>LXNI01001599.1_pt1 | contig 18695 bp, 18 predicted proteins | sample 809091 | NCBI WGS metagenome assembly LXNI01 (sample SAMN04870527, study PRJNA318959) | sponge metagenome | biome: 01000161; feature: marine sponge reef; material: water | host: Sarcotragus foetidus | place: Greece: Milos, Mediterranean Sea | collected 2013-05-29 | depth 5-7 m | reverse complement strand
TCAAGCGCAGCGGCGCGGACGCGGAAAGCCTCGCCTGGCACCGAAACCTGCGCCGCCAGCATGGCGACACGGACTGGCTCATCGGCGTCGATCGATTGGACTATTCGAAGGGTCTGATCGAGAGATTTCGGTCGTATGAGAGATTTTTGGCCAAATACAGCGAATTTCAGCGCAAGGTCACCTTCTTTCAGATCGCGCCGCCGTCCCGGGCCGAGGTGCCTGAATATCGTGAAATTCGTCACGAGTTGGAGGCTGAAGCCGGGCATATCAACGGACGCTTCGCCGATCTCGATTGGGTGCCGATCAACTACATCAACAAGAGCTACAGCAGGGCTCAGCTGGCGCGCTTCTATCACGAGAGCCGGGTCGGCTTTGTGACGCCGCTGCGTGACGGAATGAACCTCGTGGCCATGGAGTATGTCGCGGCCCAGAATCCGCAAGATCCGGGCGCGCTGATCCTGTCCAGGTTTGCCGGCGCCGCCGATTATTTGGACGGAGCCCTGGTGGTCAATCCGTTTGGACCGGATGGTGTATCCGATGCCATCGCGATAGCGCTCGGCATGCCTCTGGAGGAGCGCCGGGAGCGTTATGATTCGATGATGGCGGCCATTGAAGGCAACGACGTCAAGAAGTGGGGGCGGACATTCGTCCAAACCTTGATCAAGGTTCGACGGGGCCGCGCGGCGAAGTGACGTGACCGGAACCGTACTCGGAGATATCGGCGGGACAAACGCCCGGTTCACCATCGCCCGCAGTCCCGGCGAACTCGGCGATATAGTCAATTTCCCGACCGCCGATTTCGCGACCTTCGATGACGCGCTCCGCAGCTACCTGGATGAAAACCCGGACAAGGAGATCACTCGGGCCGCTGTCGCGGTTGCCGGTCCGGTGTCGGACGGGGCCGTCGTTCTGACCAATTTGAACTGGACCGTTTCGGTTCGGGCGCTCAAGGACAATTTCGGCTACGAGGCGGCCAGCGTCTTGAACGATTTTGCCGCGAACGCCATGGCGGTGCCGCTTCTGCAACCGAACGATGTCGACAGCATAAACGGCGGCCAGGCGGTCGAATTCGCGCCCATCGCGGTGATCGGACCCGGCACCGGTCTGGGTGTCGCCGCACTCGTACCGGGCGAAAATGGACCGGCGGTCGTCCCGACGGAGGGCGGACACGTCGCGATGGCGCCGGCCGACGACGAAGAGTACGAGCTCCTTCGGATCCTGCGGCGGGAATTCGGCCATGTATCGGCTGAGCGGGTCCTGTCGGGCCAGGGAATCGTAAACCTCTACCGGGCGCTGGGCGCGGTTCGGAATTTGCCGGCGGTCTTCGCGGATCCCGCCGAGATCACCGCGGCGGTGGACAGCGACGAATTGGCGGCGGAAACCCTCTCGCGCTTCTTCGCCATGCTCGGCGGTTTCGTCGGGGATACGGCGCTGACCTTGGGCGCGCGCGGCGGGATATACCTGATGGGCGGGATATTGCCGCGTCTCGGCAAGAGATTGCAGGCGTCATCATTCCTCGATCGCGTGCAGGCGAAGGGACGGTTCCGCGGCTATTTGCGGGAAATCCCGATAAGGCTGGTGGTTCACGACAATCCGGCTCTTCTCGGCCTGTCGACACTCGCCAAATAATTCAGTCGGCTCGTTCGTCGCGTACCCGCATGGCCTTGAACTCGGTCTTGGGGAGTGTCCCGGGCACCAGGACCTCCACGTCAACGCGGACCTCGCAGCGGTTTCGAACCTCATTGCCCACGGCGTCCCCGACGTCATCCGCATGCTCGACGCGTACCGTCATGATGTCGAGGCCGTTGTCGTTGGCGGTCAGAACGATTTCATACTCATCCCCGATTCCCGGTACCGCGCGGACCGCTTCCTCGATCTGGTCCGGGTACATCTTGTTGCCGCGGAGATTGATTAGATCGTCCGCCCGCCCGGAAAACGATCCGACGGCACGGACGTGCGTGCGGCCGCAGGCGCATTTCCCGGTCGTGTAGGTGGTGTAGTCGCCGACCAGGAATCTCAACTGGGGTGAGCTTTCCGAGTTAAGACAGGTACATACCGTCAGGCCCCGCTCGCCCTCGTCCACAATCTCCTTGGAATCGGCGTCGACCAGTTCCCAAATCTGAATATCCTCCATCAGATGAGTGGTCACGGTGCCATCCTCGGCCTCCGATGCGGGGCAGGAATATCCGCCGCAATGGGGAGAGGCTTCGGTGCAGCCATAGAACTCGACCATGTCCGCGTCCCACAATCCTTGCAGCCGGTCGCGGGTGTTCTTGATTCCGGTCCCCGGCTCGCCCCCTACGAGCATCCGCTTGACCGAGCTTGCCGCGGGATCCAACCCCAGTTCCTCCATAACGCGGCCCAGGTGCAGGGCGTAGGAGGTCGTTCCGCAGATGACCGTCGGCTTGAAGCGATCGACGATCCGGGCGCGCATTTCGCCCGTCATGCCGCCGCCGGGGATGGTCGGCACGCCCATCTTCGCCAAGCCGAACTGGACGCCCCAAGCGAAGACATGGGGGCCATAGCCTGAACAGATGAGTACGGAGTCGTCGGGACGGATGCCGTGGGAGTGCATCGCCCGGGCATTGGCCCAGGCCCAAAATTCCCGGTCGATCTGCGAGTACCGGAATACCCGGGGCACGCCGGTCGAACCGGACGATGAGAAAATCATCCAGCCTCGCTCCGCCCACAGTTCGTCGTCATGGGTCGAGTAGGTGCCATAGGGCGGCGCTTTCTCGACGTCCGCCATCATCTCCGCCTTATCGACGACCGGCCACTTTGAGAGGTCGTCCACATTTCGGATATCGGTCGGCGCAAGGCCCAAACGGTCGAACCGCCGCCGATAGAAATCGCTGTTCTCGTAGAGGAAGGGCGTCATCGCGGCGAGCTTCTCGTTTTGAATGCCGATGATTTCGTCGCGCGTGGCGCAGTCGAGGCTCGGAGACCAGTAATCGTCGCTGCCCGCGGCGTCTCCATCCCGTTTGTACTTCTCCATTGTTTCGAGCCAGACGCGGCGCGTCTGCTCCCGGCGGTCGCTGCTCATGATGCCTCCCGTTCGTCCCACTCGGCGCTTATTGTTTGCTTGATGATCCTAGAAACTGCCGGTTAGGGTTTCAATACGACAACGAACGACAACACCAGGGAGGACTCGAATGGCCGAGCGATCAGCGCCGCCTTTCCGTGCCGATCATGTCGGCAGCCTATTGCGGCCCCGGACCATCAACGACGCTTTCAAGAAATTTCATTCGGGCGAAATCGACCACGAGGCGTTCACCGAGGTCCAAAACCGGGCGATCGACGAAGTCATCGCGCTGCAGGAATCGGTGGGGCTGAAATCCGTCACCGACGGCGAGTTTCGCCGCGCCTCCTACTGGTCCACATTCGTCGAGCGGGTCGACGGTCTGGAAGTCGGCGAGTCACTATTTACCTTTCATGACGATCATGGCCATGAGCAGACCTTCACGGCGCCGATTGTCGTTTCGAAGGTCGGACGGTCGCGGACCATCGCCGGAGATGAATTCGGCTATCTCAAGACGCACACGGGGCAAACGCCAAAGACGACAATCGTTTCGCCGCCGACCATGCATCTGTTCCGGCTCGGTAAAACGATCCAGGACGGCGTCTACGCCGATACGGCCGCCTACTTTGCCGATCTGGCGGCGGTGTATCGGGAGGAAATCGAAGCGCTGGCAGCGGACGGAAGTACCTACATTCAGCTCGACGACGTACCGATCCCCATGTTGTGCGATCCAAGGGTGCAGGCGCGTGTCCGTGAGGACGGCCTGGACCCGGATCAGCTGATGGCCGACTATGTCGATCTGTTTAATGACTGCCTGCGCGGCCGGCCGGCCGGCGTGACCGTTGCCGTTCACATGTGCCGCGGCAATTACAAGGGCAAATTTCTGTCGGAAGGCGGCTACGAGACCTTCGCCGAAATGTTCTTCAACAAGCTCGATGCCGACGCCTTTTTCCTCGAGTACGACAATGAACGGTCGGGCGATTTTGAGCCGCTCCGTTTCGTGCCGAAGGACAAAACGGTCGTTTTGGGAATTGTCTCCTCCAAGACGCCCGAAATGGAATCCAAGGACTCGTTGAAATCCCGGATCGAGGAAGCGGCGACGCACATCGATCTCGATCAACTCTGCCTCAGCCCTCAATGCGGATTTGCCAGCACGGTCGCGGGCAACCCTGTTACGGTGGACGTGGAGAAGGCGAAGCTGTCGTTGATCGTCGAAACCGCGGCGGAAGTTTGGGGTTAGGAGGCGCGAATGTCCGAATACGGGTACGAGCACATTTTATACGAGGTCGAAGAAGGGGTCGCCAAGCTGACCTTCAATTTGCCTCAATACGCCAACGCCATGGATTTTCAGGGCGTTCAGGAAATATTTGATGCCCTGATGCGGGCCGAGGACGACGGTGAGGTGGGCGCGGTCCTGATCACCGGCGCCGGAGAGGCGTTCTGCGCGGGTTTCAATCTCAAGGAGATCCCCGACATCGAGGATGGGCTGGAACCCATCGCCACTCACTTCCGTCACCTGGCCCACTGGTGGCACCAGGTCTTTCACCGGATCGTTCGCATGCCGAAGCCCGTTCTGTCGGCCGTCAACGGCCCGGCGGCCGGTGCGGGGCTTGGGATATCGCTCTGCTCCGACATGGTGGTCGCCGGCGAAAGCGCATCGTTTTTATGCGCTTGGCATTCGATTGGGCTCGCCAATGACGCCACCACGTCCTACACGCTGGTGAAGATCGTCGGCTTCCGCCGCGCCATGGAGTTGGTGATGACCAACCGTACGCTGACCGCCAAAGAGGCGGAAGACTGGCGGATCGTTAACCGGGTCTATCCCGATACCGAGTTGCAGGCGCATGCATGGAATGTCGCCAAGGATCTGGCCGCGGGTCCCACCCACCTTCAGGGGATGGCCAAGGACAGCTTCCATATGGGCTGGCGGCGGTCGCTCGAGGAAGCGACCGAATTCGAGATTCAAAACGTCATGCGCTCTGTCGACGATCCATATTTTCTGGACGCTCTCAAATCGTTTCTGTCGAAGGACAGCCGCTCGAACGAAGAGAAGGTCCGCCTCCCCGACGGTGTTTAGCTCGCGATGCTGACTTGCTTTCAACTCGTCTGGATGTCGGCGGAACGCGGTCCCGATCAGTTGGCCATCGTCGATGACCTGACGGACCGATCCCTGACCTACGCGGAACTCATCGCGGAAATCGAAACCGTCGCCGCGGGACTGAAGGAACGCGGAATTGGCAAGGGAAGCCGGGTGGCGACGGTGCTCCCGAGCCTGTTCGATCACGCGGTCATCCTACTGGCGCTGCAGCGGCTGGGGGCGGTGCCGGCGCTTCTCAATTTCCGATTGCCGTCGGCGGACAATGCGGGGCTCATCAAGGACGGCGAAATCGCCGCCGCGGTAATCCGGCCGGATGCCGAATTGGCGGGCGCGGTCAGGGCGGCGCTGCCCTCGGACGGCCTGCTGGTTTCGCTTGGGGAGCCGATGGACGGAACCATTGCATTTGGAGAGTGCCGCGGTGATGCGTCATCCCTGGGCCCGCCTCCCAATCTCGATCCCGAAGATCTGGCCTTCATTTTCTTTACATCGGGCACCACCGGATTGCCGAAGGGTGTCGTCCTCGCTCAGCGGACCACCGAGCATCGCATACTCTGGCTGTCGACACAGGCGGGTGTCCGGCACGGCCGGCACTTGCGAACACTCGGGTTTATGCCCCTCAGCCATGCCATTGGTTTCTACGGCGTATTATTGGTGACGCTGGCGTACAACGGCACGTACTTCGTTCAGTCCGCTTTCAATCCCGTGCAGGCCAATGAAATGATGGCCACCCACGGCATCACCTACATGTTTGCGGTTCCGCAGCTCTACCACGCCATGACCCGGGCACCCAATTACGATCCGGGCGCCTTTTCCGGTCTGGAACTGGCGCTCTATGGCGGCGGTGAGATCGCACCGGAGCTTTTGGATCGAATGGACGCCGAGTGGGGCGGGACCGTCCGGCACATTTACGGCACGACCGAGACCATGTGCTCGCTCTACAACCCCGACCCGGTTGGGCAGCATGTCCGGCTGCGTCCCGGCTTCTATACCCGCACGCGGGTCATCGCCATCGATGGGGAGCCGGAGGACCTGGTGCAGCCGGGCGAGGAGGGAGAGCTGATCGTCGACGCCACCGTCGATACGATATTCAGCGAGTACCTCAACCGGCCGGATGCCACCGCGGAGAAAGTGCGCAACGGCTGGTACTACACCGGCGACGTGTGCCTGCGGCACGCGGACGGGGACGTCGATCTTGTCGGCCGCGCCGACGACATGATCCGTTCGGGAGGCGAAAACATCCATCCCGGCGAAATCGAGGGCCTTTTGCTCAAGCACCATGGCGTCGGAGACTGTGCGGTCGTAGGCGTCAACGATCCGAAATGGGGCCGGAAGGCCGTGGCATGCATCGTCGCCGCGGGTGACGTTGATGGAACCGAATTGGACGGCTACCTGCGGTCCTCCGGTCTGGCTGGATTTAAACGCCCCAAGGAATATGTCGTTGTTGAACGCCTGCCGCGCAACGCGGCCAACAAGGTTTTGCGGCGGGAACTCGTGAAAATGGTCGATGGGACGGCTTGAGCCCGTCGGGAACGGCTCGCGGTTTTCCCGGGATTGTGACCGCTAAACCATTGAGATTCAGCGCGACTTTCTCCTATAGTTGTGTCCAACACGGGCTCAGGCCCGATTCAAGTATTCGCATTGCCCCTGGGGCAGTACCCTTAAATCACTCTTTGGGAGGAGTTTATGAAAATCAAACTATTGGCTTTTGCCGCCCTCGGTGCGCTGATGCTTCAGCCTTTGACCGGCACGCCATCCGTCGCCCAGGACAAGGAAGTCCGTGTCGGTTTCCTCGCCGGCCTTTCCGGCGGCCGCGGTATCTTCGGTAAGGTCCAGAAGGAAGGCTTTGAACTCGCCGTAGATCATCTAGGCGGGAAGATCGGCGGCTTGCCCATCAAGTATGTGGTTGCCGACACCCAGAATAAGCCTGACGTCGGCCGCCAGCAGATGGACAAGCTGATCAAGCAGGACAAGGTACATTTTGTTGCCGGCATCACTTGGTCCAACGTTCTTGCCGCGGTCTACAAGCAGGCATTGGACAACAAGGTCTTCCTGATCAGCACCAACGCCGGCTGGTCCCAGCTTTCCGGCAAACGCTGCAACCCGTACTTCTTCCGCGCATCGTGGAACAACGACGATACGCCCGAAGCCATGGGTCAGGCGCTGCAGGGCCAGGTGGAAAACGTATGGCTGCTGTCGCCCAACTATCAGGCAGGCAAGGATATGGTTTCCGGATTTACCCGCTTCTATAAGGGTAAAGTCGCCGGTACGACCTTCTTTAAACTGGGCCAAAGCGACTTCCAGGCCGAGTTGTCGCAGATTCGCGCCGCCAAGCCGGGCTCAATCTTCGCATTCGCGCCGGGTGGCATGGGCATCGCCTTGATCAAGCAGTACAAGGCCGCCGGCCTCGACAAGACGATCTCGATGAACACGGTATTCGCGGTCGACTATCTGACGCTCGGTGCCTACGGCAAGTCGGCGATCGGCAACTTTAACGCCAGCTTCTGGGATCCCACGTCGAAGAACCCGGCCAACGTCCGGTTCATCGAGGATTACAAGAAGAAGCATGGCAAGCATCCGTCCATGTATGCGGTGCAGGGCTACGACGCCGCGTTGCTGATGGACCTGGGTGTTCGGACGGCCAAGGGCAACCTGTCGGACCAAGACGCTATCCGGGCCGGTATGCGGACGGCGAACATCGACAGCCCGCGTGGCGGCTTCCAGTTCAACAACAACCACAACCCGATCCAGAATTACTATTTGCGGGAAGTTGTTGCGGACAAGGACGGCAACCCGACCATCGTGACCCGGAAGACCATCTTCCGCGGCCACAAGGATGCCTATCACACCGAGTGCTCGATGAACTGGTAAGCCGGTCTCGTCACTCGATTCGAATTGACTGTCTGGCCGGGAAGGCGTGTGCTTTCCCGGCCAAGTCAATAAATGCCTGATATTCGATAGCGCCCAGATCCCCGGTCAAAACTCATGAGTACCTTGCTTGTCCTCGAACAGACGCTCAACGGTATCCAGTTCGGGGTGTTTCTGTTCCTGATTTCCGCCGGCCTGACCCTGGTCCTCGGCATCATGAACGTCGTCAATCTGGCGCATGGCGCCTTGTTCATGATGGGGGCCTATTTCGCCTCGACGTTTGTTGCCTGGACGGGCAGCTTCCTTGTCGCCTTTCTGTTGATTATTCCGTCGTCGGTGATCCTTGGCATCGTCATTGAGATGCTGACCCTTCGGCCCCTTTATCTTCGCGATCACATGGACCAGGTGCTGGCGACGTTCGGGCTGATTTTGTTCTTTAATGAGGGGGTCAAGCTGGTTTGGGGCGTTGATCCCCAGCCCATGCCGACGCCTGAGCTTTTTACCGGCAACGTAGAAATTTTTCCCGATGCACCCTATCCCGTCTTTAGATTGTTCATTATCGGCGTGGGCCTCTCGGTCGCGGCGGTGATCTATTTCCTGATTGCCAAAACCAAGGTCGGAATGCTGATCCGCGCAGGCGCCTCCAACACCCAAATGATCCGCGCAATGGGCGTCAACATCCGGTTCTTGAATACCTTCGTGTTCGGCCTGGGCGCATTTTTTGCCGGCCTCGCCGGCCTGATGGCGGCGCCCATCATCTCCGTCGAGTCCGGTATGGGGGATGAGATGCTCATTCTGGCCTTCGTCGTCATCGTCATCGGAGGCATCGGATCCGTCCGCGGCGCGTTGGTCGCTTCGGTGATTATCGGGGTTTTCGAAGTGGTGGGGCGCTCAATGCTGCCCATCGCCATGCAAAAAATCTTTCCGCTGGAAATTGCCCAGACGGTGGGGCCGGCGATGGCGTCGATGCTGATCTACATTTTGATGGCCGGGGTGCTGTTCTTTAAACCCCAGGGCTTGTTTCCGGCGAGGACGGGTTAGTTATGGAACTCACACGCCTGAAAGGCTGGCTGCTCGCCATCGGGTTCGTTTTTCTCGTTGCCGTGCCGCCCTTGGTGACGGCCATGGACGAGACGTTCTACATCACTTTGATTTCGCGCATCATGATCTTCGCCATCGCGGCGCTGAGCCTCGATCTGATCCTGGGCTTCGGCGGCATGATCAGCTTCGGCCACGCGGCCTATTTGGGATTGGGGTCCTACGCCGTCGGCATCCTGGCCTTTCATGAAATCACAAACGGCTGGCTGCAGCTATTTGTCGCCATCGGCGGCAGCGCCGCAGTCGCCTCTATCATCGGCGCCATCTGTCTCAGAACCAGCGGCATCTATTTCATCATGATCACGCTGGCCATGACCCAGCTGCTGTTCTTCATCGGTATCAGCTTGGAAACTTACGGCGGCGACGATGGTTTGCCGACGGATCGCAGCGAGTTCGCCGCCTTCATCGACCTCGGGAACGAGTGGATACTGTTCTATTTGATCCTCGGTTTTCTCGTCCTCTGTATGTACATATCGTGGCGGCTGATCAATTCCCGCTTCGGCATGGTCATCCGGGGCTGCCATGAAAACGAAGCCCGCATGCAGGCCATCGGCTTTCCCACCTATCGCTACAAGCTATTGGCATTCGTCATATCGGGCAGCATGTGCGGAATTGCCGGTTTCCTGCTCGCCAATTTGACCGAGTTCGTGACGCCCGAGTTCATGCATTGGTTCCGATCCGGCGAGATCATGATCATGGTGCTGGTGGGCGGCATGGGGACGTTGTTCGGCCCGGTCGTCGGCGCCTTCGCCTTCCTGATGTTCGAGGAAATCATTTCCGGGTTCACCGAAAACTGGCCCGTGATCTTTGGACCGCTTCTGGTCCTGCTCGTCCTGTTTGCCAAGCAGGGCGTTTGGGGTCTGCTTCCCAGATCGAAGGCCGGTGATGGCTGATCCCATTCTCAAGGTTGAGGATTTGATGAAGAGCTTCGGCGGGGTGGTGGCCACCGATCAGTTCTTCTTCGACATCCAACAGGGGGAAATCCACGCGATCATCGGCCCGAATGGCGCGGGCAAGACCACATTGGTGGCGCAAATTTCCGGTATGCTGAAGCCGGACTCCGGCCGTATCCTGTTTGACGGGCAGGATATTACGGGCCTCTCCGCCGCCGAGCGTTCTCATCTGGGCCTTGCGCGGTCGTTTCAGATCACCAGTATCTTTCGCCAATTTAGTGCGCTCCAGAATGTCGCCATGTCCATTCAGGCGCGCCAGGGCCACAGCTTCCGGTTTTGGAAGCCGGCTACGAAAGATTCAGGCCTCACCGAACCGGCAATGGAGATTTTGTCCGACCTGGGGTTGGCGGACCGGGCGCGCGTCCTCGCCGACAATTTGAGCCACGGGGAGAAGCGCCAGCTGGAAATCGCCATGGCGCTGGCTACAGACCCCAAACTGCTTTTGTTGGATGAGCCGACCGCCGGCATGGGGGCCGAAGACTCGGCGCGGATCAGGGAGTTTCTGGGCGGCCTCAAGGGTAAGCACTCCATGCTGCTGATCGAGCACGACATGGACACCGTCTTTTCCTTGGCGGATCGTGTGACCGTACTGGTCTACGGACGGGGCATTGCGACCGGCACACCTGAAGAAGTCCGCGGCAATGCCGAAGTTCGAGCGGCCTATTTGGGGGAGGATGACGCGGCGCATGCTTAACGTCGCCAATCTCGAAACCTCCTATGGGGAGAGTCAGGTCCTGTTCGGGATGTCCTTGGAAATCGAACGGGGCGAGGTGGTGACCCTGCTCGGCCGGAATGGCATGGGAAAAACCACTACCGTCCACTCGATCATCGGCATCGTGCCGCCGCAGGCCGGCTCGATCACCTTCGAGGGCCGGGAAATTCTGGGTACGCCGGACTACAAGATCGCCCAGTTGGGGATCGGCCTGGTTCCCGAGGGCCGCCAGATATTCCCCAATCTCACGGTGATGGAAAATTTGGTGGCCACCGCGGACAATCGTTCAGGCTCTTCCGACCCGTGGAACCTCGAGAAGGTCCTCGCCATGTTCCCGGCCCTGCATGTGCGGCTGGGCAACATGGGCAATCAACTGTCGGGCGGCGAGCAGCAGATGCTCGCCATCGGCCGTGCGCTGATGACCAATCCCAAGCTATTGATCCTCGACGAGGCGACGGAGGGCCTGGCGCCCCTGGTCCGCGACGAGATCTGGAAATGCCTGGAGAGCCTCAAGGCGCACGGCGAGTCGATCCTGGTGATCGACAAGAACGTCGATACGCTGGCGCGGATCGGTGACCGCCATTACATCGTCGAGCGCGGCGAAGTGGTCTGGTCGGGCGACTCCGACGCGTTGCGCGCCGACGAAGACCTCAAGCACCGATATCTCGGGGTGTAGCTTGGGCTACGCCGCCGCTTCTTTCCTCGCCTCGGGTTCCGGGATGCCGTAGCCATCCATGAAATCCTGCACGAACGCATCGAAATCGTCCCACGGGGTTTCCCGGAACGAGTGGTTGCGGACGATGAAAGATGCGCCGGCATAGAATTTCTCGTACTGCTGCTGGCGGCCGGCGAACTCGGTTCCCACCACGTCCCAGGCCAGCCGGAACAGCTTCATGCGGTCCAGGGCATTCATCTGCGGCGTCTGGAAATAGGTGTCGAACTGCTGCTTGAGGTCCTCGTCGTGCACGACGGTCACACTGGCCGGCATCTGGAACACCCCGCCGCCGCAGAGCTCCCTCAGAATATCGACGATTGCCGAGTGGTTCTCGGTGCACCAGTTGAGCCCGGCATACATCATTCGGCGGTTGAAGGTCTTGAAACCGTCGGGCCAATCCTCGGCAGCCTCGATCTGTCCGTGGATGATGCCCGACAGTGTGGCCTCCAGCGCCGACATGCGGCCGAGCACCTCGCGGACGGCCGGCACCTCATTGGCGCCCGTCGCCTCGCTCACTTTCTTGCAGAGACCCAGGATCAAGCCCATTTTTGACCAGAACCGGACGTTGGACTGGTGATTTCCGTAACAGTGGGCCGGGGTCTTGATGTAGATTTCGCGGGCGCGGACCGGGTCGTCCATGACGAACACCTTCTCCCACGGCACTTTGACCTCGTCACACATCACCAGCACGTCGGTCTCGTCGAATGCCCAGGTGAGCGGCTGGTCGAACTGATTTTTGGCGTTGAGCGAAATCGGCTGGCGCATCCACATGGTGAGCCCGGCCGCGTTGCACGGGACCGCGCATGTCACGGCCTCCTTCACCTGGCTCGGGGCGAGGGGGATAAGGTTGCCGATCCAGATCTCATCACAGAACACGGCGGACGTTGCCAGCATCTTCATTCCGGAGACGACCACGCCGTCGTCCTCTTCCCGCACCACCCGGAGGGTCGGGATCGGGAGGTTCTGCCGTTCATAGAATTCCGGGTTACGGGCGGCTTGCGGAGGGATTACGGCATAGGTGGCGAAGGTATCGTTCTTCTTCATGTGCTCGTAATAGGCCGTGATGTTCTTGCCGAACTTGTACTCCTCGCTGTCGAAGACCTCGGGCGCGGTCGCCATGCCGGTGACGAACGAAGATACGTGGTCCGGCGAGCGGCCCATCATGCCCATGGTGAAATCGGCGATCTGCTTATGGGCGGCCATCCGGCGGCGAAGATCGTCCCGGGATTTAGCTTGCAGGAACCACGTGGAGTGACGTTCCCCATCTTCCTCGTAGGTGAGAACGTCTTGATATTCGGGGTCGTGCTTGGCGTCGTAGAGCGCCGCAACCGTCTCGGCGGCTTTCTCGAAGGCCGGGTGGGCGGTCACGTCATCTATGCGTTCGTCGCCGATATAGACCGTTCGTCCGTCGCGGAGTCCTTCAAGGTGCTCTTGTCCCGTTTTGATCATCGGCTTTCTCCCTCCTGCCGGCCGGCGGTTACGCCGCGTCGTCCAAATTGCGTCGGGCCTCGGCCAACCTGTCGGCTGTGGCCAAGGCATTTTCGGTTGTCGAAACCATCTTGGTCATCAATTTGTGAAAGGCCCGGAAATCATCACCGGAGAGCCCGGCGAACAGGTCATCGTTGATCTCCCGGCGGTAGGGGGCCAAATCCTCCATCGCCTGGCGGCCTTTCGTGGTCAGGGATACGAGAACGCTCCGGCCGTCTTCCGGGTTCGGGGTCTTGGCAATCAGGCCCTGTTTTTCCAGGCGGCCGGTCTCCATGGTGACATAGGTGCGGCCCGCATGAAGCGCGCGCGCCACGTCGCCGACGGAAACCGGCGTGTCGGCGGCCAACTCGGAAATCACGGTGAGAATGTGATACCGGATGCCGTTCAGGCCGATCAGACCGCCGATCTTCTCGCGCACCCTTTCCATGCGCACCGAGGTGATGAGGAACGCGTAAATGAATTCCCGAAATCGGTCATCGCGGCCGTCTTCGAGGAATGTCTCGTGGGTGATTGCCGGGGTTCGCTTGCGCGGCATGTCGTCCCCATTCCCTGCCGTTTATGAATTTATATAAAATATTTACATAAATTCATAAAGCCGTCAATGGGGCGGCGCTTTTACGCCTCGCCGGCGTCGTAGAAATAGTGCATCTCGAACATGACGCACCCGTCATCGGTCTTGAACGGACCGTGATGGACGCCGGGCGGGCGGCAGGCGTAAGTGGGGGCATAAAACTTTTCGCCGCCCTCACCATTTGCGTCGTTGCCGACGATCAGGTCGCCGTTCAGCAAATAGACCTCTTCCCAATGCTCGTGGACAAAGGGCTCCGTGGAATAACCGCCCGGGGCGATCTTCAGCAGCCGCGACCGGCTGCCCGTCTTATTGGGTTCGTCGATATCCTGGGCGAGGATTTTCTGCTTGAAGGTGTCGGGATAGCCGGGCGGCGTCTCCCATCCGTCCTCCATGTCGATGCTCAGAAATTCGATATGCGGTTTGCCTTTTCCCATGGCCTGTAGCCTCCGTACTACTCTTCCTCTGGAAGCGCCGAAATGGCGTAATCGTGTGAGATTCTCCGGTTCAACACCGGGTCGTGCAGCTCAATGGAGAACGCCTCTCCGGGCCGGACGCCGCCGCCGACAACCAACGTGCCGCAGTACATCAACGTACCCGCGGGCAGCCGGCCGTCGGGCCGGTACCTGCCGATCAGGTCATCAGGCGTTCGCATGTCGGCGAGCGTGCCCTGCTGATAAGGCTCCTTGTTCCCGGCGATTACCGCTTCGGATTTCAGCTCCAGCCGGTCCCAATGTTCCGAAATTTCCTCGAAGAGCCAGAGGTCGGCCGCAACGGGCTTGGCGCACATCTGCTTCGAGACGGCGATGTTGTACGTCTCGACCTTCCGGTCCGTGTGGTCGGAGCCAACGCCGACCCACAGGCCATCGTCGAGGGACAAAACGACATATTCGATCTCTCCGCTGGAATCCTCTCCGACGACCTGAATGCTCTCGTCCCGGGTCAGCAAGGTATTCGAGGCGCGGTAAAAGCACGGAACGGAGCTTGGCCTCGGAACGCCGATAGCCTCCATTTCCTTGATGTGTTCTTCGATCGCGTCGAGGTCGCGTCCCGCCCAGCCGGCAATGACGAGATTGGAAATGGCGACTTCGCGCGAGGCGGACCCACCGTCGCGATGAAAGGTGAATTCAAGCATTTTATCGGTCATGATGATCGGAGTGTTACATGTCCATTCGGCATGTTCCAGCGGCACCAAGGGAGACGAGAACCATGGCCTTTAACTGGCGCGAGGCGGACGACGCCGAAATCGAGTATCACATGAACCCCCGGCAAACGATCGAGAACCCGGCGCCGCTGCTGGAGGGACTGCCTGTCCGCGCGGCGAAGGCGCGCGAGAGTCTGGAGGGAATCTACGACGTCCGATACGGCGAGCGGCCGAAGGAAACCATCGACGTATTTCCGGCGCAAAGCGGCAATCTCGGTACGCCGCCGCCCGCACAGATTTTCATCCACGGCGGTTACTGGCGGATGATGGACAAGAGCGACTACAGCCATCTTGCGGTGCCTATCGTCGCCGCGGGGGCGACCCACATCTCGGTCAATTACGATCTCTGCCCCGAGGCCGACCTCGACATCATTGTCGACGAAGTAAAAAACGCGGTGGCCTACTGCTACACCCATGCGGATGAACTTGGGATCGATGCCGACCGTTTACATTTGGCCGGTCACTCGGCCGGCGGGCACCTCACGGGCATGATGCTTCGACAGGACTGGACGTCTTTGGGCCTGCCGGGGGATATCCTGAAGAGCGCGGTGGGCGTATCCGGCGTGTATGAACCGGAGCCCGTCATGCACACATCCATCAACGAGGACGTACGGATGGATACCGACATGGCGCGGCGGAACAGCGCGCTGGAGCGGGCACCGACCGTCCCGTGTCCGGTGCTGGCGATCGTCGGCGGCGACGAACCCGAGGGCTTTCACCAGCAGACCGTCGCCTATGGGGAGCTAAGGAATTACAACGGGTTGGAGACGGAGTATGTTTCCGTACCCGGCAAGAACCACTTCACGGTGGTCGACCATCTGTTTCAGCCGGGAACCGCCGAGTTCGAGAAGATGATCGCGCTGATGCGAATTTAGGCTACCTGCATGGTGGCGACGGTGCAGCCGACCGCGTAGATGGGGATCGGCGCGTAAAACCAGAGATCGCCCGGCCGGCCCTCGCAGGCGCCGGCGACGGTGATGAAGGTTCGTATTTCGAACCCGCCCTGGCCGCCGCGCTCATAGGTCTCTTCGTCGGTATAGGAAAGCAGGGCGTCTTTGTCGTTGGCGACGAACCGGTCGAGGAATTCCCTATCCCATTCCTCATTGATCTTTCCGGAATCGGGCGTTGCCGGCCAATGAGACACGCCGCCGGTGCCAACCAGCGCGATCTTTTCGGGCTGGGCGTCGCACGCCGCGCGCAGCGCCTGACCGAATTTCCACGCCCGATGCAACGGTGTCAGGGGAGGCCCTTGGCAATTGATGTTGACGGGGATGACATCGAGGTCATAGTCGGGCGTCAGGAAATGCAGCGGGACGGCGATGCCGTGGTCGAATTTCCATTCCTGCGCATAGGCCACGTCGACCTCGTTCATGACATGGTTCACCAGCCGCTCCGACAGGCCGGCGTTGCCGTTGACGCGGAAGCGCTTGATGCCGAGCCACTCTTCGTCCTCGATCGGGCCCTCGTAATATTCAGCCATGCCGACGCAATAGGCCGGCATGTTGTTCATGAAGAAATTGGCGAAATGCTCGGCCGCGACGACCAACAGCGTATCGGCCCCCGACTCCTTGATTGCCCGGCCCATGCGGAAGAAATTGGCGTAGAGCTCTTCCCTGACCGCCGGATCGGCGCGATCGGCGCGCCCGGTGATTCCAGGGGCGTGAGAGCAAACACCGGCAAATACAAGGCTCATATGGCGCCTCCACCCGTACGCGCGTACAAGCCCGCACGAACCGGCCCGTGTTCGTTCAGCCCGTCTTTCATTGACTGGATATAGTCATCCCAGGGATAGCCGCGCAACGCCGCGTAATGCATCAGCAATTGTCCATTCACGCCCAAGACATACAGCAAACCGATATCGGGTTCGCGGATGGCGCGGCGTTCATCATCAGTGAGATCGTAGTCTTCGAGCAGTTCCCCGAAGTCGTCCTCATAGCGGCTCCGAACCTGCGGGTCGCGGTTGAGTTCGTAGATCAGCTTTTGGACGTAGTAGAGAGACACTTTGCCCGCCTTTTCGATTGCCGAGCTTACGGGACCAGGGCCCGGGGTCAATTCCCGAGTTTTACCTGTCCTGGGCGCGGATTGGAAATCCCCGGTTCCGACGGGGATTTAAGGAAGATGAGACTGGCATCTCGCATCATGAACGGGCAAAATGAGTGCAATCGATTGCGGGGGCCGATGTCGCAAGGTTCCCCATGTGCCGGACACGGGGACAGAGAATGCGCAAATATCATCACATCAATCTCAATGACAAATCCATCGACACCGAGGAGTTGGACGGGTTGGACTGCATCAAGGTCGGCCGCCACTTCATCGCCAAGGCCCTGTTGGAAACCGGCGCGGCGACCGTCGATCCACTCGGGCCGGACAATCCTCTGATCTTTTCCGCGGGTCCGTTCGCCGGGACCAATTTTTCCAATGCGAACCGGCTGAGCGTCGGGTGCAAAAGCCCGTTGACCGGCGGGGTCAAGGAAGCCAATGCCGGGGGCACCATGGCCTATGCGATGGGCCAGCTCGAAATCGGCGGCATGACCCTCTATGGCCAATCCGACGACTGGGTGATCATTCGAATTACGAAAGAAGGCGACATCACATTCGAGGATGCCACGCCGTATCTCGGCAAGAGCAATTTCGAAGCCGCCGATATGCTGTACGAGAAGTACGGCCGTAAACTGAGTGTCGGGCTGTGCAGCCCCGTCGGCGAGTACCAGGGATTAATGGCCGGGATCAGCTTCTCGGATGTCGAAGGGCGTCCGGTCCGCATCGCGGCACGCGGCGGCGTCGGCGCGGTCATGGGCTCGAAACGGGTCAAGGCGATCGTTGTCGATACGCTCAAGATGCCGACCTTCCATGATCGCAAAAAGCTGATGGGCGCCGTTCGCGAGTACGGCCAGAAGCTCGATGCGGATCCGGCCATCCAGAATTTCCGGGACTATGGCACTGCCATGGTCGGCGACTTCACCAACAAGGTGGGCGGCCTGCCGACCCGCAACTTCTCGTCCGGCGAATTGGTGGGCAAGGACGAGGGCACAATGACCCTGGGCGGCACGCATATCCGCGAGGTCAACTTGGCGCGGGGCGGTGAAACGACCCATGCCTGCATGCCCGGCTGCATGATCCAGTGCTCGAACATCTATGCCGACGAGGACGGCAACGAGATGGTATCTCCGATGGAGTACGAAACCCTCGGGCTTATGGGCAGCAATTGCGGACTCACCGATCCGGACGATGTGGCGATAGTCAACAATATCGCCAACGACCTCGGCATCGACACCATTGAGGCCGGCGCGACAATCGGCGTGCTGATGGAGGCCGGCGAGGGCGGGTTCGGCGACGTGAATTACATGATCCAGGTTCTCGAGGATATCCGCGCCGGCAATGAAAAGGGCAGGCTTTATGCCCAAGGCACGGCGCGCGTCGGCGAACACTACAATGTTGAGCGTATACCGGTAATCAAGAAGCAGGGCATTTCGGCGTACGATCCCCGGGTGATCGAGGTTACCGGCATATCGATGATGGTGACCGCGCAAGGCGCCGATCACACCGCCGGCAACATTCCTCAATACGAATGCGCCGACAAGGACACCGAGCACCTCACCGAGGCCAGCCTCGGAATCCAGACCGCCTGCGCCGCGGCCGACTCGCTCGGTCTCTGTCTGTTCGGCCGGTCGGTTACCAGCGAGCACAAGGACCTGATCGTCAACGCGTTGAATGACGCACACGGCACGGATCTGCCCGTCGAATTTTTCGATGAGCTCGGCCTCGAAGCACTCAAGCTGGAGTGGGAATTCAACGAAAAGGCCGGGTTCACGGTTGAGGACGATGAACTCCCCGCTTTCTTCTATGACGAGGAGCTTTATCCCAGCAACAAAAAGGCCCGGCATCACGCACCCGAGGTGAAGGAATACCTCTCCAAGATGCTGGCCTAGGAATTGGCGCTTGCGGATACAAATCAGCCCGGCAATTGCCGGGCTG
>LXNI01001598.1_pt1 | contig 18707 bp, 16 predicted proteins | sample 809091 | NCBI WGS metagenome assembly LXNI01 (sample SAMN04870527, study PRJNA318959) | sponge metagenome | biome: 01000161; feature: marine sponge reef; material: water | host: Sarcotragus foetidus | place: Greece: Milos, Mediterranean Sea | collected 2013-05-29 | depth 5-7 m | reverse complement strand
GGTCATGGTCTGCGCGGCGCTGTCTGGTCGGCGGAGCAGGAGAGGCGCGCCGCGCGATGCGGTGACATCGGGCAAGCGCCTCGACGCACGCTGTCGACCAGAGAGCGCCGCCCTTCGGGTCGCCCCCCGGCGCCCGCCCGCGGCGTCGCGGCCCTCAACCGTAGTCGCCGCTACGCTTTTCGGGCCGCTCCTGGCGGACCGACCGCCTGGACGCGATGCAGGCCGTGACGCTGGCGGGAAATGCGGGCTAGCCCGCATTATCGGCTTTAGCGCCTCTAACCGACCCGCCCGCCCAGATGGCCGGCAATCCAATCGGCGCTCTGCGGGCTGTATTTGTGGCGCAGGTTATTGGCGCAGTGGTTGCCGCCCTTCAGGATATTGAGTTCGACCGGACCTGACGCGGCGGCAGCGAGCGCCTCCTGCTCTTCGGGGGGTGTCAAAACGTCCAACTCGCCGCCGACGATGTAGAGCGGGCAGGTGATCTCCCTGGCACAGTCCCGGAGATCGACCTGTTTGGCGATCTCGTAGGCTTCGTCCTCGGACTTGGAATGAGACCGAACGACGAATACCTCGTTGGTGGCCCGTTGATCCCAGAGTCCGCCGAAATAGAACGGCCCTGAAATGGAGATGCAGGCCTTCAGCCGTTTCTCGAACGCCGCAGCCCGGGGTGCGTAGTATCCGCCAAAGCTGACACCCCACACGCCCATGTTCCCGGCATCGATATCGTCACGGGCGCTTACCGCGTCGCACACGGCTGTCACCGCTTCCTCGTAGGCTGGATTGATGGGAAAATCGTACTCGCCCTCGCCTTGCCCGGGACCGTCGAATGCCAAGGTGGCGATGCCCCGTTTGTGGAAATGCGCTTCGTTGGTGCCCATTTCCTCTTTTGCCGAGTCCATCCCCATACACATGATCACCAAGGGCGGACGCTCCGCCCCGGCCGGCTTTCGCAGATTTCCGTAAAGCGTGCCGTTTTTGTAGGGGATTTCGATCCGCTCGCCGGGCGGGTCCAGGTAGGGCAGCGCCAGGTTTCGGCATCCCACGGCTTTGGCATGCGTGGCTTTGAGCTGCTCCATGTCGTTGACGAAAACGAACTTGGCGAAGTGGTAGAGCACCCCGGCCGTGTCCAGGTGCTGCGCAGCCGAAATGGTTTGTCCGGCTTCCAGAGCCTCGCGGCCGCGTGCCTCATGCTCGGATGCCCGGGCGGCCCAATGGCCGCACCAGTCTTCCCAGACCTCCAGCCCATCCATCACTTCCTGGTAGTCGGTCAACGGGACACCATTCGAAATAAACCTCGGCGCCCATCGCTCGATCACCGCGAGAATGCGTTTGTCTTTGGCGATATGCCGGGATTTATCGTTATCGGGCATCAATCGGTCCTCCGAAACCACACGCCGCCTGGTCGCGAATTTTGAGTCTTTCCCGAACCGCGGGTCAAGGCATTGATTCCGGAACGGAGGTCCGGTTTGGCGTTCGTATGAGGTCCGATCGGCGATCGATCGGCGCGGAATTTTTGGCCATATGGCGTTTCCCCTTGCGGTCTGGCCACAGTTATGTGGATTGAGGCCGGCATGGGGCCAAATGGCGTCCTGCCCGCCCACGGGCTCCAGGCGACACCCGGAGCTGCTGCCGCCGCGATATTGTTTGCCTTGCCTGGATACCGGCTCCGGCGGGATTGGCGGCGATCGGACGGCATTGCGCCCGCCTCTTGGGGGCAACGGGTTGATTGGCTATGCTGCGCCGGACCACAAGGGGAAACGCCATATGGCCAAAACGCCGCCAAGCCTCGCGGACCGGAGAGAACGGCTGCCGGAAGTCGGGGGCATTCTGCATCTCGAACATTTCAATTGCGAGGTGCTGGACCACGATATCGTCACGACTTTTTTTATGGCCGGCCTTGGATTGACCCGCGACCCCTACAGGCGCACCGATCACCGGAATATGGGGGTCAACATAGGCTTGCAGCAATTCCATTTGCCGCGGCGAGGCATGGAAACGCCGCCTTATTGCGGCGAGATCGGACTGGTGGTGCCGGAATTCAAGGCGATGAAGGCGCGGCTCGATCGGCTGAAGCGGGACGGCAAATTCAAGGGCACTCGGTACGCCTGGAAAATGGAGGGAAAGACCCCGGTCGTCACCGCGCCTTGGGGCTTGAAACTCCGGCTGCAAAAAGCGGGGACCGTCCCATTCCTCAAGCCCCTCGGCATGAATTACGTGGATGTTCCCGTGGAACCCGGGCTGGCGGCGCCGATCGGCGGATTTTTCAGCCGGCTCATGGATGCACCGGTTGCCATGCGGTCCATCAAGGGAGAGCGGACGGCGGTGGTGACCATGGGCCCCTTTCAATATGCCCGGTTTCGGGAACGCAAACTCAAGGACTACAATCTGTATCGGTTCCACATGGCCTACTACGTCAGCCGCTACAACCGGATCCGGGACGCGGTCGCCGAACAGGGCTGCATGGATGGGCAGGGCCTCGGCCAGGTGTTCTTCTTTTCGGAAATTTTCGATCCCGAGAACGGCGATACCATCCTCAAGATGACCCAGGAAGCCAGGAGCGTGTACCATCCGGACTTCATGCGCCCGCTGGTCAACCGCTGGCCGATTATCGGCGAGCCGTTTTCAGATCAGGCCGCGGTTCAGGCGGATTTGGCGGATGTCGGGGGCGTGGCGCCGGAGGCGAAGGCGTGACCGGCCATGTTGAATTGGGTTCCCGGCAAATAAACCGAGCGGAAACCAGGCGGCAAGAAGAAAAAGAAGTAGCCGACCGGCAAGCCGTCCGATAGGCCGGCAAGCCGGATGGGCAGGTTCAATGACGGCCGAGTTTTCCCAACCGCTTCACAATGTTTTCTCCCCGCCCATGAGCTTGGCGGGATAAATTTCAGAGATTAAGATTCTCGGGCGGCAATCTTTCTCACCTGATCCCGCAGCAATTGGATTAAACCCTCCATCCCCCGTTTGCTCAGTACGGAGCGAAACTCGGAACGCTGGGTGACCGTCATGCTGACACCGGAGACCACAACGTCCAAAATCTTGTGGCCATTCGGCCCGTTTCGGACCCTCCAGCCTAACTCGATCGGCGGGCCGCTTGGCCTGGATAAACGCGTGGTCACCAACACATCCCTTTTGCCGACCGGTCGCGCACCGACGACTTCAAAGGTCTGGCCGCTGTAACCGCCAAGCCGCCTGGAATAGGTCCGGAGGACGAATTCGCGGAACAATGCCTGAAACTGATCCAAATGTTCCGCCGAAGCGCTTCGCCAAGCCCGCCCGAGGACAAAACGCCCGATCAGATCGAGGTCGATGTTTTCGGCAAGCAGCGAGCGAACCTGCTCTTCCTTGTCGCCGAGCTTAACACCGTCGGCCCGAAGCACTTTGAGCGCTTGGCCGCTAATACCGCCGATAAACGCTTTCGCCTTGTCAGGCGAGGTGTCCGCGGCCGCGGAAGACCCGCCCCACGCCACGAATAATACGGCAAGAGTTAGAAATAATCGCTTCACCGCTGCCTCTCTCCCTAGGGCTTTACCCGTGCCGGTTATATTTTTCGCCCTACAGGACGGCAACACAATATTCGGATTCCCGAACCTCGACGGCGTTTGCTATTCCGCCGCCTCGCGTTTGGCGCCGTCTCTCAGCAGCTGCACGGTTTCGTCGGTAAACCGGACATCGCCGAATACCTGCGCGATCATGCCAAGGGTTGCGTTGTGCTCCTCGTCGGTACGGGTCGCGTTGGCATCGGCGACGAAAATCACCTTGAAGTTCCGCATCATGGCGTCCCGCGCCGACGACTCGCAGCATACATTGGTGAGCGTCCCGACAATGATGACCGTGTCGATCCCGCGCTCGCGCAGACGGTCCTCGATGTCCGAAGACCCGGGCAAAAACGCGCTGTAGCGGTTCTTCCGGACGTAGAGGTCGCCTTCCCGGGTATCCAGGCCGCCCCATACCTCGTGGCCATGATCGCCATCCGTCATCCAGTTCAATGTCGTGTCCTGGCGGTCTTTCTTGAAGTCGCCCTCGAAAAACACCGACCAGTCGTCCAGGCAGGCTTCGGTCTGGGTCATTTGCACCCAAACCACCGTACCGCCGCTCTCCCGGGTCGCCGCAGCCAACGTATTGATGTCGGGAACAATTTCCCGGGCATACGGCACTTCGATGGGCGCCCCTTCTTCGAGAAACACGTTCTGCATATCGACGACCACCAGCGCCGTCCGGGCGCTGTCGATGGTTTCGAACAGGTGTTGACGCCCGCGGCGGCGTTTCGCGCCTTCAACGGCGTAGGCTGGAACTTCGCATTTGTGCATGGGTCCGCTCCCCGTTACGAGTTGGTCGGATTGTAGCGCCAAAGGAGGCGTGACTGAAAGCCCGCGATCACCGGACCCTGCTCACGAGGGCCGGCGCGGCGCAGGAGGCGGGACGGGATCGGGCGGCCGCCGCCCGGGACCGGTCCCCCGGGCGCGAGCCATGCACCAAGCGCATAGCTGTAAGATGTTGAAACAACGGTATTTATACCCAATTTCCAATTTCCGCATTTTCGGCGGTATGGACATTCATGGACATTAATGGACATTTGATGACACCCGTTTGGGAGGTACCTCCCATTTTGCCCGTACAAAGTTGCATAGCGGGCCTCCAAACATAAAACGCCGCCCCGGTGAGGGAGCGGCCATCGCCTATTCATTTAGCCCGGCCGCGTACCGGGGCAAGGGGGGGAGGTAGACCGCTATCAGGTTGCTCACACGTCGTCATCACCGGGTCGGTCAATTCGTCCGAATTGACCTTATTTGACCCGGTGATCCACGCCTCGCCGCACGGTACACGTGGATGGCCGGGTCCGGGCCCGGCCATGCCGCAAACATTCGCCATGACGCAATCGTTTCATGCCTCGGCCCTCGGCCTCCGGATACGATCCCGGTTCCCGGGCTTGAATTACCCCCGAATTGGCGTTTCAGTAGGGACGGTCCATAAATGAATCCAAACCAAACGAAGCTGCCTGAGGAAACGGTATGTCTGATCCGCTGAAAATCGCCGTCATTGGTGGTGGGCCGGGCGGTCTTTTTTTCTCCATCTTGATGAAAAAGGAGAATCCGGAGCACGACATCACCGTCTACGAACGCAATCGCGCCGACGATACGTTTGGATTCGCGGTCGTGTTCTCCGATGAAACCCTCAAGGGCTTCATGGGGCGGGACGAAAAGACCCACGAAGCCATTACCGAGGCCTTCGGCTATTGGGACGAAATCGAGGTCCGTTACCGGGATCAGCGTATTCGGTCCGGCGGCCACGGTTTTTGCGGTATCTCACGCATCCAGCTGTTGAATCTTCTGCAGGCGCGGGCGACGGAACTCGGCGTCACCATCAATTACGAATACGAAGTCGATAATTTGGACCGGTTCGCCGACTGCGACCTCATCCTGGGGTCGGACGGGGCGAATAGCTGGGTCCGGGAAACCTACAACGACCGGTTCAACCCGACCATCGACTATCGGAAGACCAAGTTCGTCTGGCTCGGGACCACCCATGTGTTCGACGCGTTCACGTTTATCTTCCGCGAAAACCAACACGGCTGGCACTATCTGCACGCCTACCGCATGGGCAAGAACCAGTTTGGCGACCAGGGCGCCACCTGGATTCTCGAATGCCACGAAGACACCTGGAAGAACGCCGGCTTCGACAAGATGACCGAGGAGGAGACGGTCGCCTACTACGAGGAGATGTTCAAAGAGGAGTTGGAAGGCCATCCGATCATCGCCAACCGCTCCATCTGGCGCAACTTTCCCGCCGTCTACAATGAGAACTGGCACTTCGACAACGTTGTGCTGATTGGCGACGCCTGCCACACCGCTCAGTTCTCCATTGGGTCCGGCACCAAGATCGCCATGGAGGACGCCGTCGCACTGGCCGACGCCATTACCGGGCACGGCAGGGATGTGAAAGCCGGCCTCCAGGCCTATGAGGATGCGCGCAAGGACGAGGTGGGCATGCTGCAGCACACGGCGCTGGTCAGCCTGCAGTGGTACGAAAACGCGCGGCGCTTCAACGTCTTCGATCCGCCGCAATACGCCTTTTCATTCCTGACGCGCTCCAAAAGCGTGACCTATGAGAACCTGAAACTGCGGGATCCGGCCTACGGCGCCGATGTGGACCGGTGGTTCGCCGAAATCGTCCGCAAGCAGGGCTTCGATGTGCCCCACAACGATCCGCCGCCGCCCATGTTCATGCCTTTCCGAATCGGCAACATGGTGGTTGAAAACCGGGTGATGGTCTCGCCCATGTGCCAGTACTCGGCGGACGACGGGACGGTCACCGACTGGCACCTCGTGCATCTTGGCGGGTTCGCCGTCGGCGGCGCCGGGCTGGTCTACACCGAGATGACCGATGTTTCCCGGGAAGGCCGCATCAGCCCCGGTTGCGCCGGCATGTACAAGGCGGAACACGTGGACGCCTGGAGACGGGTCGTCGATTTTGTCCACGGCAACAGCGGGGCCAAGATTTGCATTCAGTTGGCCCATGCGGGCCAGAAGGGGTCGACCAAACTTTCATGGGAGGGGGACAACGAGCCCCTTGAAGAGGGCAACTGGGAAATCATTTCGGCCTCGGCCCGGGCCTATCAGCCGGGCAATCAGGTGCCGAAGAAGATGGACCGGGCCGATATGGACACGGTCCGGGACGACTTTGCCCGCGCGGCCGCGATGGCGGACCGGGCCGGGTTCGACATGCTTGAAATTCACATGGCCCACGGCTACCTGCTGTCCAGCTTCATCTCGCCGCTCTCCAATGTACGGACCGACGAGTATGGCGGGTCACTCGAGAACCGGATGACGTTCCCGCTGGAGGTGCTTCGCGCCGTGCGCGAGGCGTGGCCGGCCGAGAAACCCGTCGCGGTCCGTATCTCGGCCACCGATTGGGTCGAGGACGGCGGCCTCACCGGAGATGATGCCGTCGACGTGGCAAGGATGCTCAAGGCCGACGGCGCGGACATCATTGACGTTTCGGCCGGGCAGACCTCCACGGAAGCCAAACCGGTCTATGGCCGCATGTTCCAGGTCCCGTTTTCGGAGCAGGTTCGTTTGGAGGCCGGGGTGCCGACCATCGCGGTCGGCAACATCACGTCCGCGGATCAAATCAACACCATCGTCGCCTCGGGCCGGGCGGACATCTGTGCCCTGGCACGCCCGCACCTCCTCGATCCGCACTTCACGCTGAAAGCGGCCGCCCATTACGGCTACAAGGACCAGGTGTGGCCCAACCAGTATTTAAGCGCCAAACCCCAGGCCGAGACCGTGGCCGAGAGGGATAACCAGGCCCTGGCCGAATTGCGCGAGGCGGCAAAGCCGCCCAGCCAGTGGCAATACTGGGGCGCGGCTAAAAAGGACGCCGCCGAGTAGGCGGGCCTGCCGCCCGGAAGGGTTGCTCCGTTAGGGTCCGGACCCGATTGAGCCGCCATATGAGTGTCGCGGCGATGAGGCATAATATGATTGCGACACATTCTCCCCGCTCACCCGCAAGCCGTCATCACCGGGTCGGTCAATTCGTCCGAATTGACCTTATTTGACCCGCTTGTCGTCATCACCGGGAGTAACCCGCAAGCCGTCATCACCATGTCAAATCCGTCATCACCGGGCTTGACCCGGTGATCCACGCCTCGCCGCACGGTACACGTGGATGGCCGGGTCCGGGCCCGGCCTTCAGTCGGCCGAAGCCGACTTTCGGACGGCGTAGGCCGGCCATGACGCATTCATTTTATGCCTCGGCGGCGTCCGCCTTGCCTCTCTATAGTGAAACCCCCATAGTGCCGAGTTGACAGCGACACGTTGAAGCCAGTCCAATGGATGGGTTCGAGCAAGGCGGATTTGAAGCGCTTCCCCGACCCGGTGCGGGACCGCATGGCAAGCCTCACTCTCCCCGCTCACCCGCTTGTCGTCATCACCGGGTCGGTCAATTCGTCCGAATTGACCTTATTTGACCCGGTGATCCACGCCTCGCCACACGGTACACGTGGATGGCCGGGTCCGGGCCCGGCCATGACGCAATCATATTATGCCTCATCGCCGGCGATTGCGGGCCGCCGAGCGGCACTGCCGTAACGCCCGCCACGGAGACTGACGTTATGGAACCCACCGACACCGCCGCGGGGCGCGGCAGCGGCAACGTCTTCGCCGATCTCGGCTTTCCCGACGCCGACGCCCACCTCGTGAAGGCCGAGCTGGTCAGCCGGATCGACGATATCGTGCGCGATCGCGGCATCACCCAGACCGAGGCGGCGCGGCTGATGGGCCTCTCCCAGCCCGACGTGTCGCGGCTGCTGCGCGGCGACTTCCGCGAGTACTCGCTGGAGCGCCTGTTCCGCCTGCTCAACGCGCTCGGGCGGGATATCAACATCGTCATCCGCCAGTCCCGTTCCGCCGGCGGCGCGCGGCTGCGCGTCGCTGTGTAGCCTGAGCCTCTTGGATGCGCTCACGTTCCATCGCCGCCGCCGGGCCCACCGGACCGGCTTCGCCGGCCGGAGGACAAACCGCGACCCGGCCATCCACGTGTACCATGCCGCGAGGCGTGGATCACCGGGTCAAATAAGGTCAATTCGGACGAATTGACCGACCCGGTGATGACGGATTTGACATGTGTTCCCTCGCCCCCTTTCAGGGGGAGAGGGATGCGAAGGCTTGGCGAGCGAAGCGAGCCATAGCCGTAGCTGGGTGAGGGGGAATTTCCATATCGCCCCCATATCACCCTCACTCCGGCCCTCTCCCTCAGAGAGGGAGAGGGAGTCGAGCCCAATCCACCAATTGAGTACGGACCAAATTAACGCCGTTATTCCCCCAGCCGGCCGCCGATCTCCGGACAATCTCCGGCATACCGATAGGCGCGGAACAGAGCGCCCACAGGGCCCAGCAACGGGCCCTCGTCCCATTCCGCGGTAAAGGGATTGACGTACTCCCAAACAATTTCGCCGCCGGGCGTCACTTCGAAGATACAGCCCCAAAGACCTTCACAAATCAGCGTGTTGCCGCTCGCCAGACGCTGGGCGCCCGAGATAAAGGGGCTGGAGAAGGCGTGATGGGGCCGCGCGGAATATTCCCAGATTACGGATCCATCGTCCGGGTTCATCTCCAGGACTTTTGATCCCAGCGGCATTTGACCGACCCGATTGGCGAACAGGATGAGGTTGCCGTTCTCCAGAAAATGCGGGTCGTGGGGCAATCCCCATTCCGGGTTGCGCAGCCGCCACGAGAGGCCGTTGGTCTTTTTGTCGATGACCGCCAGGAGATTGAAATCCCGAAAGCCGACGAGGTAGCCGTCCTCACCGACCGGAACGACGGCATTGGCGTGACCCCATTCCGCGCGAGGCAGCACTGGCGGGATGGGCCAATCCTCAATCGCCATGTGCTCCTGCGCCCGCCACTCCCAGACGAGATCGCCTTCCGGAGAGACTTCGCGCACCGCCTCGCCATAAATGCCGTCCTCGTGTTCGGATCCCGGGACACCGCCACGGACTCGTGACGCATTTTCGTCGCTTAATAGCTCCCACGCGAGATAAACGGTGTTGCCGTTCGGCAGCCGGCGCATGTCATGGTGCTGCAAGTCGTCACGATGCTCCCGGACCACGTTGCCGTCCCAGTCGGCCTCTCGAATGATGCCGCCGCGCGGCAAAATTCCCCCGGGCGTCGACCCGCCGTCCAATGATGACAAGAGATTTCCATTGGGAAGCAACTGTGCGTAGGTCCCAATTCGATCCGAGTGGCGCCACTGATGTACGATCTCACCCTCAAGGTCGATGAGGTAGGTATCGTGGCTATAGAGCGGTGAGAAGAGCGTGAAGCCCGGGGTGGCCTTGCCCTCCATATTCAGCGTGAGACCCTTTGGTTCAAACCGCATCAATCGTTTCCGAACGCCGCCCGGACCTGACCGGCGATGACCAACTTCTGAATTTCCGAAGTTCCTTCGTAAATGCGCAGCGCGCGGATTTCCCGATAAAGTTTTTCCACGGTACGCCCCGACACCACACCCTCGCCGCCGAAAATCTGAACCGCCTGATCGATCACCTGTTGGGCGCTCTCGGTGGCGTGCAGCTTGGCCATGGCCGATTCACGCGTGACGCGGGTTTCCCGGGTGTCCTTGGTCCAGGCCGAGCGGTAAACCAGCAAGGCCGTGGTGTCGACGGCCACGGCCATGTCGGCGATTTTTTCCTGGATGAGCTGGAACTCGGCGATGGCCGAGCCGAAGGCGTGGCGGGATTCCGCGCGGCCGATGGCCTCGTCCATGGCGCGCCGCGCGAATCCAAGAGCCGCCGCACCCACGGTGGAGCGGAAGACATCCAACGTCGCCATGGCGATCTTGAACCCGTCGCCGCCCTCGCCCAGCCGATGTGAACCTTCGACCCGGCAGTCGTTGAATTCAAGGGTGCCCAAGGGATGGGGCGCGATAACATCGATGCGCTCCGAAACCGATAGCCCTGAATTATCCGCATCGACCACGAACGCCGAAATTCCCCGCGCGCCGTCCGCCTCACCGGTGCGGGCGAAGACCACGTAGTGATCGGCGATACCCGCGTTGGAGATCCAGGTCTTCTCGCCGTTGATCACCCAGCCGTTGCCGTCGGCTTCGGCCGCCGTGGTCATGTTGGCGACGTCGGAGCCGGCGCCCTTTTCCGAGATTGCGAAGGCGGCCATCTTCTCGCCGGCCGCCACGGGCGGCAGGTAACGGCTTTTCAGTTCATCCGAGCCGAACAGCGATATGGAGCCGGTGCCGAGCCCCTGCATGGCCATGGCGAAATCGGCGAGACCCGAATAGTAGCCCAGGGTTTCACGGGCGATGCACAGACAGCGCACGTCGAAGCTTTCAAAGGCGCCGCCATAGGCCGCGGGCACGCACGCCTTGAACCAGCCGGCGGCGCCGAGGGTCGCGACCAGCTTCCGCATCTGGGCGTCGAGCTGGTCGTTGTTGCGCGGTTCGTCTTCGGTAATGCCGGGAATGGTTGCGGCCGCCCACTCACGGATTTCCCGGGCATACTCGCGGTGAGCATCCTCGAAGAACGGCCAGTTGAGGAAGGTGGTATCGGGCATCGCCTAATTGCCCTCGAAGACCGGCTTTTCCTTCGCGGCAAAGGCCCGGTAAGCCCGCTTGAAATCCTCGGTCTCCATGCAAACCGCCTGGGCCTCCGCCTCCGCGGCAATCGCCTGCTCGACGCTCATTTCCCATTCGTCGTTCATCATCTTCTTGGTGACGGCGTGGGCGAAGGTCGGACCGGCCGCAAGCTTGTGCGCGCTCTCCAGCGTTTTTTCCAATAATTCACCGGACGGGTGGAGCGCATTGAAGAAACCCCAGTTGAGGGCTTCTTCGCCGGACATGGATCGGCCCGTATAGAGCAGCTCGGCCGCGCGGCCGTGGCCGATGATCCGCGGCAGGATGGCGCAGGCGCCCATATCGGCGCCCGACAGCCCAACCCGGACGAAGAGGAACGCCACTTTGGCGCCGGCCGTGCCGTACCGGAGATCGCTCGCCATGGCGAGTATGGCGCCCGCGCCGGCGCACACCCCGTCGACGGCGGCCAGGATCGGCTGGGGACAGGCCCGCATCGCCTTCACAACGTCGCCGGTCATGGCGGTGAACGTCCTCAGCTCATCACCATTCATTTCGACCAGCGGGCCGATGATGTCGTGGACGTCGCCGCCGGAACAGAAGTTTCCGCCGGCGCCGGTGATCACCACCAACTTGACGTCGTCGACATCGTTCAATGCCCGGAAGGTGTCGCGCAGTTCCGCATAGCTCTCGAACGTGAGAGGATTTTTCCGTTCCGGGCGGTTCAGTGTGACGGTCGCCACCTTGCCATCGACGGACCAGTCGAAGTGTTCGGCCTTGATGTCGGATGCGTTCATGGAGTTTCTCTAGTTGGTCACCGAACCGCCGGAGACGACGATGCTCTGGCCGGTGATCGCGGCGGACGAGGGCAGCGCGAGCCAGGCAACCGTCTCGGCGACTTCATCGGGTGTGATCAGGCGGCCGATGGGGCTGGTTCCGGCCAGATGGGCGCGGACGTCGTCCACCGACTGGCCGGTTTTCTCGACGATATTGTCGACCGCTTCGGCCACCAGGTCGGTGTCCGTGTAGCCCGGGCAGACGGCGTTGACGGTGACGCCTTTGGTGGCGCATTCCAGCGCCAAGGAGCGGGTGAAGCCCACGACCCCGTGCTTGGAGGACGAGTAAGCGGCGATATAGGGGTAGCCGCGCAGCCCCACGGTGGAGGAAATGTTGATGATCCGGCCATAGCCGGCCTCGCGCATGGCCGGATAGACCTGCTGAGTGCAAAGGAACGTACCGGTCAGATTGAGCCCAATGGTCATCTCCCAGATTTCCAGGCTCATCCGGTGCATCGGCGCGCTTTTCCCAATGCCGGCATTGTTGACCAGGATATGAGCCGGGCCCAGCTCGCCCTGCACGGATTCGAAAGACGCCGCCACGTCGCCGGCCTTGGAGACGTCGGCGGTGGCGGATGCCACCTGAACGCCGTGTTCAGCCGAGATTTCCCGGGCCTTGGCGTCGAGATCCGATTGGCTGCGGGCAATCAGCGAGATGTTCGCTCCCATCCGGGCGAGAAACGCCGCGCAAGCCGCACCGATACCCTTGGAGCCGCCGGTGACGACGGCATGCTGCCCGGCGAGCGCCTTGTCGGCGAACATGTTGGATTGGGCCGAAAGCTCCGGCGCGGTGTCGTCCATTCATGACCTCCCTCTGGCCGTTACTGTGGCCAAAGGGAAGTCGTTGGGCAAGCCCGGCGGGCCAGAGCAGTTTCCGGCCACATTGGATTAACTTGACCGGAAACCGCTCCAGGGTCCGGACCCGATTAAGCCGCCATATGAGTGTTGCGGCGATAAGGACGGCGCGGCGCAAGATCCCTCGCCCCGTCAGGGGGAGAGGGATGCGGAGGGTTGGCGAGCCTGCGAGCCATAGCCGTAGCTGGGTGAGGGGGGCGCAAAAACGAGAATCCCCTAATTGAGTTCAGACTCTAGCTGCTCGGCTACTCGCCGCTCTTCAGAATCTCGTCGATGGTCACCATCCGGCCTTCCCTGGCCGACTTGACGCCGGCCCGGATGACCGCCAGCGAGCGGGTCGCCCATTCGCCGCCGACCTCGGGCTCGGTATCGTCCCGGATGCAGTCGCCGAATTCCCGCATCTGCTCGGCGATGGTATCGTTCTTTTCGAACGGCACGTGTTCGGGCTTCTCGTCGCCCTGTTCCAGGAAATACATGCCGGTGTGCAGGGTGTAGAGCGCCGACGCCTTTTTGCCGTAGATATTCATGACGTAGTTCTCACCCGCCGACGCGTAGCCGGCATTGAGGGTCGAGACGGCGCCGTTCTCATGTTTGAGCACCAGACCGGCCACATCGGGGTTGTCGCCCGGGAGCACGAGCTGGGACAGCATGCCCGAAACCTCGACGACGGGTCCGATGATCATCTCCAGGACATCCACGTAATGGGGGCCGATTTGCAGCATCACGCCCCCCGGCATGCCCTCGGCGGTATAGCGCCAATGCCCCTCGTCGAAGGCGCCCAGGCGGTCGCGGCTGATATTGGCCTCGGCCTGAACCAGAATGCCGAAGTCACCGTTCCTGACCTTCTCATGGACCCATCGGAACTGGCTTTCGCGCCGGCGCTGAAAGCCAATAGACAATTTGACGCCGGCGTCCCGGCAGATCCTGGTGATCTCGGCGCCCTCGCCGGTGGAATTGGCGATGGGCTTGTCGAGAAACACATGCTTGCCGGCTTCCGCTGCCTGGCGTGTGGTATCCAGGTGGATGTCGTTGGGCGTCGTGTTGATGATTCCGTGGATATCCGGATCGGCGAGAATGTCCTCGTAGCCGTCATAGGCCTTGCAGTCGTACTCCTCGGCAAAAGCCCGGCGCTTTTCCTCCGAGCGGGTGAAGCAGCCGGCGATTTCCACCCCCGGCGCCCGAGTCACCCCGTCCGCAAGAACGTTGGACCACCAGCCGATGCCCAGAGACGCCAGTCGGATTGTTTCAGTCATTGTCGTGTCGCTCCGTCGGATACGCGCCGGGACCGGTACTCGGCGTAGAAGGACCAAAAGATTGAAAACGCCGCCATGCCTAGGAAGACGGCGCTGAACGGCGAGGTGAAGAAGACCGTGGGATCACCCTGAGAGCTCGCGAGAGACACGCGAAGATGCTCCTCAAGCGGCCGGCCGAGAACCAGGGCCAAGAGCAACGGCACCACCGGCATGTCGAGCCAGCGCATGGCGAGACCCAGCAGCCCAAACCCGAACATCACATAAACATCGAAGAAATTGTTGCGCAGCGCGTAAGAGCCGATGACGCACAAAAGCGCGATGGTCGGCATCAACAGTGCCTTTGGCGTCGCCAGAACCTTGACCAGCAGCCGCAGGCCGAGGAACCCGATGATGATGTTGAAGATGTTGGCGAACAGGAAGGAGAAGATCACGCCGAAGGCGAAGCCCCCGTTTTCCACGAACAGCAGCGGTCCCGGCGCCAGGCCATGAATCAGCAGCGCGCCGATAAGGATCGCGGTGACGGGATCGCCTGGGATCCCCAACGTCATCATCGGCACAAGCGCGCCGCCGGTGACCGCGTTGTTGGCGCTTTCCGGCGCGGCGATTCCCTCGGGCGCGCCCTTGCCGAATTCGTCACGGTTCCTTGAAAACCGCTTGGTGTAGTCATAGCTGATGAACGCGGCGATGGGACCGCCGGCGCCGGGCAGAATTCCAAGAAATGCGCCGACCGGCGCGCCGATGGAGACGGGCAGCCGCATCCGTTTCAGGTCCGCCCAGCGGGGCAGCACCCGCTTGATGTGCGTGGCCTTGTACCGGGTCTCCTTGTCGCGGATCAATTCGACGAAATTGTCGACCAGCTGGGGGATGGCGAACAGGCCGATCAGCGCCGTCAGAAAGTGGATGCCGGCGATCAAATTTACCTGGCCGAAGGTAAACCGCTGCGACCCCATCATCGGGTCTTGGCCGATTGTGACGATCATCAACCCGATGACGGCGGAGAGCAGGCCCTTGATCACCGATTTGGCGGCAAAGCTGCAAATGATCGTCAGGCCGAAAAAAACCAGACTGAACAAATCCGGTGATTTGAATTGGAGCGCAATCTCCGCCAGCAGGGGTGCGATGAAAAATAATCCGGTGAACGAGACCATGCCGCCGATAAAGCTCGCCGTGATGGCGAGGCCCAGTGCCCGCCCGGCCTCTCCCCGCTGGGCGAGGGGATGGCCGTCGAGGCCGGTGGCCGAGGCCGATGGCGTGCCCGGGATGTTGAGCAGGATCGCCGAGAAACTGCCGCCGGTCATGCCCGAGACGTAGAGGCCGAGGAGCAGGGCGATGGAGATGGTCGGCTCCAAGACGAATGTCAACGGCAGGACGATGATGATGCCGGTGGAGATGGTCATGCCCGGGATCATCCCGACGATTAAGCCGAGTAGCGAGCCGATGCCGGTGGCTATCAGGCTCGACATCATGCTTGCCTGGGCAAATCCGTCGAGGATATCCGGGTTCACGCAATCACCCCCGAAAGAATGCCGCTCGGCAGCCGGATCTGAAAAACTTCGCGAAACAGGAAGAACAGGGCGATTGAAATTCCGATGGAGCCGCCCAATAGCCAAAGCCGGCGGCGCTCGCCGTACAGGTACATCAGGGCCAAAAAGAACGGGATATTCGCCGCGACGAAACCGAGCGCGGGTAATGCGGCGAGATAGACCGCGAACGCAACGCCTCCCCACAGATATTTGTTCGGCGCCACATCCGGCGCCTTGGGCACCGCGTCGCTTGCCGCCGGACGCAGACCCTGGATCAGCAGCGCAGCCGAGAGAACCAGGAACAGCACCGCAATGACCCAGGGGAAGAACGATGGTTGGGTGGTGCTGCCGATATCGCGCGTCGGCAGGTTCGCGGTGAGGACCGTATAGCCGATGCCGATGGCCAATAAGAAAATGGCGGCAATAAGATTGCGCCTGCGCATATTGAACCTTGCCCTCAAAAAGTTGGGGCGGTCCGCCAGGCAAACAGCAAGACCGCCCCGTGTCCTCCGTTACGGGTGTACTATTTCTTCATCTTGGATTTGTACATCCCGGCCTTTTTCATGATGTCGACGATGTTGGCATTGGAGCGCTCGAGCTTGGCCGCGAACGCCTTCTGCCCCATCGGCTTCAAGGTCAGGTTCAGCTTTTTCATACGGCCCGCAAACTCAGGCGAGTTCGCGGCCTTGATCATTGCCGCTTCCAGCTTGTCCTTGATCGGCTGAGGCGTGCCCTTGGCGACCGAAAGGCCGCGGAAGAGGTCGAATTCCATGTCCATTCCGAGTTCCTTGGCGGTCGGAACGTCCGGGGCCGCCGGGTTGCGGCTGCCGCTGGAGACCATCAGGAACTGGGCCTTGCCGGCCTTAACCAGACGCAGCGGAACGAAGAAAATGTCGACCGCCGCGTCGGCCTCGCCGCTCAGGATCATCTTTCGCCGGTCGGGCGCCTTTACGGGCAGCATGATCGGTTCGCAGCCCGTGAGCGCCGACATGGCGACACCGGCCAGATGGGTCGCGCTGCCAAAACCGGCGAAGGCCAGCTTCAGGGTCTTCGGCTTGGCCTTGCACTCGGCGACGAAGTCCTTGAACGAGTTCCAGCGGCCGGCCTTGACCACCAGCGGGACAGGCTGCTGCGCGACCTGGCCGATGTGGTCCAGGGCCTTGTAGTCGAAATCGACGTTGCCGATGTTCGTGGTGGTCAGGATCGACGTGGAATTCCACGCGACGGTGTAGCCGTCAGGCTTCGAGTTCTTCACATAGGTATAGGTAATGGCGCCGCCGCCGCCGGGTTTATTCACCGGCACGACCGGTTGGCCAAGCTCGGCGCTCATCGCCTTGGCGATCAGCCGGCCTTCGATGTCGGCGCCGCCTCCGGCGCCAAACGGAATAACAAACTCGATCGGCTTTTCGGGCCATTCGGCTTTCGCCTGCCCGGCCCCCGCGATCAGCGCAATCGCCGCGGCCGATCCCAGAGCAACTGAAGTGAACTTTTTCATTTAAGTCTCCCTGCTAAATGAAGCTTGCTGTCTTGAATTGCACTCGACTTTATCGTTCCAAACCTACTCGATGGATGCGCCGACGGCGTCGACCGCCGCCCTGGCGATGTCTTGATCCTGTTCCCAGTCACCACCGCTTACACCAATTCCTCCCAGGCATTCACCTTCGAAGAAGATCGGGAAGCCACCCTCCATGGCGGTCCAGCGATTTGCGCCGGCGGCGAGCGACAGGCCGATGGCATGCAGCGTATCGAGATCCTGACCCTGCGCGCCCCGCGTCGTCGTCGGGCGTTTGTTCGATGCAGATGTTACCGCCTTTGTGGTGGAAGAATGAACGGTATGGAACCGTCCCCCGTCCATCCTTTCAAGTAGAATCATATGGCCGCCGGCATCGACGATAGCGACGGTTGCGGCAATTCCGATCGCTTCCGATTTTGCGATGGCCGCCGCCATCATTTCCTTTGCGCCTGCGTTGGTCAGGCGCCGGGCGGCCGCAATTGCGGCGGCGTCACTCATCGGACTCTCCCTGTAGAATTCTTGATCGTTGAGCGTCAGGACCTGGACGGCATGGAAACATAAATTTGCCGCGTAAGTCAAAGAAATTTTGCGATGTTGAATTATATTTCATATTATGAAATTATACTCCGGCGAATTTCAATCGATTGGATGGTGATGAACGTCATATCCGCGGACGCCGGGGGCCACCCGAAGGAAGGCCGGACAATCCAGTCGGTAACGCGCGCTCTCGACATTCTCGAAGTGCTGTCGATGTCGGAAGGTGAGATGCCGCTGAACGAAATAGCCCGGATGACCGGGCTGAACGTCTCGACCTGCCACCACATATTGCTGACGCTGCTGACCCGGGGGTATGTGGGGCAGGCGCAAAAGGGACGATCCTATTCCCTTGGTTCAAAGGTCATCGAGCTTTCTTCAAATCGGGCCCGCCAATTCAGTCTGGTGGATTTGGCGATGCCGGCTCTCCGGGAGTTGAATGACCGAACCGAGGAAAACGTCCATCTTGCCGTCATACAAGGCAACGACTTGGTCATCCTGACCGAACTGGCCTCTCCCAAAATCGTCCGGGTGGTGACGGACTCGATCAGCCTGGCGAATGCGGCGCACGCCAGCGCCATAGGCAAGGCCATTCTTGCCTGGCTGCCCGAGCCGGAAATCACGCGGATTCTCGATCACAAGGGGCTGACCAAATTCACTGAACGGACTGTCGTCGACCGTCACGATTTGATCGAGGGGCTTCGTCATGTCAGGCGGTTCGGCTTCGCTATGGAAAAAGAAGAGTTTTTGCCCGGTGTGGTCAGTGTCGGGACAGCTATCCGGGATTATTCGGGCACGGTTCTCGGCGCTGTTGGCTGTACCATTCCGGGCGGCCGCGCCGAAGAGGATCACCTCGAACTCGTGAAAAACGCGGTCCAGGAGTGCGTGGGGTCGATTGCGACCAGGTTGGGACGGCCGTCCGAGGACCAAAGAGAGAGCTAGGGTCCGTACCCGATTAGGGGATTCTCCTTTTTGCGCCCTCTCACCCTGCCCCTTGTGTCTTGCGGAATGAGGTAAAGTCGGGAACCGGCGGAGCGGTTTGCGCCGCGTCCGCCGGCGCGGAGGTGAGGCCGTCCGACCCTTGGCCGTGTGTGCCACAGGCCGCGGGAGAGCG
>LXNI01001597.1_pt1 | contig 18715 bp, 18 predicted proteins | sample 809091 | NCBI WGS metagenome assembly LXNI01 (sample SAMN04870527, study PRJNA318959) | sponge metagenome | biome: 01000161; feature: marine sponge reef; material: water | host: Sarcotragus foetidus | place: Greece: Milos, Mediterranean Sea | collected 2013-05-29 | depth 5-7 m | reverse complement strand
TGAACTCGGGCTCGCGGACGCTCAAGGACGCGATGAACGAGGCAATGCGTGACTGGGTCACCAACATTGACACGACGCACTACATCATTGGTAGTGTTGCCGGACCCCATCCATATCCGGCAATGGTCCGTGATTTTCAGGCGGTCATCGGTGAAGAGTGCCGGGAACAGTGTTTGGATCAAATTGGACGACTACCTGATGTTCTGATTGCGTGTGTAGGTGGCGGATCTAATGCAATGGGTTTGTTCTACGCTTTTCTCGGCGACATCAACGTGAAGATGGTGGGGGTTGAAGCCGGTGGGGAAGGCATGGACACCATGCGACACGCAGCGCCGCTCAATGGCGGAACCACAGGTGTACTTCATGGAGCAAACACTTACCTGATGGCGGATGAGGATGGATTGATTCTCGATACACACTCGATTTCGGCTGGATTGGACTACCCGGGCGTCGGGCCGGAACATGCCTACCTCAAGGACACAGGTCGCGTGACCTACGACACCGTAACCGATAACGAGGCCTTGCAAGCATTTCGCATCCTTTCAAAGACTGAGGGGATTGTGCCAGCGCTTGAATCCTCGCATGCACTCGCGCAGGCAGCGAAAGCATCCCAATCGAGCGATGTCGATGACATCATTGTTGTGAATTTGTCGGGCCGAGGCGACAAGGACCTCGAAACGGTTGCAGGTATCGACGGAGTAACGCTTTGAGTCGACTCAGGACGACGTTTGAGAGACTCCGCCAAGATAACGAAAAAGGCTTAGTCACGTTCATCACGGCGGGCGATCCATCGATCGCGGCAACCGTTCCGGCATTGACGCGTCTAGCCGAAGGCGGCGCGGATATTCTCGAGCTCGGGATCCCGTTTACGGATCCAGAGGCGGAAGGACCACCCATTCAACGAGCATCTGAGCGCGCCTTGAAGAATGGTATGACGTTACGTAAGACGTGTGAGCAAGTTGCGCTATTTCGTCAACACGACGCGACAACACCCGTAGTGCTCATGGGCTATTTCAATCCGATCCTCGCGTTAGGCGTTGATCGATTTGCACAGCTCGCGCATGAGTCCGGAGTCGACGGCATGATCATCGTGAATCTGCCGCCGGAGGAGGCCGGTGAACTTCGTAACGCACTTGAGCCTCGTGGAATCGATTTGGTTCTCCTCATCGCCCCTACGTCTCCTATCGAACGTATCGAAATGCTCTCTACGAGTAGTAATGGATTCCTCTATTACGTGTCAATCAAAGGGATTACCGGCGCCGATCACCTCGACATGACGGATGTTGAACGAAAGGTAGCTTCGATAAAGCAAATCACCGATCTTCCTGTCGCGGTGGGATTTGGAATCAAGACGCCAGAAGTAGCAGCAGCGGTTGCAAAGGTCGCGGATGCCGTGGTGGTCGGGAGCGCTCTCGTTGACATTCTGGGTAGTGACCAAGAACTCGAAAAATCACTAGCTGAGATGCAATCACTGACCTCAGCGCTAAAACAGTCGATTCGTGCTTGCTGATTCCACAACCGATGTGTCGGGCGAAACTGTTCAGGCATATGTCACGGAGATCGCGAGGCAGAGCACACGAAGAGGTGAATCCCGTTCATTCGCATCAATCCGTGAATTCGCACAAGAACTGGGCTTGCAACGGGTCGCAGCAAAACAGGTTGTAGTAGGCGGGACGAACGGAAAAGGCAGTACCGTTTCCTACTTGCAGCAGATTCTGTCGAATCAAGGCTTGCGCGTTGGCGCGACTACAAGCCCTCACCTTCACGACTACCTCGAGCGAATCTCGTTCGACGGCAATCCAATTGACGCGACAACGTGCTTAGAAGCAGTCCGCACCATTGCACACGCTGCGGAGGGCATCCCGTTAACTTACTTTGACCTAACGACACTGGCCGCGCTCCAGGTGTTCAAACTAACGCAGGTGGATGTGGCACTGGTTGAAGTCGGCTTGGGTGGGCGACTCGATTGTGCGAATGTCGTGGAGAGTGATGTTGCCGTGATAACTAACGTTGATATTGATCACAGCGCCGTTCTCGGAAACACGATCGACGCAATAAGTCGTGAGAAGGTAGGGATAGCGAGGGAAGGTCGACCACTAGTATTCGGCGACGACCGTGAAAACCACGCCGTCGTCGACTACGTTCAGACTCACCGTATACCGTTGTATCAACGCTGTCGTGCATTCGGAATAACGGATAACACTTCACTGTACATCTCACACGAGCAGCGTCGAAGGAAGTTTCTTATTCCATCGTCGATTAACTACGGACTTGAGAGTTTTTGCACGGGTATGCAGGTCGCATCGTTACTAGACCATCTACCCAGTCAGTCGGTATTAAGTTCAATAGAGTTCTCGAGACCTGGTGGGCGGTTTGAGCGGATAGACACGCTTGGTAGACATTGGATATTGGATATCGCCCACAATCCCGCGGCCACCACGTATCTTCGACAACACCTTGCTCTACAGGGAATCGTTGAGTGCGTTGTCGTGTTCGCGTGTTTCGCGGACAAGGAGATCGGCGCCATGCTTGAGAATCTTGTCGCGCCTCTTGATTGCAGTGGGGCAAAAGTCGTGGAGATCGTGATCACTGATTCTCACGGTTCTCGCGCATTGAGAGCAACTACAGTTCACGACGAGATCCCGCAGCTCACATGTCCTATCCAATTCGTCCCGCAATTGGAGAATGCATTGAAAATCGCCTCGAAATCAGCGACACGAGACGTTCCGATCGTTGTACTTGGGTCGTTCGATGTGGTCTCGCGTTCACGCGAAGTGTTGAATATGCGCGTAACCGAATCCAGTTCGTGATGGAAATCAAAACACGCGATCGAATCGTCGGCGGTGTATTTTTGATCGCGCTTGCAGTGATCGTTGTACCGATGCTTTTTGATGAGCCACGCGGCCCAGCGCTCGAAATCGAACCAATGGCTGAACTCGATATCGAGCGGGTCCCCGATATACCACTACCAAATGCGAGTACTGCTGAAGCGAAGCGCGATGAATTGAGAGAAGTCGTTGACGAAGATGGTTTCCTCGTTGAGTCTGGAACGCGCGTCGGCGACGTCACCATTGACGTTGATTTAGATGATTCTGGTTATTGGGCAGTACAACTCGGTAGTTTCCGCGAGGAAGAACGGGCGGATGCATTGCGCAGGCGTCTTCAAAATGACGGTCAACGCACCTGGGTTTCGCAAGCCAAGATCGACGGCGAAGTTATGACGCGGGTGGCTGTTGGACCGTTCAACGAACGCGCGTTGGCAGAGTCGTTTCGTGATGAAGCAGCACAACAGTACGAAGTCGATGGTGTGGTGGTTGGCTACAAACCGTGAGCGGTTTCAACTTTTGGGATATCGGCTTTGCGGTGATCATGCTGATTTCGACGTTTCGCGGGTGGTCGCAAGGTGCGATCATCGACACGCTCGCCACGTTTGTTTTACTAATTGCATTGGTTGGCGGTCTTCTATTCGGTACGGAGGTCGGCAATTTACTCTTAGGCGGCGTACAAGGTGGTCAGAGTCCTTGGGCATTACCACTTGGATTCTTGATCGTATTTGTCTTGGTTGTACTCGTGGGCGCCTTCATAAGGAAGGCTATCGATTCTGCGATGGCCGAGTCTGCCATGCGTCCGGCCGACCGTCTCATCGGATTGGTGTTGGGTTTCGTTCGCGGTGTCCTAATCGTCTTGCTCATCATCGCTTGCATGCTAAAGTGGTTTCCCGATTCGCCGGAATTGATAGCCTCGTTCTCGTTTAGCGCCTTGCAGCCATTTATTGACGACATGAGCAAGTTTGTAGACTTGTTAGTAGGCTAGCGCATATGGGTGCGGATATGTCCAAGAAAAGAGAGACGTAAACATGTGCGGCGTAGTCGGTCTCGTTGGTGGAACCGAGATTAATCAAGAGCTCTACGATGCGTTGCTCATCCTGCAACACAGAGGTCAGGATGCGGCTGGCATGGCGATTTCCGATGGTGAACGCCTCGCACTGCGTAAAGCGAACGGCCTAGTAAGCGAAGTCTTTCAAGAACGGCACATGTTGCGCGCTCGCGGCAAACTAGGTGTTGGTCATGTCCGATATCCAACAGCGGGAACCGCGACTTCGGCAGAAGCTCAACCGATGTATGTGAATTCACCTTGTGGGATTTGTATCGCACATAACGGCAACATCACGAATGCAAAAGCGCTGAGGGAGGACATTACCACCAAATACAACCGACACCTTAACACGCGATCGGACTCTGAAATACTGTTGAACGTATTCGCACATGAATTGCAGAACAGTGATCAAGCGGTAAGCGAGCCAGCAAGCGTGTTTAACGCGGTGGCTGCAGTGCATCAACAGTGTATCGGCGCATATGCTGCTGTCGCGTTGGTCATCGGTGGCGGCATCGTCGGATTCCGCGATCCGCGAGGTATACGACCGCTTGTCGTTGGTGTGCGCGACAACTCGGAGGATGGTTCCCCCGACTACATGATCGCGAGCGAAACTGCTGTTTTAGATATCTTGGGCTTTACGCCGATTCGCGACATTGAACCTGGTGAAGCTTGCTATATCACGGAAGACGGTGAATTGCACATTCAGCAGTGTGCTGAGCAACATACGCACACGCCATGCATTTTCGAGTACGTCTACCTCGCGAGACCCGATTCGGTGCTTGACAAGATCTCGGTGTACAAGGCGCGACTGAGCATGGGTGAAGCGCTGGCAGATACGTTCCTTGAACGATTCCCGAATGGCCAGCACGACGTTGATGTGGTCATACCAATCCCAGAAACGAGCCGAACCGCGGCGCTACCCTTAGCTCATCGATTAGGCGTCGACTACCGCGAGGGATTCGTTAAGAATCGTTATATCGGTCGTACCTTCATCATGCCAGGCCAGTCGATCCGCAAAAAGTCAGTACGACAGAAGCTGAATGTGATCGAGTTGGAAGTGCGTGACAAGACCGTGTTACTCGTCGAAGACTCGATCGTTAGAGGTACGACAATCCGAGAAGTCATTGAGCAGTGTCGACAGGCAGGGGCAAAGAAGGTCTATCTCGCAAGTGCAGCACCACCTGTACGTTATCCAAACGTATTTGGCATCGATATGCCGAGTACGGATGAGTTTATCGCGACCGGCCACACTGAGAAAGAGATTCAAGATATCCTTGGAGTTGAATTGCTCGTATACCAGAAGTTGGACGATCTAAAACGTGTGGTCCGCAGTTGGAACGAAGATATCGAGGAATTCGATTGTTCGATATTTGATGGACGTTACAACTGTGTTGGTGTAGACGAGTCGTATCTCAGTCAGTTGTCTCTAGAGCGGAACGACTACACGCGCACTATTGAGGATGTCTACGAAATAGAGACGGGCGACGAGCACACGGTGGGTACCGACGCGAATGCCTGAAGATTCGTCGACAAAGCGCACTCCGGGTGTTCGATCAGAGCATTTCTTGAAACCAAGACCCCGATCGACTCCGTGTGTCGGAATTTGCTCGACGTCTCACGGCGACTACGTTTGTCGTGGGTGTAAGCGATTTTTTAACGAGGTCCGTGATTGGCAAAACTTCGAACCCGAACAAAAGGAGATGGTCTTCGAGAGGCTAGCGCAACTCAAGCGGGACAGCATCTTGGCAATCGTTGGTGTCGTCGATGAGTCACAACTGCGAGTGAAGACGGATTCGTTCGTTGGTGAAGACCGCGAAGATTTAGCTCTCCGTGTATATGAAGCGCTAGGGCGGTGCGAAGGTGACTATGCAGGGTGGGGTATGCGTACTCCGCAAGAATTGGAAGGCTGGCAAGACCCGATTAACGTACTAAAGCACATCGAAGATTTTTACTACGAGGCTTCTCGAGGAGCTTTTGAGCGATTCTACAAGATACGCGCAAACTAGACGTGTTATCGTCCGGGAATCAGAGCCTATTACTTTGTCAAACACCGGCAAGCTGGCTTGAAGAAGCATCTCGTCAGATTCCTATCCTGCTCCTGGATCAAGCCAACTGCGAAAAGAAAGCGGCAGCGACTGCGGTCTCTCTCTTACATCGAAGCGGGTTAGATCAACGGTTTACACTGGCGCTTTCACGTATCGCGCGTGAGGAACTCAAACATCTTGAGCTTGTTCTGAAACTTACGAAGAAGCGCAACGTTCAAATGCAGCATCTCTCCGCTGGTCGATATGCCGGTGGTTTGCATTCGTGGATTAGTAAGCGCGAACCAGCACGCCTCACTGATCAACTATTGGTTTGCGCGATGATCGAAGCGAGGTCTTGCGAGCGTATTGGTGCGTTGCTTGATGTCCTAGACGGTGAATTAAAGACTCTGTATGAGAAACTGCACGATGCAGAAGATCGACATTTTGAGTTCTACATGGCGAAAGCGTGGGAACTAGACGCGGACCACTGCGAACGCAGACTGGGGGACCTATGTCAATTGGATTCCGAACTGGTGTCTAGTCCAGATAACGAGTTCAGATTTCACAGCGGCGTACCAAGTGCGCCGCCGACTTAAATCGCAAAGCGCTCTAGTCTCAACGTCGAATTGTGTTGGCGTAGTAACCAACCACACAGGTCCCAATCCCCCAACACCACTCTTCTTGCGCCACTTTCTAGTGCGTGAAGACCAGGTCTGTGTGTATGGCCGTGGATCATGGTCTGGCATTCGTGAGCTTTCAAGTCCTTTTCGATTTCTGCTTCAACGACATCGGTGATGTTTGCGGCTTTTAACTGGTTTGCGGATTTGCTCTGTTCTCGTAGCGAACGGGCGAGTTCACGTCGCTCTTCAAGAGTTGAGCCGAGGATTTGATTCTGCCATTCAGTTGATCGGAAGAGACGTCGCACTTGCATGTATTCCGCATCGCTGGTGCAATACGCGTCGCCGTGGGCTAAAAGAATCCTTTCAGCATGGGACTCACTGGCGAGAACGAAAGGATCCGTAAGTAGAAATGCGCCGGTACGTTCAGCAAATCGCTCGCGATAGAGGAAATCTCTATTTCCGTGCATCACATGTACTGAAATTCGAGCAGCGCACTTGCGTAAATCTGCGATCAGAGTCTCTGCAAAACGTGAATCGTCATCATCACCAACCCATACTTCGACTAGATCGCCCAGGATGTAGAGCTCATTTCCTTCGTCGCATGCGCTTTGAAGCACATGTTGAAACGAGCGATATTTAGCGTCGTTCTCGGACTCGAGATGCAAATCCGAGATAAAAACTCGATTCAAGTGGGTGCTCGATTGACTGAATCGATGAGATTTTGAAGGAGTGAAACCCGAGTCATGGGACCAACGCCACCTGGAACCGGGGTGATCCAACTCGCGACCTTCGACACGCTTTCAAAATCTACGTCCCCCAGTAGTGAGCCATCTGACTGTTTCTCGATGCCTACGTCGATGACAATCGCACCAGGCTTGACCCAGTCTCCTTTAATCAAACCTGCATGTCCGGTTGCAGATACGAGTATGTCGGCTTCGCGTACGAGTTCCTTTGTGTTCTGTGTGAATTTGTGCGCCGTTGTAACGGTACTTCCAACAAGTAGGAGCTCTAATCCCATTGGGCGCCCGACATGGTTAGACGCGCCGACAACGACGCTATGTGTACCCAACAATTTCGCTCCGGTATGCTGAAGCAACGTCATGACCCCCTTTGGCGTACAGCTACGGTGCGCAGGATGTCGAAGTGTGAGCAAACCCATGTTGTGGGGAGAGACGCCATCAATGTCCTTTCGAGGATCGATTTCGCCGATGACATTGAAGTCATTCAGGTGAGCGGGTAGTGGTAGTTGAACAAGAATCCCGTCGACCAAAGGGTCCGCGTTGATTCGCTTTACGAGCTCGCAAACTTCGATTTCAAGCGCGCTCGCGGGTAGGTGATAGACGTGGCAATCGATCCCGACTTCTTCGCAATCACGCTGTTTTAGTCGAACATATAACGCAGATGCTGCATCTTCGCCGACAAGCACCACCGACAGAGAAGGCATCCGAAGTCCGCGATGACGTCGTTGTTCAAGTTTCTCCTTGACCTCTTTTCGAATATTTCGGGCGATCTGTTCGCCATTGAGAATCTTGGCGGTCAAGGTTGGCTTCACAGTGAGTATTTGGCGAACGCCGGAATTGTAGATTGATTAACCTAGTTCCTGACCACACCGGAAACGATCGCGATACAGAAGTGTTACGACTGAAGGATCACGTGCGCGATTTAACGAGTGTGAACGTTGTCTTCATTTCCGTTTCGGTAACGCAGGACTCAACCATCCAAAGCTTTACCATTTCCGTGACGGAGTGAGAATCTGGACAACATTTGGATCTCAATCCGCTTGATGTCGGAAATAAAAGGTGATTGTGGTGGTTAATGCGATACCGATTGTTGGATGGATAGTGAGTTTCGTACTCGCGACCTTTCTTGCTATACCGTTCTGGTTTATTTGGACGTACATGGGTGTCGGCGAGATGTTTGGATTCCTTCCGATGGCGTTGCAGAATCCCGGATTTTGGCCAACTGTCGGAATATTCATGTGCTTGAGCATATTTCGAGCAGTGGCTTTGCCGCGTGGTCTGCATATCGGCAACGGCAAGGACGATTAGGCTTCCCGTCGTCTCAGTGATTTCTTCTTGAGAATCTCGACGGCGCGACTTCGCGCGCGAAAGCGTGAGCACCAGCTCGCTGGATTTGGATAATTCACGCAACGGGGTATAGCGCAGTCTGGTAGCGCACCTGCTTTGGGAGCAGGTTGTCGGGAGTTCAAATCTCTCTACCCCGACCAATGAACGAATTGGGCGAAGTCTCGTTCTCACGAACGGATTGCACCCGCGGCGTTTGATGTCGTCGAGCCGAGACTCCGGTTTCAGTCGATCTTCACGTGGTGATCGCGCGCGGCATCAACGGCGCTAGACATCGGCCCAGTCTGCGCCTGTAGCTCAATGGATAGAGCATTGGCCTTCTAAGCCAAGGGTTGAAGGTTCGAATCCTTCCAGGCGTGCCACCTTTGGAAACCGTTGGTAAAATCGAATCGCGTGGTGGATGTAGCTCAGCGGTAGAGCCCCGGATTGTGGTTCCGGATGTCGAGGGTTCAAATCCCTTCATCCACCCCACTAATTCTCATTAGACTAGAGCATGACTTACGAATACGATCAGATCGGTGAATTCACGCGTGAATACACCGTCCCAATCAGCCAGGAAGCGTTAGACCAACGTACATACGAACTTACAAACGAAGTTGCGTCCAGCGCCCATCTAAAAGGATTCCGCAAGGGTAAAGCCCCCCGTAAGGTCATTTCCCAAAGATATGGCAGTGCGATTCAGAATGACGTGCTCGAGAAAGTCGTCAATGAGAACTGCACTGCAATCCTGTCGGACGAGGGACTGCAAGCCGGGTGGATCGGTAGACCGTATCTCGCGAAGCCGGCTGATGCCGCTTACACGTACAAGGTACGCGTCGAAACAATGCCGCAGATTGAGATTGGCGATCTCACGTCGTTAACGATCAAGCGACCAAATGTCAATTTGAGCGATGAGGAAGTAAGAAAACAGATCAACAATGCCCGAGAACGATGCATCGACTGGTTCGAGCTAGAAGGCGAAGGCATTGAATCCAAAGAGGGGGATCGAGTTTGGATCGAGCTTCGTCTCGAATCGGAGAATAGCGCAGATACCGTAGCGGACGGCGATTCAGAAGAAGCTGCCGAGAGTACAACGGAACGCTTGCCGATCGTACTTCGCTCACCCAAGGACGAAACGTCTAAATCACTGCACGACAAGCTCGTAGGTAAGACGCTAGGTGACCAACTCGATGTCGCGCGCGAAGAACTTGTCAATGAGTTCAGTTTTAACGAGAGTGCAGTACCCGAGAGCCAATCAGTCGTCGTTGCACGAATCGATACTGGCGACTTACCGCAGTTGGGACCATCTCTCTTCGGCCGACCCGAATTTCGTCATCTTGTTGATTCGATTTCTGATGAAAAGCTGGAGAGTATCGAGGATTTGCTGCCTGTTGCCCGTAGTTCGATCGAACGAGCAATCGAGCAGACAACCGATCAGGTTTTGCAGAACCGTGCGATGTGGGCGCTCGCGAAGGAGCACGTTTCGACGGTACCTCGTGAAGTGCTGCGTCAGCGTTTTCTGGAGGCAACCCAGGGCGGTGAGCAGAACATTCAGACCACGTTTATGGCGATTCGCCTATTTGACCCGATCGTAGATGGTGAGACTCTAGATCAGAGTCTTCTGATGGCGAATAGTCATTCGCATAACCACGATCACGATCACGACCACGACCACGACCACGACGCCGAGTCTGGTGAAGCCGGATCGACATCAGAATCCAATGGCGAAGAGAGTCTGCTACCCGAGAGTCTGCGCACGTTTTGGACGAACGAGGTAAATCGAGCGGTCCAGCGGGTCGTATTCACGCTCACTCAACAAGCCTTGATTGAACAACGTGACTTAGAGCCCGATCAAGCATGGGTCGCCTCTCAAATACAGGCAAAGGCAGACAGCGTCAACCTGGTAGAAGATCAGTCGCGTGCGCAAGAGTATCTCGACTACGTGTATGGTGAACAGCACTATCAAGAATTGATCACGCAGAATCTGCTGGATCAAGCGACAAAGCTTTTGCTTGAGGAAGCTTCGATCGAGGATGAGGACGTTGATTTTGAAACGTTTTTCTCTCAACCTGCGGGTGAGGAAGCCGACGACGCGCTAGACATATTCAACGTAGCACCTAGTTTGCCGGATCCTGAAGGTTTGGTTTCGGCTACAACCGATACGAGTGATGAGACGACAAATGAGACGCCAGCGCTGTCGGACGAACTCGAATCGCCAACGTCTCGTTCAGAGTCTGCCGAGGAGACGACGAGCTCCACGTCAGACGAGAAGGCTAGCGACGCTGACGAGCAGAGCAAACCAGGCATTTTTAAGAAACTGTTCAAGAAGAACACGTAACCAAAGGAGTAATTTGAATATGGCGCTTGTGCCAATGGTGCTGGAACAGACGGCAAGGGGTGAACGCTCCTACGACTTGTTCTCGCGTCTTCTAAAGGAACGCATCATCTTTATTAACGGAGCAATCGACGACGCGGTGGCTAGTGTGGTAGTCGCGCAATTGTTGTGGTGCGAATCTGAGAACCCCGATAAAGACACGCACTTGTATATCAATTCACCAGGCGGTTCCGTAACGGCTGGATTATCGATCTACGACACCATGCAATTTGTACGCTGTGACGTGGAGACAACATGTATCGGGCAAGCGGCAAGCATGGGTGCTTTTCTTTTGGCGTCCGGCGCGACCAATAAGCGCTATGCCCTGCCGAATGCGCGCATCATGCTTCATCAGCCGTCAGGCGGTTCAAGAGGTGTGGCGGCTGACATTGAGATTGCTGCGCGTGAGATTTTGGCGATTCGCCAGCAACTTAATGAATTGCTGGCGTTGCACACCGGTAAATCCGTCGAACAGATCGCGAATGACACTGATCGCGATTACTGGATGACTCCCGCGGAAGCGTCAGAATACGGCCTAATCGACAAGGTGCAAGAACCACGCGTCAAGCTGCCAAAAGCGGCCAACGAGTGATTCAGCTAGCCGAAAACGGGTAGAAGCTAGGATTCGCAACTGCATTCTGCAAAATGTGTAAGTAACGAAGGGTGGTTTAAATAGCTAGTAACGTGCTATTCTTTGAACACTGCGCACATGAAAGTGCACGGGCTAACGGAAGAAAATCTACACCATGATTGACGTAGAAGGCAGCACAGCCGTCGCGGCCGAATGTTCGTTCTGCTTGAAAAACGGTCAAGAAGTTGACATTCTCATTAAGCGTGAGGATGACGTTCACATTTGTGATGAATGCGTCGCGCTCTGCGCTGGCATCGTAAAGCGCGCGCGTAAGCGCACTAGGAATTGGTTTGGAATCAGAAACATGAGTGATCGAGAAGGCGATTCAGACGATGTCGCCGAATGTTCCTTTTGTTTTAAAAATGGTCAGGACGTCGAGCAACTCATCGTAGGGCAGAATGACGCTTACATTTGTGATGAATGCGTCGTAATCTGCACCGGGATCATAAAGCGCGCGTAAGCACACCAGGAATCGGTATGGAATCAGCAACATGAGTGATCGAGAAGGCGGATCAGACGATGTCGCCGAATGTTCCTTTTGTTTTAAGAATGGTCAGGAAGTCGATAAACTCATCGCAGGTCAGGATGACGTTTACATTTGTGATGAATGCGTCGCGATCTGCGCAGGGATCATCAAGCAACCGAAGAAGCCGGTAGAGCAGGAGCGTCCCGAATCAGACGAACTGCCCGTCCCCAAGAAGATCAATGAGTTTCTTGATGGTTACGTCATCGGGCAGGACTACGCGAAGCGCATTCTGTCAGTAGCGGTGTACAACCATTACAAACGACTCCGCAATGGTGGCAAACAATCTGACGTAGAGCTCGCAAAATCGAACATACTGCTCATCGGTCCCACCGGCTCAGGTAAGACACTGCTAGCGGAAACGCTTGCGCGTATGCTCAAGGTACCGTTTGTCATCGCAGATGCGACGACGTTGACCGAAGCGGGATACGTCGGCGAAGATGTCGAGAACATTATTCAAAAGCTGCTTCAGACATGCGACTACGACGTCAAGAAAGCGCAACGAGGCATCGTCTACATCGATGAAATCGACAAGATTTCGCGAAAGACAGATCATCCGTCCATCACAAGAGATGTCTCTGGCGAAGGCGTGCAACAGGCTCTCCTGAAGTTAATTGAAGGCACGACAGCGGCTATACCGCCACAAGGTGGACGAAAACACCCACAGCAAGAGTTCATCCAAGTGGATACATCAGATATCCTCTTTATCGTAGGCGGCGCATTCTCCGGCTTGGAGAAAGTAATCCAAAATCGTACCTCAAAGAGCGGAATAGGCTTCAATGCGACCGTGCAAGGTGAGGAGGACGCGGTCCAGATCGGTGAGATTTTGCGAACGGTCGAGCCTGAAGACCTGATCAAGTACGGATTGATCCCCGAGCTTGTTGGTCGTCTTCCGGTCGTGACAACGTTACAAGAACTTGACACGAACGCACTCGTCAAGATTTTGACCGAGCCGAAGAATTCACTGATTAAACAATATCAGGCAATCCTCGGCATGGAGGAAGTCGACTTAGTGTTCAATGAAGATGCGTTGGACGCAATTGCGGAACGCGCCGTGGAGCGCAAGACCGGCGCTCGAGGTCTGCGCTCAATTCTTGAGGAAGTACTTCTAGATGTCATGTACGAAATTCCGTCGAAGTCTGACGTAATTGGCGTGGTGGTAGACGCCAAAATGGTCCGTGACTGCGAGGCTCACAAACCGATGCTGAAATACAAGCCAATGGAAAAGAAAGTCAGCGGCGGCGATACGGTCTAGAGTGCGCTTCCGCGATACTATGATGACTGAAACAAAGTTGGATCCAATTCGATCTGATGGCTCGAACATCGGAAGTTCGAGTTTTTACGGAGTAGTTGCGTCGCAGCACGCAGATGCGTCACGTTTGTCGCTGACACGATGTCCGCTCGCGGGTGCTCTTTTCTCACATACGTTCATGGAGATATGTAAGTGAACAAAGCTGATTTGATCCGTGCGGCTGCCGCAAAGGATGACTCGTTGACGCAGGGTGATGTCGCAAAATCACTTGACGCAATTCTTGGCGCGATCGCTGATTCGCTGTGTAACGGGGATCCGGTGATGCTGATAGGGTTTGGAACCTTTGAGGTCCGTCATCGTGCTGCAAGAACTGCCCGCAATCCCCAAACTGGCGAACCTATTCAAGTTGCTGCGTCGTCGAATGCCGCTTTCAAAGCAGGTAGTCGACTGAAGCAACGAATAAACAGCTAAACACTAAATCGGCTTGGTCTCGCCGATCAGCGTGACCTGCGATAGCTAAGACCCTAGTCGCGGAAGCGCTCGTCGAGCATCCGCGACTTTTATTTGAACTGTTTCTACAGGTACTTAATTCATTATGTTGGTCAGAATGCGCAACGCGTCCCAAACGTGGGTCGCCAAATTTGTAGCAGGTGTGATCATTGTGGTCTTAACCATTTTCGGATTCGGTGCGTTCAATCTCTTTACAGGAAATGAACCCGCGATAGCGTCCGTAAATGGCGAGGATGTCACCGAACGCCGCTTGGCATCTGAATTGGAACGCTTGAAACGGAACTTCCGTAGTACATACGGCAATTCAATAACAGAAGCGCAGCTCGAAGAGTTTGTCAATGAAGAGTTTGCGCTTCGCAGCCTCATCGATACCGAGCTCTTCATGCAAGCGAGCCGCGATCTTGACCTCTCGTTATCAGATCAAGCGTTTGAGCGCGTACTTCGGACCGATCCGCAGTTCCAGACGGAGAGCGGCGAATTCGACGAGGAATTGTTCCGTGCAACACTTGAACGCGGCGGTCTATCAGTTCAGACGCTTCGGGGGCTACAGGAGGACGCGAGTGTAAGATCGCAACTCCGGCGTGTATTAGAAGATACATCGTTCGGTACTAATTCAGAAACGCGCCTAACGGCCAAATTCGAAAAGCAAGTACGTGATATTTCCGTGCTCGAATTCGATCTCGAAAAATTCGAGAACCCGGAGAGTGTTACGGACGATGATGTTTTGAGTTATTACGAGCTCAATACAGATTTGTTTATGACGGAAGGAACTTACGACTTCGAGTATGTCGAGATCAAGCGCGAACAATTCGTTAGTGACGCGGAACTCTCAGATCAGGAGATTCAGGACCTCTACGACGCTGATATTGCGGCACGTGAATCGAATGCGCAGAGACGCGGCCGTCACATACTGATAAAGGTCGATGACAATCGGTCGGATGAAGAGGCATTAACGTATATAGCTGAACTTCGCTCACGAATTGATGCTGGTGAAGATTTCGGTGACTTGGCAACTGAACTATCCGAAGATGAAGGTTCTAAACAAGACGGTGGCGATCTGGGGTTTTCGGATCGTGAACAGTGGGTAAAGGAATTCTCCGATTCGCTCTGGTCACTCGAACTCGATGAAGTTTCTCAACCCGTTAAGACGACATACGGCTATCACCTTATTCAGCTTCTCGGAGTCGAGGAACTCGACCTTCCCACATTTGACGAGCGACGCGAGGATTTAATTGCTGAAAATCGCTTGGCATTGGCGACCCAAGCGCTCAAGGAAGCGTTAACGGAAGTTGACCGTCTGGCATTCGAACAGTCAGATTCTCTGCAGACAATTGTTGACGAGTTTGATGTTGAGATTCGTGAAGTTCTCAATGTCGATCAGTTTAGTGTGGATGGCTTGATGTCGAATGCAAGCGTTCGTAGTGCTTTCATGGAGAGCGACGTCATCGATAACGGCTTCAATAGTCGCGTGGTTCAGATCGATGATAGCGCGATCATTGTCGGCCGTTTAAAAGATCGAACTGAGCCAACGCTACGCCCATTCGAAGCAGTATCTGACCAAATAAGACAAGAACTGGCTCAGGACTCGGCTTCGTCGGCTCGGGATGCAAAACTCGAGAGCGTACTGACACAACTCCTGGCCGATCGTAATTACGATGCGGCTTCCTTAGCGGCGGGATCTGAATGGGTTGTCTATGAGCGTCAGAAGCGAGATGATTTCACGGTAGATCCTGCGATCTTGGCCGCAGCATTTGCGCAACCGCTTCCACCAGACGGTGAACGCGTAATCGTTTCTGCGGATTCAGAATTCACGGCGACAAAGTTCATTGTGACGACATCCCGTCAAGAGCTAGCGGACTATGCATTGCTAGACTCATCTGAGCAAACTACGCTCAATGAAACTTCAGTTAGCGAAGCTCAGGCGCGTGCGATGTCAGCATTCGTTGCAAGCCTAAGGTCAGAGGCATCAATCAAGACTGAACTCTTTGCCGTCGAGTAGCGGTACCGAAACGAAGTCTGCAACTGTTCTGTACACGGACGGTTCCTGCGCACCCACAAATCCCGGTCCAGGTGGTTGGGCCTACCTTCCTGTCGTAGATGGTAAGGTTGAGGAATTAGTGAAGGGAAGCGAGGCGCACTCGACCAATAATCGTATGGAGTTAACCGCCGCGCTAGAGGCACTAAAGTCACGGCGAGACGGGGAAAAAGTTGAACTGCACACAGATTCAGAATATCTGCGCAAGGGAATTACGCAATGGATAAGTGCTTGGCAGCGTAACGGTTGGACGCGTAAGACGGGGAAACCTGTCCTGAATAAGGACTTGTGGATTGCGTTGGATACGGAAAACAAGCGTGTCCACGTTGAGTGGCGGTGGGTGAAGGCGCATGCTGGCCACGTATACAACGAGATGGTTGATCAAGCGGCTCGCGATGCTGCGACTGATGCGTCCAACTCGCACGTCGAAGTTACACTTCGCCAGGTGGCTCCGGACAGGGTCACATATACGATACATACGCTAGTAACCAGTCCCGTGGACAGATACTTCGTAGCAGCAGCTAATCTTGGCGAGCACCGTAGTGCGTGGGCTTTTGTTCACGGCACCGATCAGAACAACACTAAAACGGGTGTTGAAGACGGAGCGACATTCAATCGAGCGCTCATTGTGGGAGCGGTCGAGCTGATTCGTTCGCTGCCGCCTAATAGACCGGCGAGCGTGACGACCGATTCAGAGTATCTATACAAAGGCGCTACGCAGTGGCTCGATGGATGGCGACGTCGGAACTGGCGGAAAGCTGATATGAAGCCGATCGCGAATAAAGAGTTATGGATTGAGATGAGTGAATTGATGGAACACGTTGACGTTAACTGGCAATTCCAGAAGCATGATGGTTCTTCAGATTCGCTCGTTCAAGTTGCTGCTCGCGTAGCCCGCGAAACTTTAGAATCAACTAGCTTATGAAGGATTGGGGCTTAACGTGATTCAGATTTTCCTCGATACCGAAACCACGGGTATTGACCCGTCGGCGGGGCATCGAATCATCGAACTTGGCGCGACAGTCGTGAAGGACGGCATGCACACCAATGAAGAATTTCATCAGCTACTTAATCCTGAGTGTGATGTAGATGCGGCCGCGACAGCGATCCATGGATTCACACTGGAAGACCTCGCTAACGAACCGAAATTTAGAGAAGTTGCAGACGCTTTCATCGCGTTCATTCACGGTCGTGACGTGTTTATGCATAACTCGGCTTTTGATGTACGGTTTCTAAACACAGAATTTGAACTTGCTGGTCGACCCGAGCGCATGGAGGACATATGCAACGTATCGGATACGATGGCGCTGGCAAAAGAACTTCATAAAAGCGGTCAGGTCAGTCTCGACGCGCTTTGCAGTAAATACGGCGTCGATCGCACGGATCGTGACAAACACGGCGCGTTACTCGACTCACAATTACTCGCTGAAGTCTATCTCCGCATGTTGGAGTCTAAGAACAACCTATTGGGCGACCTTGAAGAGTCCGAGGAGATTTTCGAGCAGGTTCGATTCCTCGACCACGAGAGGCAAAACCCTCTCGTTATTCACGCAACCGAAGATGAGCTTGACGCGCACAACGCCTACATGCGAAAACTCGCCAGTAGTATCTAAGTCAAACGAGGAACCAGTTCACACATATCCAACCGACCGTTCCCATCCCGATGAAGTAGGGAATCGCCATTAGCACCATTCGACCGTACGACAAGCGGATCAACGGCGCGAGGGATGAGGTTAGCAGGAATAGAAACGCCGCTTGACCATTTGGCGTTAGGATGCTAGGTATGTTCGTTCCAGTATTGATCGCAATGCCTAGGGCATCGAATTGCTGTCGAGTAATGTCTCCGTTGGCGAATGCGTCCGCGATACTCTGGATGTAAACGGTCGCGACGAACACGTTGTCGCTGATCACTGACAATAGACCGTTCGCGATGTAATACAAGCCTGGTTGTGCATCGACGGGTTGGCTCAAAACCCAATCTGAAATCGGTGTGAACAGATGAGCGCCATGAATCACGGCAACGATCGCGAAGAACACGACAAGTAACGCCGTGAATGGGAGTGCTTCCTGAAACGCTTTCCCTATGTTGTGCTCTTCGGTTTCCCCGTTGAATGCGGTTTGAAGCACGATGACCAACAACCCAATTAGACCGACCTCAGCCACATGAAACGCGAGCGCGAAAATTAGAGTCACAGCGGCTAACGCTTGCACGATAAGGGCACTTCGGTCGCCGTGCTTGAGATGCTTCATCTCTTCAGTGTGTGCATGCCGCAAAATCTCGTGAACCGAATGTGGAATCTTTGCGCCGTAGCCGAAAATTCGCGTCATTTCGAGTAGAACGCACGTAACGAGACCCGTAATTAGCACCGGCAAAGTCACAGGGGCCATGCGAACGACAAATTCCATGAATTCCCAACCAAGCCGATTAGCAATGATGATGTTCTGAGGTTCTCCAACTAGGGTTGTCACGCCTCCTAGCGCGGTACCAACGGCACCATGCATGACTAGGTTGCGAAGGAACGCACGGAACTCGTTCAGGTCTTTTTGATGACCTTCTGAGAGTTCTGGAATGTCGTGGACATCTTCGGGTATTTCGTCTAAGCCAGCAGCGACGGAGTTGTATACCGCGTAGAAGCCGAGCGATACTGCGATGATGACCGCCATGACGGTTAGCGCATCTAAGAACGCCGATAAAAACGCCGCTACAAAGGAGATCAGCAACGAGAGCACGATTTTGGAACGTACATAGATAAGGAGTTTGCTGAAGATAAACAACAGCAAATCCTTCATGAAATAGATTCCCGCCA
>LXNI01001596.1_pt1 | contig 18717 bp, 18 predicted proteins | sample 809091 | NCBI WGS metagenome assembly LXNI01 (sample SAMN04870527, study PRJNA318959) | sponge metagenome | biome: 01000161; feature: marine sponge reef; material: water | host: Sarcotragus foetidus | place: Greece: Milos, Mediterranean Sea | collected 2013-05-29 | depth 5-7 m | reverse complement strand
GACCGTCAAGCAGGCCGTTACAGCCACTATTGAGCCGGGTTCCAGGGTTTACACGGATGAGCATAGGGGGTATAAGGCTATTGGGGGCATGTCTTATCATCATCAAACAGTCAACCACTCTGCCAAAGAGTTTGTAAACGGTATGGCGCACACGAATGGGATCGAGTCTGTCTGGGCCGTGTTAAAGCGCGGCTTTCATGGTGTGTATCACAACTGGAGCGTTAAGCACTGTACGTGAACGAGTTTACTTTCCGGCTGAACGAGGGGAACGTTGATATTGATACACAAGACCGGCTGAACAGCCTGTTCCGGGACATGAAGGACAAAACCATAACCTATGAGGGGTTGACGGCGTGAGGGTAACGCAAAAAATGGTCTGTTTGTTGGTGTTGATTGCGGGGGTAGTTGGAGCAGAAACCAATAATACAGATTCTCTTGAGGCATGGTTAAAGGAACAGGAAGACAAATTTCAGCTATGGAATGAGTGTAAACCAGTTGCATTAGGATTTGATGGGGTTGATGTAAGGAGTGTTATCGGACTGGCTGAAGATCGAATTAAAACAGTTGCGGAAAGCCGGCTGCGGGTAGCCGGAATCCACAGAGCATACGATTTCTCAACACATGTCCCAACTATGTATATTGGCGTAGTGGCATTTCCAAGTCCAGACTCAACAGAATTTGCTATGATTCAAGTTACCTTCAAGGATCATGTAATTAGAAATAATTTTGAGGAGTTAGGTCGGGTTTTAGGAATATGGAGCGCAAGCGCCACCGTTTATGGTGGTGCAGGCTACGCAGATCGCATCATTCAAAACGTAGGTGAACTTACTGATAAATTCATCAACGAATACTTGCGCGTGAATGAAACCGCTTGCCAGTGACTTTAAGAGAGGGCAATACAATGACCAAAGAAGTGCTAGAGAAAGCTGCTAGTGCATTATTGAAGATGTACGCTATTCCACATAAACGGCCACTGAAACCGTCAAAGAAGGAACTGGAACGCAAGTTCAAGATGACCACAAACGGGAAGGGTGAGCCAGCTATTCAGGAGGAAGGGTAAAATGACAAATTACTATGTCAATCCCAATCAGCAAGCAAACGGAGATCAGGAAGTCCATAAAGAGGGCTGTTACTGGCTTGCAACTACGGGTAATCCGATATGGTTAGGCGTATTTGTAACTTGCCACGCGGCAGTAGTAGAAGCGAGAAAGCGATCTTACAATGCTAACGGCTGTTATCATTGCTCAACAGAGTGTCACACTCGGTAAGTGGCGTCCCTATGACTTTGCGCCATTCATCCGTATTCTCTGGTGTTTCCGGCAATATGATTAATACCCTACCATCCTCTAGTGCGATATTTCCATGTACTTCACCATGCCCATAACAACTTGCGATTGTGCTTACCCCTCCAGCATTAAGAGAAGCTACTATGTGGACAATGCAATGATCGATACACTGCACTTTGCCGTTCAGAGGCATGGGAACTTGTCCTGCATACGTTTTCTTACTGCCTGGTTTATCGCAATGTGAACACGGCATTTTTGTCAACTAATCTGTGTAATTCCCAAGTTTTAAATACCCCGAATATCCTATATTTGTTGTGCTAATTGAAAATCTGATTTATAATTAGCACATGTTTATCGAACGGGAAATCAGACAAGCCATCATTGACGATCTGGCGCAGTTTCCTGCTGTAGCCATTCTCGGGCCCAGGCAGGTGGGGAAAACCACGCTGGCGAAGTCCGTCATTGCCTCCCGGCCGGACTCGCTGTACCTGGACCTGGAACGGCATTCACACCTGGCGCAGTTGCAAGATGCCGAGGCGTTTCTATCCCTGCACCGGGACAAGCTGGTATGTATCGATGAAGTGCAGTTACGCCCCGACCTGTTTCCGCTGTTGCGAGCGTTGATCGATGAGCGCCCGCAACCGGCGCGTTTCCTGTTCCTGGGTTCGGCGTCGCCTGAGCTGCTGCGCCAGTCCTCGGAAACCTTGGCCGGCAGGTTGTCTTACGTGTACGTCACACCGTTTCAGCAACGGGAATTGTTGCACACAAACGCAACCACGCCGGATTGGCAAGCGCTACTGTGGCGCGGTGGTTTCCCGAAAAGCTGGCTGGCAGCCGGCGATAGACAAAGCCTGCGCTGGCGCGAAGCCTATACCCAGGCATTTATCGAGCGCGACCTGCGCCAGTTCGGGATTGACCTGAACCCGCAACATATGCGCCGCCTGTGGCTGATGTGCTGTCATTGGCACGGCCAGATCATCAACTACTCCACACTGGGACAATCCCTTGATGTCACCCATCCGACGGTGAAACGCCATATCGATATTCTTGAAGCCACCTTCATGATGCGCCTCCTGCCCCCGTTTGTTCTGAACACCAAAAAACGCCTGGTGAAATCGCCCAAACTGTACATCCGGGACTCCGGCCTGCTGACCTGCCTGCTGGAACTGGACAGTTTTAACAAACTATACAGCCATCCTGTGTACGGCCCCTGCTGGGAAGGCTTTGCTGTCGAAAATATCCTGAACATGTTGCAACCACGAGGCAGCTACGGGTTTTTTCGCACTCGCACCGGCCAGGAAATCGACCTGGTGGTAGAACACCAGGGGAAACGGCTGGGATTTGAATTCAAAACCTCAACCAGCCCGGCGCTCACCCGCGGCAACAAAGCCGCGGCAGAAATCCTGAAGCTGGACAAACTCTTCCTCGTCATCCCACAAGGCAACGCCTACCCCATCGACGCCGACAAAGCCTGGGTAACGCCACTTGAGCAGCTTGCGCAGTACGTTTGATGGAGGCTACCTTGACCCACCAGTGATGGCCTCCCAACTATTGCGTGATCTGATACGCAAGCCCCGAACCCGGCCGGAATTTAACCAGTTTGACTGCCGTCAGGCAGGTTGTGGTAAGCTGATACATATTCGCCCACCGGCACAACACCTGAACATGGAAAAATCGAAATTCGAACTAAACGATACCGAACTGAACGTCATCACTGTATCCGGGCGCGTGTTTGCAGAGGAAAAAGCAGCCGAATATAGAAAAATGCGGGCGGACATCAAGAACGGCCTTGTGACCCCGGAAGAAATCAGGCAAAGAAACTGCGTGCATTGGGATGATGACTTCGAGTTTGTCCCCTGGGACCAGAAAGGACCAATGTGGTATGAATAGATGCTGCGCATCCACGACATTGCCAGGGTGCTCGAATCCATACCGGATGATAATGACTCAATTCTGATCGGCGGCCAGGCACTCAACATCTGGGCGGAGTACTATGCCCAAAACGATTCGTCCCTGAATACGTACTCACCCTTCTTCAGCCACGATATCGATATTCTTGGCGACCGTAACGCGGCGGCGACCATGCATAAAATCTGGAAAGGCGAAATCAGGGTGCCGGATATGGACACCCATACCCCAATGTCAGCAAACCTGAGGTTCAATCTGGAAGACGGCCGCCCCATTAACGTCGATTTTCTTGAAGTAATGATAGGCGTCGATAACTACCATGCAAGAAGAGATGCGCGACAAGCCAGGAACCCTCATACACGTAAATCCGTCCTGGTGCTCCACCCCGCACACTGTCTCGCCAGCAGGATATACAATGCCTACGGCATCCTGAACCGACGTACGGGGCAGCCCAATGATCGAAGCGTGGCTCGCACAGGTCTGGCCATCAAGGTCCTGAAGCATGCACTCATCGATTTATTCAAAACGCAAGACAAAAGTTCACACAGACAGGCGTACCGGTTTATTGAATACACGGCCAGTCTTGCTGTTGAAGATCCTACAAAACGCGCATACCACCTGGATAACATAGACGTGCTGGAAGCAATTCCGACAGAACCGGAACTTGGCATATCTGAAGATTTTTTACATGAACGCTACCCACGCATCCGGAACCATGTCACCCGTAAACGTGAAATTTATTCACGTAATTTCGATAGAATTCAGTAACGTGCAAGTTGGGGAGAAGCACAACCGGATGATTATTTATCGGATTTTTCAGGGATAACTGGTTAATCTATCAGCAACGATTTGCACGGTTCGTATTAACGCGTCCAGCAAACCGGCATCGATGTCAAGGTCGCCCTCGTATTCCGCCAGGTTGCGTTTCCGGTGTGCCTGTTCAAGGATGCGCCACTGTTCATTTTCGATAGATAAGGTATGTTTGAGACACTGGAACACAATGTACCGACTCTCTGCCCGATATCCCAATCTACGAAGTGCCGCCAGTGACATCGCGTGTGCAGCGTTGTATGCGAGGTCGAACCGTGACTCGATACTAAGCGACTTGTCTTTTGCGTCATGGAGTCTGGCAAGACCGGAATGAATCAAACCGTCCACTTCTCTTTCAGAAGACCGTTCGGATTTAAGGTGACCGATCCTGATCAGGTTGTCTAACTGTTCATGTGGCACCGATTTCTCCCTTGAGCAAAACAGTCGGCCCTTCCAGCACGCGTTTCAGGAAAGAATTGCCATTCTTACGTCGCTGGTTGAACTCTGGCACCGTGTAGAGCGTGGGACTGATTTGCCTGTCCAGCCGTGTTTCGGCAACAGACAGGTGTGTGTAGAGCTCTTCCAGAGTCAGGTTATCAGATACAACAAGCAGATCAATATCACTCTGCGCGGTATCGGCCTGCTTCGCCACTGAACCGTAAATGAGGGCGAGGGAAATCAGCGCTGTTAGCGGTTCGAGCGCTGCCTGAACCTGTCCCTGTATGCCGGCGGTCTTGAGGATGATGGAACACAACTCTTTGTATATGGGCGCGTCCGCATTGGCCCGGTAGTGCTTCCGGTTCCCGTATCGTTCTGTCCCCACCAGTCCGCTACGTTCAAGACGTGCCAGTTCGCGCTGAACAGCGCCGCGTCCGACCTTGGCGAGACCTATCAATTCGGTGACAAAAAAACTCCTTCGGGGCTGGCCGAACAACAAACCGAGCAATCGTTGCTGGGTTGTCGTGTACAACGCATCAGCCATAGACTGTGGGGATGTGTCTGGCTTACCCGCTTTGGCAGGGGTCGGGTGTTGTTTGAGAGAAAGAGTTATACCCATAAGGGGTACTTTAGTCCCCTTTTTGGGTATAGTCAAGTGTCGAGTTTGTCCCCTGGGATCAGAAAGGACCAATGTGGTATGAATAGATGCTGCGCATCCACGACATTAATTCAACCTCATCCCCGCGGCCATGGACGTGACGTCTTCCAGATATTTATCGTAGTAATAGAGATCGGTTGCCTGGTACAGCATCAGGTACAGAGCATCCTCTTTGACCGCACCGGCCAGGAACGCGCGGCGGGGAACGTCGCCGGCGATGAATTCAAAGCTGGACTGGAAACCCGGGTTGCCGTCGATCAGCAACGGCTTTAATCCACCCCTGCCGGAAATGGTGGCGTCAAGTTCCTTGGCGATGGAGGATTCGACAATTTCCACTATTTCGTTCGGCAACAGGTCAGTGGTGAAAACCGGATAGGGATCATCACGGCTTGATTTGAACAGGGGTTGCCCATTTTTTATCGCCGGGAAAAATGTTATGGAATTCAACATAATCCCGTCTGTCGTCCAGGTCGGGTAACCGCCGATGCTGTCCACGGAAGGCGCCGCATTCCAGGGGTTGGTTGGCGACACCGCGAGCTGTCGTACTTCAACAAACCCCGGTTGCACCAGCGTGTACTGGTTGCACGCGCTGAGCAGCAGGACGCCGGCAAGAATGAGTAGTCTGTTCATGTGTTATTGCCCCATAGTCAGGTAGTATTCAATCATTTCCCGGTCTTCCGCGTCCGGGGATGCTTCCAGGTACAACGTCAGGTTCTCCAGCGCCTCCGGCATCCTTTTTTCCTTCAGGTGCAGCAAGCCCAGCGAACGGTAGGTTTCGGGAAGAAAATAATCAGCCTGTAATGCCTGCCGGTATTCCTGGCGCGCCAGGTCGTTATCGCCTTCTTCCTTTCTCTGCCGGTACAACTCCCCTTTGTAGAAATGCACTATCCCGGGCACAACGTTGTTGGCGATCAGGTTATCGAGGATGAATTCCGTTTTTCCTGACTGGTTCAGGCGTAATTCATCCTCCAGCAGTGTCTTCCAGTACGGGGTCATATATTGCATAAACCTGTCGGTCGCCGCTGCTCCCTGCTCCGCTGCGCGTGCCGTCAATATGCGCGCATGAGCATCCAGGGTTGTCAGGCGATCTTCAGGCGCCGGATGCGTTGCAAAAAACGGCGAGCCTTGATGTTTGCTGTGTTTTGCAGCCTCTTCCTCATCAATGATGTTCTTCCAGACCCGGGCGGCCTCGAACGGGTCATAACCGGCGTCAGACATCAACTGTATGCCGAATTGATCTGCTTCCCGTTCTGCCGCGCGGCTGTGCGCGTTATGGCTGGCAAGTAATACGAGTTGCACAATACTGTTGGCGTCGGCAAAGCCGGAGTGCGCGCTGCTGGTCGAAGCTGCAACGCCAAATCCCAGACCCAGCAGTAACGCGATATTGGACTTGGCCTTTGCATCCTTGAACCTGTCCAGACCATGTTGGCGTAAATAATGGCCCAGTTCATGGCCCAGTATCGCGGCAAGCTGCGCCTCATTATGGACTCTCAGCAATAAGCCGGTCCAAACCGTCATCAATCCGTTCGGCATCATGGAAGCGTTAAAGTACGGCACCCGGGTAACGTAAAGGCGAATATCCTTGCAGTAATCCGGGGATAATCGACATGCAATATCGTGTAGATATTGAGTGAGCGCTTCGTCGCGAATGCGCCTGGGTGAGTTTCTGATATCTGCTTCATGCTGTTCAACCTGCATCCAGATACCAGCCTCAAGCCCCTCCTCATCCGGCGCATATTCCGGGCCGATTTTTGCTTGCAACGGTTGGAATTCCTCGGCAAGCGCGCCGACACCGGCAAGCAACAGGCAACACAGGACTACGCAACTACGCAACGTGCCCTGTTCCTGTCAAGGGGATATTCGCCCTATAACATCTGCGGGGGCAGAATGTGTGGCCCAGGTTACATTTTGCCAGAGTGTGCGGAGGCCAGCTCATGAGAGCTTATTGCGGTAGACCTTCCAGTAAAAAGGAAACCGTCTTTGCTGCGGGCTCTACCGTGCGCAAGTCTCCAGCCGTACTCATCAAGCGATTAAACCAGACAATATCACCACTGCGCAGGTCCACCAGGGAAGCAAATCCGTATTGCTGGCCACCGTGCAAGGGAATACCGAGGGCTGCCGCAGCCAATGTTGCCAGAACCCGGCCAGCGCTGCTGTAACTGTCCCTGATACGTATGAACAGGGCGTAGTCGGCATCATATTTTTGCCCCAGCGTGGTTACTTCCGGTCCCAGGGTCCAATCCAGCGCGCCATCTTTTGTGGGCAGCTTCATCCCTTCATATTGGTGCTTTTGTATTGCCAGTCCCACCGCACCGTGCAAACGCTCCAGTTCCACTAGGCGTTCAGCCTGGGGATCATTATCACCGGGCTGTTCATAATGCAGCATCCTGGAACCGCGTGTCTGCTGCTCCGTCTCCAATGCAGTCAATATGTGTTGTTTCGCATCCCCGGTCCAGTCGGCGCGAGGTTCCAGCAAGCCGCCCATGGTCAGGACGGACAACTCCACGTCCAACGGCATCAGTACGATTTCTATCCCTTCATCCTGGGACTCCAGGGCCGATATGGTAGAAAAGTCCTGGGTGGTAGTGCAGCCTCCGGCTATCAGCAGCGCGGCTGCCAATAACAGGATGATGCGTAAAGATCCGACAGGTTCGAAACCTCGATCCGACCGGTAAATTCCGGCTGTAGCAAGCATAATGCGATACCCCTCAATGGTTTAACTCTTGCAATACAGTGAACTATATTGATTCATCTGACAATTTACAATTCCCAATTCCTAATTCCTAATTCTTAATCGCATACAAATCCGTAATCGTCCCCTCGTACATCTCGGCGGCGAAGGCGACGGTTTCGGACAGGGTGGGATGGGGGTGGACGGTGAGGCCGATGTCTTCGGCGGTGCAGTCCATCTCGATGGCCAGGGCTATCTCTGCGATCAGGTCGCCGGCGTTGGAGCCGACGATGCCGGCGCCGATGACGCGGCCGGTTTGTTCGTCGAACAGCAGCTTGGTCAGTCCCTCGTTGCGGTCCAGGCTCAGGGAGCGGCCACTGGCGGCCCAGGGGAACATCCCTTTGCCGTAGTTCAGGCCCTGCTCCCGCGCCTCGGCCTCGGTGACGCCGACCCAGGCGACTTCCGGGTCCGTGTACGTGACAGAAGGGATCACCCGGGCATCGAACAGGCTGGGCCGGCCGGCGGCGACCTCTGCCGCGACCTTGCCCTCGTGGGTGGCCTTGTGCGCCAGCATGGGCGCGCCGGTAACGTCACCGATGGCGAAGATGTGGGGCACGTTGGTGCGTTGCTGCTTGTCCACCGGGATAAAGCCCTGCTCATCGACCTGCACACCGGCCTTCCCGGCGCTGATGAGCTTGCCGTTCGGCGCCCTGCCCACCGCCACCAGGACGCGCGCGAAGGTATCCTGCGGCGGCGCCTTGGGACCGGCGAAGCCCACCGTCAAACCCTGGTCACCCGCCTCGATGCCGGTGACGCGGGTGCCCAGGTAAATATTCTCGTAGCGCCGGGCAACGCGCTTGTGCAGCGGCTGCACCAGGTCCGGGTCGGCGCCGGCCATCAGCTCGTCCAGCAATTCCACCACGGTGATGCGACTGCCCAGTTCATGGTACACCGCGGCCAGTTCCAGGCCGATGCTGCCGCCGCCGATGACCAGTAACCGGTCTGGAATCTCAGGCAGGCTCAAGGCTGTGGTCGAATCCATCAGGCGCGCATCATCCGCACAATCCGGCAGGTTGATGGGACTGGAGCCGACCGCGATGATGGCCTTGTTGAACTCCACCTGCTGTGTGCCTGCTCCGGTCTCCACGCTGATGCGGTTGGCGGCGGCAAACTGCCCCGTCCCCCGCACCAGGGTGACCTGCCGCTGTCCCGCCAGTCCCTCCAGTCCCCTGGTGAGCCGGGACAGGACCTTGTTCTTCCAGCGCAACAAACCGTTCCTGTCTATGCTCGGCGCGCCGAACTCAATCCCGTACGCGGCCGCATCCCTGGCATCACTGATCACCTTGGCGGCGTGCAACAAGGCTTTGGAAGGAATACACCCGACGTTCAGGCAAACGCCGCCCAGGGTGGGATAACGTTCGACCAGGACGGTCCGCAGACCCAGGTCGGCGGCGCGGAATGCCGCGGTGTAACCGCCGGGACCGGAGCCCAGCACGGCAACATCCGCCTGAATTGTTTTTTTGCTCATCGACATACGCTCCTTACTCTCTGTTATTCATTGTAATCCTCTTGCACAAACTTATGCACAGGTTTTTCCGCACTTTACCAACAGGAAATCCAGAGGCTGGACACAACATCATCCACAAGTTATTGTAGTGTAAATACCACTTGACCACAGGATATAGTAGTGTAATATTAGGTTTCACGTAACAAGCTTCATCATGTTCACTGGCCTATGGCAGGGCCTGTGGATACGATTTTAACAACAAACTACCTGTGTGTGGATAAGGCGAATGCAAAGCGAAAAGACCGTCCTGGCAGAGTCCGTTGTTGACGTAACAGCCGATAATATTCATCGTGGCAACGAGCTTGCCCAGCACAACGGCGACCACCCTGCCCCGGAATATTCCGGCCCCGAATATACCGGGCAACTCAGCGCTTACCAACCCGGCAACTATAACGTTATCCGCCGCAACGGCAAGGTGACGACGTTTGACGCCTCCAAGATCAGCGTCGCGATCACCAAGGCGTTCCTGGAGGTGGAGGGCGGCACCGCCGCGGCGTCCAAGCGCGTGCATGAAAAAGTGGCGGAACTCACCGAACAGGTGGCCAGGGGCGTTACCCGCCGCCTGCCCAGTGGCGGCACCGTACATATCGAGGATATTCAGGACCAGGTCGAGCTGGCATTGATGCGCGCCGCGGAACAGAAGGTCGCCCGCGCGTACGTCATCTACCGGGAACAGCGGGCCCGGGCGCGCGTTGAAAAGGACAGGGAAACAGACTCCGACCAGGCCGACACCGGCAGCAGCCTCAATGTAACCACCGCGGACGGCGTCCTGAAGAAACTGGACGTGGAGCGCCTGCACGCGGTCGTGGGTGAAGCCTGCAACGACCTGGAGCACGTTGACGGCGGCATCATCATTGCCGATGCGCAGCGCAACCTGTTTGACGGGGTGAACGAGGTCGACGTCAACCACGCGCTGGTCATGAGCGCGCGGGCAATGATCGAAAAAGAGCCGAACTACGGTTACGTCGCCGCGCGCCTGTTGCTGGACGGATTGCGCCGGGAGGCGCTGAGCCACATCCACCAACACGATATGGAAGCGACCCAGGCGCAGATGGCGGAGCAATACCCGCTGTATTTCCGCAAGTACATCGAAACGGGCGCCGGGCTGGGCCTGCTCGGCCACGAACTGGTGAAATACGACCTGGAACGCCTGGGCAAGGCGCTCAAGCCGGAACGGGACCACCTGTTCACCTACCTGGGCCTGCAAACCCTGTACGACCGTTACTTCATCCACACCGACGAGCAGGTACGCATCGAATTGCCGCAGGCCTTCTTCATGCGCGTGGCGATGGGCCTGGCCATTAACGAACTGGACCGGGAAAGCCGCACCATCGAGTTCTACGAACTGCTGTCATCCTTCGACTTCATGAGTTCCACCCCCACCCTGTTCAATTCAGGCACCTGCCGGCCGCAACTGTCGTCCTGCTACCTGAGCACGGTGCCCGACAACCTGGACGGCATCTTCAGCGCCATCAAGGACGACGCCCTGCTGTCCAAGTTCGCCGGCGGCCTGGGCAACGACTGGAGCCGGGTGCGTTCCATGGGCGCGCACATCAAGGGCACCAACGGCAAATCCCAGGGCGTCGTGCCCTTCCTCAAGGTCGCCAACGATACCGCGGTCGCGGTTAATCAAGGCGGCAAGCGCAAGGGCGCCATGTGCGCGTACCTGGAAAGCTGGCACCTGGATATCGAGGAATTCCTGGAGTTGCGCAAGAACACCGGCGATGACCGGCGCCGCACCCATGACATGAATACGGCCAACTGGATTCCCGACCTGTTCATGCAACGCATCTCGGAGGGCGGCAACTGGACCCTGTTCTCACCGGATGACACCCGGGACCTGCATGACCTGTACGGGCGCGAGTTTACCCGGCGCTACGAAGAATACGAGCAACTGGCGGCCAGTGGCGAACTCAAGCTGCACAAGACCCTCAAGGCGCAGGACCTGTGGCGCAAGATGCTCTCCATGCTGTATGAGACCGGCCACCCGTGGCTCACCTTCAAGGACCCCTGCAACCTGCGCTCGCCGCAACAGCATACCGGCGTGGTGCACTCGTCCAACCTGTGCACCGAGATCACACTGAACACGTCTGATGACGAGATTGCAGTGTGCAACCTGGGCTCTGTCAACCTGGCGCAGCACGTTACCGAAAACGGACTGGACCAGGCCAAGCTGGAACACACTGTCAGCGTTGCCCTGCGCATGCTGGATAATGTCATTGACTACAACTATTACAGCGTACCGCAGGCGCGCCGTTCCAACCTCAAGCACCGCCCGGTCGGGCTGGGCATCATGGGATTCCAGGATGCGCTGTACAAGCTGCGCCTGCCTTATGCGTCCGGGGAAGCCATTAAGTTTGCCGACACCAGCATGGAGATGGTCAGTTACCACGCCATCAAGGCCTCCACCGACCTGGCTGAAGAGCGCGGCGCGTACACCAGTTTCAAAGGCTCGCTGTGGAGCCAGGGCATCCTGCCGCTCGATTCCATCGACCTGCTGGACCAGAACCGGGACGGCTACCTGGAGGTGGACCGCAGCAGCCGGCTGGACTGGGCCGCCCTGCGCAAGCGCGTGAAGAAAACCGGCATGCGCAATTCCAACTGCATGGCCATCGCGCCCACCGCGACCATTTCCAATATTTGCGGCGTCTGCCAGTCCATAGAGCCGACCTACCAGAACCTGTTCGTCAAATCAAACCTGTCCGGGGAGTTCACCGTGGTCAACCCCTACATGGTGCATGATCTCAAGGCGCACGGGCTGTGGGATGACGTCATGGTCAGCGACCTCAAGTATTTTGACGGCAGCGTGCAGCAGATCGACCGCATACCGGATGAGTTGAAAATGCTGTACTCGACCGCGTTCGAGGTGGACCCGCGCTGGCTGGTGGAATGCGCCTCGCGCCGGCAGAAGTGGATCGACCAGGCGCAGTCGCTGAACCTGTACATGCGCGCGCCGGACGGCAAAAAAATGGACAACCTGTACAAGCTGGCCTGGATACGGGGCCTCAAGACCACTTACTACCTGCGCAGCCTGGGCGCCACGCACGTAGAGAAGAGCACGTTGGAAAGCGACCGGGAAAACAAGCTGGCCGCGGTGGAGCGGACCAGCGTAGCGGCCACAGAGACCGCAACGTGCGGCCTGGACGACCCGGACTGTGAGGCCTGCCAGTGACTGATGCAACCCGCGTGTCATGCCGGCACAAGCCGCAATGACGCGCGGGGGTGGAAAATGACGAACGGGGTGGTTCTTATACTTAACCAGGGGGTAACTTATGCTGACTGATTGGGATGATCCTATTGCCGGTCTGAAACAAGTGAAACAGGAGCGGGCCGCGCCGCCGCAGGCGGTGGTGGAACGAACCCTGGCCGACCTGAGTGTGGCCGGCGGCGCCGCGCCTGCTGCGCCGCCGGAAATGAGTTACCGGGAAACGCCAACGCAGGACGAGACACAGGGCGGCGCCAACGGCCTGGAAGAAGTCGAGTTCGGCGCGCAGCGCATCAGCGTCGATGACAAGCAGATGATCAACTGCCGGGCGGACCTGAACCAACTGGTGCCGTTCAAGTACAAGTGGGCCTGGCAGAAATACCTGGACGCCTGCGCCAATCACTGGATGCCGCAGGAAATCAACATGACCGCGGACATTGCACTGTGGAAAAACCCGGACGGCCTCAGCGAGGATGAGCGCACCGTGATCAAGCGTAACCTGGGTTTCTTCGCCTCCGCGGATTCCCTGGTGGCCAACAACCTGGTGCTGGCGGTGTACCGACACATCACCAACCCGGAATGCCGCCAATACCTGCTGCGCCAGGCGTTTGAGGAAGCCTTGCACACCCACGCCTACCAGTACTGCGTCGAGTCACTGGGACTGGACGAGGCCGAGGTGTTCAACATGTATCGCGAGATTCCCTCCATCCATGACAAGGCGGCCTGGGCCATGCGTTTCACCCAAAGCCTGGGGGACCCGAACTTCCATACCGGCACGCCGGAGACCGACCAGCGCCTGTTACGGGACCTGATCGCGTTTTACATCGTGTTCGAGGGGATCTTCTTCTACGTGGGTTTCGTGCAGGTACTGTCCATGGGCCGGCGCAACAAGATGACGGGCTGCGCCGAGCAGTTCCAGTACATCCTGCGCGATGAGTCCATGCACATGAACTTCGGCATCGACGTGATCAACCAGATAAAGATCGAAAACCCCCATTTATGGACTGCGGCGTTTCAACAGGAGATCACCACCATGTTGCGCGAGGCGGTGGAACTGGAAGTGCGCTACGCGTGCGACACCATGCCACGCGGGGTGCTGGGCCTCAATGCCAATATGTTCGAAGAGTACCTCAAGTTCATCACCAACCGGCGCTGCGCCCAGATCGGCCTGGGTGAGCAATATCCCGGCGCCAGCAACCCGTTCCCCTGGATGAGCGAACTGATGGACTTGAAGAAAGAAAAGAACTTTTTTGAAACACGCGTCACCGAATACCAGACCGGTGGCGTGTTGAACTGGGACTGACGATTAGATAAAACCAGATAGACGATTTTTCAGCGGGAAGCCCAGCAGGAGCTCGGCTATTTTGCCTGGCGCCTCCAACCTCCTTCAGGCGCCAGGCCCTTTCATTTTAACTTGTCTTTTTTTTGCCAAGCTGCGTTGGGCGGCCTCATTCAGTCGGTCATGTACTTGTGTACACTCCCTCCTTCATTCGTTGCCCGCCTTGCCTGGCAAAAAAAATCCTGCGTTAAAAACCCTTCGTTGGGCTGTATCAGATGAACCAACAAATAAGCGCTTCCTCGCAGGAAGCGTGCCGGAAACCAGCGTCTGCCGCAGTACTTCCTGCTCATCAACACCTAGGCAAGTAATCATCTCCAGGTCCGTTTGCTGCATCATCTGCGGGAAATACTCATCCAGGTAACCCGTTGTGGCAAGTTCCCGCACCTTGTTGGTCCTGCCCGACACAGACTTCACCAGAACCAGCCCGTCTGCGTTTATTTCCCCGGCAAACCACAGGGCCAGGCTGTCGGAGGTGACTTGCCAGCTTGCCGGTATATCGGTGCGGGCGGACAGTATTCGGGAGGGGAACCAGACCGGGACGCCGCTTGCGTCGCCAGGGGTAATTTCGCCGATATCGGTGACGGGATACAGGCGCGGCTCCATCCCGCACAGCGCCGCGCCGTAGGCTTCCATGGCCAGGAGCGCGCGCCGGTGGGCGCGCGCGTCGTCCATGCCCGTCTGCCGTTGCTCGGCCCGTACCTGCTCGGCAAAACGCCCTCCACCGGGTACAATGACCACCCCCGACCGACCGTAATCAGCCAGCAAAGCCAGCAACGGACGCAAACCTGGCGCCGACTCCAGGCTACCACCTATCTTGATTACCCACATTTTCCATCCACGGGGACAGAATTAATTCTGTCCCCAGCCATCGGCAAATTTTTACTCCATCTATCAAAAAATAATCTGCGTTCATCTGCGCTCATCTGCGGATAAATAAATCCAACCTCATTCAATCAAACAGCCGCATAATCGCCGCCGCTTTCTCAAAACATTCCCGGTATTCGCTCTCAGGGACTGAATCCGCCACGATGCCGCCGCCGGCCCAGAAATACACCCGGTCGTCCTTGTGCACCAGAGTGCGTATGGCGATATTGGTATCCATATTGCCGTCGAAGCCGACGTAGCCGATGGCGCCGCAATAGACGCTGCGGCGCCAGGTCTCCAGTTCCTCGATGATCTCCATGGCGCGCAGCTTGGGCGCGCCGGTGATGGAACCGCCCGGGAACGCGCCGCGCAACAAATCCAGCGCGTGCCGGCCCCGGGCCAGGCGGCCGGTGACGGTGCTCACCAGGTGGTGCACGCTGGCAAAACTTTCCAGCGCGAACAACCTGGGGACCCTGACGCTGCCGGTCTCGCAGTTCTTGCCGATGTCATTCCTGAGCAAATCGACAATCATCAGGTTCTCCGCCCGGTCCTTCTCGCTTTCCAGCAGTTGCACGGCCAGGGCCTTGTCTTCATAGGCATAGACCGAGCGCCGGATGGTGCCCTTGATGGGCTTGGTCTCCACCAGGTCGCCGGCAACGGCAATAAAGCGCTCCGGCGAAGAACTCAGGATGCAGCCCTCATCCAGCCGGAAAAAACAGGCATACGGCGCCGGGTTGGATTGCCGGAGGCGCTGGTACAAGCTCCATGAATCACCGGTCACCTCGACGCTGAAGCGCTGCGCCAGGTTGACCTGGTAGCAGTCCCCGTCGCGGATATAGCGCTGAATCTGCTCAAACGCGGCGCGGTACTGCTCCTTGCCCGTGTGCTTGACCAGGCTGGATTGCACCGCATAGTCAATCGTTTCCTGCGTATCGGCGTGACTGAACAAGTCCTGCAACGCTTTCCAATCGGCGCCACTCAGCCCGGCGCCTTCCGCCGCGATCAACCAGGTGCGGCGGCGCTGGTGGTCCACGACCAGCGCCCATTCATACAGGCCCACGGCCATATCCGGCATGTTGATATCATCCCGGCTCTGCGCCGGCAGGCGTTCCACCCGGCGTCCCAGGTCATACGCAAAATAGCCCAGCGCGCCCCCGGCAAAAGGGAACCCGGACAGGTTGATGCGGCGTTCCCCCAGTTCCCGTTTCAGCAGGGCAAACGGATCGTCGTTTGAATATTGCACGGTGTCCCCGCGCACAATGCGGGTTTCCTCACCGTAAGTCAGCAAGACACCGCAGGGGCGTGCGCTCATGATGTCGTAGCGCCCGCTGTCTATCAGCGGGTAGCCGCTGTCCAGGAAGATGCTCCAGGGTTCCCCGGCAACCCGGCTGAACAGCGCCGCCGAGTCCCGGGTGTAAGCCAGTTCAGCCAGGCGCATTGTGCAAAATCCGGGTTAACGCAGCCACCGCCACCGCCGTAGAGCAGTTATTCACGGCGCGCAGTTGCGCGTTGGATAACGGTAACAACTCCTCAAAACCAATCACCTCACAATCACGCTTGCGCGCGAGTTTCTCAATGATAAAGCGCCCGGCGCCGGCCGCCACGATCCGGTTGGCAACGGACTGTGTCACCGTGTCCATGACACCGGTAACAGCCCGCTCAATCATCTCATATTGCCGCCCGGCAATATAATGCGCCAGGTCCAGCCAGGGCGCCTCCGCAGCGTCCTCGTCATAATCCGCGCCCAGCATCCGGGCCAGGCGTTGGAGGCTATGGTAGCGGGTTTTCGCCCCGCCGTCAGCCGCCGGCAGCAGGTCGAAACGTTCATCCAGGTCACCGGTGATACGATAGACGTCCGCCATATTGGCAAAATATTCGGCGGCAACGCCTTGCCACTCGTCGGCATACGGCACACGCTTGACCACGGCCATGACCGGTGTGCGCGTCAGCCCCGTATACACCAGTTCACCCGTGCGCAGCCGTTCCTGGTCGCCATACCCCCGCGCGCAAACCTGATCATCGTGGAAGGGAATGATATCCGTGGTGGTGGTGCCCAGGTCTATCAACACACCGGAACCCAGGCGTTGCGCGGCATACGCGGCCGTGCTGTGCCAGTTGGCGGAAGCGATCTCCGCATGGCAGCCGGGAACGTCCGCCGGCCTCACCAGCCCCTTGTTGCCGGCGTACACGTAGAGCGGATGGTCCGGCCCCAGGCGTTCAGACAGGTAGTCCACCAGGTGTAACACCCCGTCCCGGCGCGTGGGAAAGCAGTCGGCCAACTCACCCGTCATCGTCACGGCGTGCACACAGCGACCGCTCGGCAGGGCTTCCAGCGCGCGGGCAATCGGCTCAGCCAGCGTCTCCAGACCCTGCCACAGCGGCGTGGCAAACTGCTCCAGGGCGCACAGGGCGCCGGCGCGATCCAGCCGCGCGACCTTCAAATGCGCGCCACCGATGTCCCAGCCTGTATAATTTTCTGCATGCATATCATTCCCGTCATCGATCTGAAGGACGGCCGGGTGGTCGCAGCCCGGCAGGGGCAAAGACACCGGTACCAGCCGCTTGCCACCCCGCTGTGTTCTGAGTCGGACCTCCTGGCCGTTACCCGGGCCTACCGGTCCGTATTCCCGTTCAGGACGTTCTACCTCGCTGACCTCAATGCCATCACCGGCAACGGCGACAACCATAACCTTATCGCACAAATGCTGGCAACCTGGCCCGACCTCAACCTGTGGATAGATTCCGGACTGCATCCGTTCGTTGATCACGATGCCGCAACGCCCGGCCGCGTCCAGCACGTGCTGGGCACGGAAACAGGTATTACCGTTGAAGAAGTGAAGTATTATACGCGCAAATCGGACTGCATCCTGTCGCTGGATTACACACAAGGGCAACTGCTCGGCGCCACCAGCTTGCCGGAACATCCTGACCTGCTCCCGCCACGCGTGATCATCATGTCCCTGGACCGGGTCGGCAGCCACGGCGGGCCGGACCTGGAACGGCTGCGCTCGTTGCGGAACCAACTCCCCGGCAAACAACTCTACGCTGCCGGCGGCGTGCGCAATGTGGAAGATTTACACCAACTCGCCGCTAACGGTATACACGGGGCGCTGGTCGCCACGGCCTTGCACGACGGGGCGATTGGTTCGGAACAGATAAAAACAGTTTATCGTTCCTGAACCCTCTTCGTTCGTCATTCCTGCTCAATCCCTACCTCCCGATGACATACCGCAGGAACAACCCGGCGTCATCCTGCTCGAGGCCGTTCCCCGACCAGTGTTCCGCGTCCAGTTCCAGGCGCAGGCCCGGGCGCCAGGCCCAGCGCAGGCCCATTTGCGCTTGCTCACCGCCGGTGTCCGAGCTGAACGCGCTGTACGGCGTCAGCAACCCCCGTTGCCACGGCAGGCGGATGCCATAACCCAGCTCGGCGTCCAAGGTAGCCCCGGCGCGCCCGGCGCCGCGGGACCGGCCCGCCATGCCCGTGTCTGATACGGAGAAGTCATCCGGGCCCATCCCCGCGCGCGGCAGGGCGTGACCCATCCCCGGCTGCGCGGCGTTCCAGCCCCCCGCCCACAGGGTCTCGGCCATACTGCCGGTCCGCCCCCAGCCCGGCGCTACCGCAAACGACCAACCGCTGCCGTCCACGCGCGGCGTCAAGCGGGCCTGGGCGCTGACGCCCCACTCCTCGGTATGCCCGCTCAGCAGCAGGGCGCGGGCGTCCACGTCGGCTTCGAAACGCTGCCCCGCGCTGCGATACCCCAGGCCCCCGGTCCACTCCAGCCCGAGATCCCCGGCGCCGTCGTCATACCGCACCCCGGCCCCGGTCGCCAAAGACAGATGGGCGCCGTTGTCCAGTTCACGCCCATGCAGGCTCTCCAGCAAGGCCCGGCCACCCACGGTACTGCTGCTGAGCGCCTGCAACAAGCCATCATTGCCGTCCAACTCCAGCCGCCCCCACCACAGGTCGCTCT
>LXNI01001595.1_pt1 | contig 18727 bp, 17 predicted proteins | sample 809091 | NCBI WGS metagenome assembly LXNI01 (sample SAMN04870527, study PRJNA318959) | sponge metagenome | biome: 01000161; feature: marine sponge reef; material: water | host: Sarcotragus foetidus | place: Greece: Milos, Mediterranean Sea | collected 2013-05-29 | depth 5-7 m | reverse complement strand
ACCGACCAGTCGTTGACCGTCTTCAGGACTTCAAACTTGTTTGGCGGCGACGACCCCCAGGGATCTTCTTCCAGCCAGCCGTCCAATTCCGGCACCGTGCTCGCCAGGCAGGGGAAGTTGTAGAGTTCGCTGTAGTAGGTCGCTTCGCTGTAATTCGCCGTGTGGTCCAGGATGAATTGCTTGGCGGCGGCCAGCTCATCGCCCTCGACATACTCAGGAATCACGTAGATTTGCCAGACATGCGAGGAGGCGTAGGCGCCGGCGGGACCCTCAAGCGCGGAGGTGAAGCCGATGTTGGCCGCAGCCGCTTCGTCGATCTTCTGCAAGCTGCGGTAGGCCGAATTGGAATTGAGGATGTAGCTGAGTTCGCCGGCGATCAGGCCCTGATTGTTGCTGGCGGCGGTCCAGCCGAAGACCTCGTCGGTCATGGCTTCGTTTTGCAGCTGCGCCAGGTATTTGACCGCGGCGATGGTCTCCTCGCTGTTGAGCACGACATTTTCGTCTTCGTCCTGGACGCTGCCGCCGAAGCTCCAGATGGCGGCGCGATTGGCCATGCGGCTGTCCAGCTCGGGGCTCATGCCGATGCCGACGGGGATGCCTGTAGCTTCGTAGATGGCGCGTCCGCCTTCGAGCAGGTCGTCGTAGGTCTTGGGCCCATCGGGATAGCCGGCCTCGGTCCAGAGGGCGATATCGTAGTCGCCGGGATCGGGCACGTACCCGTGTGTATAGGCGTACCAGGTATCAGCGACCGGCAGGTAGGAGGCGGCAGTGCAGGTGCTAGCGCGCTCGCCGTACATTTCGGCCGCGGCTTCGTTGATGTCGCGCAAGTCGTGCAAGCCGTCGATGAAAGAAGCCGGCGAGAAGAGGACTTCGACGATCGTGTGGCCTTCGCCGGCGTCGATCTCGGCGGCTAGCGTGGAGAACAACTCGGTGAAATTGACGTGATCAACCGTCACGCCGACGCCATTGGCTTCGCCCCAATCGGCGGCGTAGCCATCAAACCATTCATCGTAACGCGGCACGAAGTGGCTCCATTGCAGCAGGCTGATTTCCGTGCCTTCGGCGTAGTCGCCCTGGGCGTTGATGCCGATGCCCAGGACGGCAAAAGCGCTGAGTACAATTAGCAAACGTATCGCTCGGTTCATGAAACAGTCTCCTTAAATCATAGAAAGTCTTTGCACCAGCCCAGCGGCCGGTTTCCAATTGTGATTCTAACGAACTGTGATTTGCTTGGCAATGATTCCACTGCGTCGCGCGAAGCATAGAAGTCGCTGGCTCAGTCCGCGCCGCCGACAAGACCAAGGGAGCGCCAGTACGAGAAGATTTCAGCGATGCGCGCGCCGGCCGCGGCCACGGCCTCTTCGGCAGTTGCCTCGCCCAGGGCGACTTGGGCAATCACCTTGGGGATGATGTGCTCAGCGTACACTTGCGCGATAGCCGGGTTGCTGTAGCCGGGATAGCCGAAATTGACCGCGCGATCGATGGCAGTCTTCAGCACAGCGAATTTATTCGCCGGGCTAGAACCGAAGGGGTCATTGTCAAGCCAGCTTCCTAGTTCAGGGACGGCATCAGGGAAGCAGGGCAGATTGAACAATTCGCTATGGTAAGTGACTTCGCTGTAATTGGCGGCCAGGTCGAGCAGGAATTTATTGGCGGCTTGCAGCTGACTGCCTTCGACGTAGGCGGGTATGACGCTGATGAAGGCATGCGTCCCGCCGAAGGCGCCCGCTGGCCCGACAAGCGCCGGTGAAAATCCGATATTGGCGGCGGCGGAGCGGTCGATCCTTTGCAGGCTGCGGTAAGCCGAATCAGGGTTGAGAATAAAGCTGGCTTCGCCGGCCACAAGCGCTTGGTTGTTGCTGGCGCCGGTCCAGCCAAAGACTTCTGCGGTCATGGCTTCGTTCTGCAATTGCGCCAAGTATTTGACCGCTGCAACAGTTTCAGGGCTGTTGAAGACGGCCTTGCCGTCCGCATCTTGAACGCTGCCGCCGAAGCTCCATATCACCTCGCGGTTGGCGATTTCGCTGTCGATTTCCGGGCTGATGCCGATGCCGACGGGAATGCCGGTTGCTTCGAAGATGGCGCGCCCGCCAGCCAGCAGATCCTCGTAGTTTTCTGGACCTTGTGGATAACCCGCCGCCGCCCAGAGTTCGATGTCATAGTTGCCATGATTGAGGGCGTAACCGGCCGAGAAGCCGTAATACACCCCGACAGAAGGCAGATATGTCACCGCTTTACAGTGGTGGCGTTGCTCGCCAAAAAGCGCCTGCGCCTGGCTGTTGAGATCGCTCAGATCGCGCAAACCTTGGACCAATGACGCGGGAGAGGACGGCAATTCGATAATGGTGTGGCCCTGGCCGGCGTCGATTTCAGCCGCGAGGGATGTGGGCAGTTCGGTGAAGTTGACATGATCAACAGTGACGGAAACGTTGTTGGCCGCGCCCCAGTCGCGAGTATAGTTGTCGAACCACTCATCGTAAGTCGGTACGAAGTGGCTCCACTGCAGCAGGCTGATTTCCGTGCCATCGGGGAAGCGCTCTTGCGCCGCTGACGGGGCCGCTGTCGCAATGCTTATTAACAGCATCATCAGCGTTCGGATTGTTGATGTCATCGAGTTCTCCCGCGTAGCCGAAATCAAGGCGGCGTTATCTTAGCCTCGCGAACTACATAAGGCAATGTTGCCGTGTCATTTGCCCCATGCGCTGCGGATTGCTTCTCGCATAAAAGATGTGGATTTGCTTCTTACTGGGGTGGCTAAAAATTGACGCCTAGAACAAGCTGAGCTGGCGCGCGGGCTGGCGGCCGTTCAGCAGAACGTATTTTGCCAGTTTGTGGGGACTGCGGATGCCGATCTGCTTGAGATGGACCAGCTCGGAAAGGCTGCCGCGGCGGCGCGCGCTGATGATGGCATTCGCGCCGAGGGGACCAATTCCTGGCACACGGAGTAGCTGCTCGCGCTCGGCTCGCATGAGTTCGACCGGCTGATGAATCAAGTGGACATCAGCCCAGGCTTGCTTGGGGTCGACATCGGTTCGCAGGTTGCCGTCGCGCAAGAAGGGCAGTTCTTCTACGTCCCATTTGTAATCCCGCAGCAGGAAGCTGGATTGATACAAGCGGAACTCGCGTATCGCTTCGGTCGCCGGTAGATTTTCAAAGGGCGTGCCCGGCACCGGACCAAAGGCGGAATAATAGACTCGCGCCAGTTTCGCCAGGCTGTAGAGCTTGTCGCTCATCGAAAGCAATTCCAGGTCGGTATCGCCGACGGCGCCGACGACGAATTGTGTGACGCTGCTGGCCAGTTTTTCATTGCGGTGATCGCGGCGAATCTGCTCCGCCCACTGCAGCATCCGCAGCAGTTCTTCGATAAAGATCTTTTTGGGCGCCAGGGCGGCCAGGCGCGCAGTGGTCGGCGCTTCCAGATTGACCGATATGCGATCCGCCAACTGCATGGAGCGATAGAGCTGGTCATATTCGATGCCCGGCATGATCTTGAGGTGGATATAGCCGCGGTAGCCCTGCTGGTTGCGGATGATATCGGCGGTGTCGATGATCTTGTCCTGAGTGGTGACCGAGCCCTTGATGATACCGGACGAGAGAAAGAGGCCGTCGACTTTGCCGGCCTGTTCCAGCGTGTTGAAGGCGCCCGCCATCTCGTCCGGCGCAAAGGTGACGCGCTTGGTTTTGGCGCGGCCGGCGCGGAAGACGCAATAATGGCAGTTGCGCTCGCAAGCCGTAGTCATCATCGACTTCATCACCGCTTTGGGTCCGCGGGGTGTGCTGAGGTGGCTGATGCAATCGTTGAGGTTAAACTCCTGCTTGCGGCTGCGGCGTTTGCGCTCCGTCTGCGGGCTGTCGCCGGCCGGTTCGTGCAGGGTGACATCGCCCATTTGCGAGAGTTTGGTCAAGGTTTCGGAGACAAGTCGGCCAGCCATGCCCTTATGTTATAGAACATTTGTTTTCATGTCAAGTGACTTTAGGTATGATTCTGAGGAGAATCCACGATTGGGTATTCAGGCGGTGCTGTCCGAGTCGCGCCAGTCGAGCAGCAGGGGCGGCTGAATACGCAGCCAGGCGGGACCCTGAGACTTCAAAACATCGAATACGCTGGCCAGCACTTGATCAAACTCTACGTTCGCTTCAACCTCGGCGATGGTCTCGCCATTGTCTCGAAGCAAGGCCATACCTTGCTGGTACTTCTCCGCGCGCTCGGACAGATTCCGCTCGAAAAGCTCCCGATCTGTCGGGCGCTGGCGCATGCGAGCGTATGCTTGGCGCGGGCTGACGCTGAGGTAGACCGTGAGATCCGGCTGGCGCGCCCAGCGATTTAATCCCAGGACGTCATCCATGCTCAAGCCGTCGCTTGACTGATAGACCAGCGAGGAGAGCGCGTAACGATCACAGATGACGATTCGCTGCTCGCCGGCCGCCAGAAAGGGGTCGACGACCTTGTCGAGGTGGTCAGCGCGATTCAGAGCGAAGGCTAATGCGAGGGCGAGCGGGCTGGCTTTGCTGCGCTTGGCCAAGACATCGCGGATATAGATTCCGGCAGCGGAAGGGTCGTGCGGCTGATAGGTCAGGGCGACTTGGTCACGGTGCGTCTGTGACAGGGCGTCATAGAGTTGGCGGGCGATGCTGGATTTGCCGGCGCCGTCCATGCCTTCTATCACAAAGAAAAAGCCCTCGCATGTCATCAGAGTTACCGCTTCCTTAGCTCATCGTCGCATGTTTAGCATAACGTTCGCAATGGCGGCTGACAAGCGTAGCGCCGAGCTGGAAATCGCAACTCGCGCGCTCTACGGAAGACAGCGCTTGCGGCGTCAATTCGGCTATACTGGTGTGAAGCAATCGCGGAATGATGGAACTTGATGCAGCGACCGAGTCATACCAATCAGCCAGAGGTCAGCCGCAGGCGCATGCTGCGGAAACTGGCAGCCGCCGGGGGCGCCGCTGCCCTGGCTGCTTTGGGCGCTGCCGCCGGGTTATTCTCCCAGCGGCCGCGGGTTGTCGTCCTGCCCAACGAGGCCGAATCAAGCGAAGACGCTTTTCGGCCGCGGATCGTCAGCCGCGACGAATGGGGCGCGCTGCCGGTGGATCATACGGCGCGTAACGAAGGCGGTCTCTACCAGAGCGGCGTCAACCCGGAAGGCTGGTATGAGTATGCGGGCGATTTGCGCGATAGCTATCAGACGCTGGTCGTGCACCATAGCGCATTCTACAAAGCTGATGGTCGGGCGACGCTGCTGGAAGCGCAGCGTTTGCATCGGCGAGATCGCGGCTGGGCCGATGTCGGCTATCACTTCATGCTGGATGTCGACGGCGTGATATATGAAGGGCGGAATCTGGGCGTGCGGGGCGTGCATACGCAGGGGCGCAATACCGGCAGCGCAGGCGTCTGCTTGCTGGGGGATTTCCGTTTTCGCGCGCCGACGCCAGCCCAGTGGAGCGCGCTTGTGGTCTTGGGGCGCTGGCTGGCAGCCGAGTTGGAGCTGACGCATTTGGCTGCGCACAGTCAGTTCAATGAGGGCACGGTCTGCCCGGGCGCGCGGGTGATTGAGCAGTTGTCCGCGCTGGCTGGTCAGCTTGGCCTGGGCTATGGCATCGATGGCTATATCCCGGCTGCGCCGAGATTGTGATCGATTGAGACGGTTCGTAGAATGGGAGAACGTGACATGGCAAAGGCATTAAGCGAAGCGGAAATCAGCGCGGGCTTGGCGGGGCTGAACAACTGGACGCGCGATGGCGATGCGCTGGTTAAGGAGTTCGCCTTCGACAGCTATCTGGCTGGCGTGGCTTTCGCGTCGAGCGTCGGCGTGGTTGCCGAGGGCTTGGATCATCATCCGGATATGGCGATTGGTTGGCGGCGCGTGACCGTGTCCTTCACCACGCACGACGCTGGCAACAAGCTGTCGGCGAAAGATATGGCCGCGGCCGCCGCGATTGACGCCTTGGGCTATCCTCGCTCATAGACGACAGCGCGTACAGACCGCAGGGCATTGCGCGGCTTCGCCCTGAGCTTCGGTATTCGTGAGGAAGGTAGCTGGCGTTATCGTGTGTAAACTGAAATACGATTTCACTAATCGACCGCCTTAAGCGGCACATTCCATGCGTCTCTTGCTCTTCAACCTCATGACCGACGAAGCGGACCCGGTGCTGGGCTTCGCCTGCGGCTGGATTCGTGAGCTGGCGGCGCGCTGCGAGTACGTCGATGTCATCACCATGTACCGCGGGTCGTATCAGCTGCCGTCGAATGTGCGCGTATTCTCGGCGGGGCGCGAGCGCGGATTAGAAAAGCCGCTGCGCCTCGCCCGCTTCTACCGGCATCTTCTGCGGCTGCTGCGGGAGCGGCGCTATGACGCCTGCTTCGCCCATATGATGCCGCTCTTCGCCGGCTTGGCCGGTCCGCTGCTGAGCGCGCGGGGCATACCGACCACGCTCTGGTATACGCATCGGGCGCGCTCGGCGCAGTTGCGTTGGGGGCTGGCGATGTCGCGGCGGGTCGTCAGCGCGGACGAGACGAGTTTCCCCTACGACACCGACAAGCTGCGCGTCATCGGGCATGGCATTGACTGCGAATTCTACGCGCCGGCGCCGGATCAGGTTGCGGTTGGGGACGCGGCGCCGCTGGTGGCGCAGGTGGCGCGGCTGGCGGCGGTCAAGCATCAGGCGACCACGATAGGGGCGGTCGCCGGGACCGAGGCGCGGCTGGCGCTGATCGGCGGTGCGCAGGCGGGCTCTCCGCAGGGGTACGAGAAGGGGCTGCGCGAGCAGATACGGCGGCTGGGAATCGAGGAGCGCTGCCGGCTGCTGGGCGACATGCCCGCGGCGGAGGTCGTGGAGTGGTATCGGCGGGCGACCGTGGCGGTGAATATGAGCCCGGCCGGGCTCTTCGACAAGGCGGCGCTGGAGAGCATGGCCTGCGGCGTGCCGACGGTGGTCTGCAATCCGGCCTTTGCGCCATTGCTGGGCGAGAACGCGCCCCTGCTGCTGACGGCCGGGCCGGAGGACGTCGGCGGATTAAGCCAGCGGCTGACGCGCTTGTTTGCGCTATCCGCCGTTGAACGCGCGGAGATTGGCGCGGCGCTGCGAGAGAATGTGCGGCGCGAGCACAGTTTGCCGGCCATGACCGAGCGGCTGCTGGCGGTGCTGCGGACGGGGGAGGTTTCCCCGATATAAACCAGCAGCGGGCGATTCACAGAATCGCCCCTACACCCATTGGTTTGTACTAAGGGCGACGCCCCTACACACGGTGAAAAACAATCGCTAGCCGGCGTAGCTATAGCCGATCCCGGGCAGCGACAAGACTTCGGCAGCTCCAGCTTCTTTTATGATGACGGCATTGATGGCTTCGCCGACCACGATATCGTGATCGCCGCCGATGTTGACGATCTGCGTCACCTTGCATTCGATGTAAGCCGCGGCGCCGGCCATGACGGGCACGCCGGTTTCGGGCGCGGACGTGAATTCGGCTTCTTGCATTTTGTCGGGCCGCTTGGCGCGTCCGCCGAGCGCGGGCTTGATGGCTTCTTCGTCAGCTTGCAGGAAGATGTTCAAGCCGAAGACGCCGCCGGCCGAGACGACGCCGTATGAATGGCAGTAATTCTGGATGCCGACGGCGATCAGGCGCGGGCTGAAGGACATCTGCGAGACCCAGTTGACGACCATGATATTGGCGTCATCGTCGCTTTTGGTGGTGAAGGCGTAGAAGCCGTAGGGCATCATCTTGAGCGCGTTGCTGATGGTGTCGTCTGACATGCTGCGATTCTCCTCAGTCGATGGGATGTGATGCGCTTGACTATAGCAGGGCTGTCATGCCTTGTCCAACTGCGCCGATATGCGCTCAAGGACTGCGAGGATCTTTTCGTCGGTCGTGGGTTCGGGTTCGGGTTCAGGCTCGGGCTCGGGTTCTGGTTCGACTGCGACTTCTTCTTCGTCGCCATCGAGCATATCGCCGATGTCGTCCACCGCTTCGTCGAGCTTGTTGACGACTTTGATCAGCAGGAAGATGGCGGCGGCGGTGATGGCGAAGTCGATGAGGACATTGACGAAATTGCCGAGGTTGAGGGTGGCGATCTCGGCGGATTCGCGGCCGAAGTTCAGCCAATCGAGGGGGATGACCCAATTGGAGAAATCGAGCCCGCCGGTGACTTGGCCGATGGGCGGCATGACGACGTCTTTGACGAGCGAGGTGGTGATGCCCTTGAAGGCCGTGCCGATGATGATGCCGACGGCGAGGTCGACGACATTGCCGCGCATGACGAACGTTTTGAATTCTTCGATTACGCCTCTCATGTTGCGTCTCCTGGATTTGTGGCTGGTTTCATTCTACCCCCTCTAAATCTCCCCCATTGCAATAGGGGAGACTTTTTTCACCACAAACAGAGCCGGAGGTTCTTGCGTAATCCTTTTGACAGGCTATCATAGCGCGATTATACTGAGTGCGTGTTCAAGGAGGCGAAATGGCTGTCACAACCGATATTCGATTCAAGCGCATGCAGGGAAAATATCAGACGCTGGAAGTCGCTCAAGACGAGTTGTTTGACAAGGTGGACAGTTTTGAAGCGGCGCTGCTGGGTTTAACGGAGATGGTCGCGGAAAACCGGGAGATGATCCTGGAAAACTCGCGTAAGCTGGACGCTCTCATCAAGCACTTGGAAGTGCCTTACAACAAGCCGCCTGCGGGTTTCATCAAGGACTGAGCGGCGCGGATTTGGCGCGGAGGGGCGGACTAGAGGAGGCAGCATGGCGACAACCGACATTCGTTTGGATCGCGTCAAGCATGAATACGAAGGTGTGCGAAACACGCAAGACGCGCTGATGGATCGAATGGATACCTATGAAGAGGCGATTTTAGGATTGACGCAAGCGGTCGCGTCGAATCGCGAGTTAATCATGGCGAACCATGAGTCAACCCAGCGACAGATCAAGGAATTGAACGAGAAGATGGACCGGCTGATGACGCATCTGGACGTGCCGCCCAAGCCGCCGATGGGATTTGGCAAGGAGTGAGCGCCGGGGATTTACCACAAAGGCACAAAGGCACAAAGGCACGAAGGGGATTCACCACAGAGGCACAGAGGGCACAGAGTTTTTTCTTGACGGAGAGCAACTTTGTTGCAATGGCTAGAGATAGTCTGCCAGGAAATTCCTCACGCCGTTCACCATCTGCTCAACGTCGTTTCGATTAAACTCTGAAAACTCACCGTGCGCGGCATGATTCCGAATTTTAGCCCACCCGCGCAGTTGGTCGGCTTTCAACGCGTTAAATACATTCGCCTTCTTCAAATCCGCAATCAGGGAGTTTAGTCGTTTCGGCTGGCCTTTATCTTTAATGGTCGCTATGGGTTTCGACTGCCTGTCGCACAAGCGGCGCAGCGCATCCTCTAAGACCGCCCCGCACATGACCGCAGCAAATATGTGGTCGTGAGTGTCAGATAGGCCCGCAGTGAGTATCTCTTCAACTTGCGCCATGTAGTCCGATGAGATGTTTGCGACAACCCGCTCTTCCAAATCGTCTAAGAAGCCGTTTTCGTAGTCGTCTTTCAGTCCCCGCAACGTTCCAATAAAATATTCAAGGTCAGAAGGTACACGGCTTCCGTCTATGCGGCTGTTAATGCTTTCCGCAACTTCGCGTCCTCTTCCCGAATCGCCCAGCAGAGCGTTTGTTAAGCTAAGTAGCTTTACCATAATTGCTTGAAACTCGGACACATGCCCATAATAGGTGGGGCTGAAATCCCACGACTCGGCTCGTCTACGGTTAAACTCATCGCCATATTTTTGCATCTTCGGAATGAGTTCGTTCGCTTCGGCGATCAATTCGTCGAAACGATTGAGGATTCTCTGATCTTCATCTGGTGGCAATGGCATGTTGTCTACCCTTCACGACGCAATAGCTGCATCGTAGCAAACAGGTGTTCGATTGTCAGGGCTAAATCTCTGTGCCTCTGTGCCTCTGTGGTGAATCAACCCGCCCTTTCCAGATTCAAGTCCAGCAGACGCCGCAGAATCTCTTCCTCGTCATCCAGCACAGCGACCTCCCAGCCGTAGGCGTCGCAGACGGCCTCATCCAGCGCCCGGTGCAGTTCATCCAGGCGCGGCGCGAAATCGGCGGCGGCGGGCTTGACGCGCATATTGTCCAGGCCGCGCCAGACTTGCAGGGCGTTGTACAGATTGGTAAGCGTGTAATCTTTGAGTTCTTTCTCGCTTTTGTCGGGCGGATTGAGCCATTCATCGCGCTCTTGGTGCAGCTGCGCAGCGGCGGCGCTGATGCGGGCGTGGGCGGGGTGCGCGCTGTCTTCGCGTCCGGGCGACCAGGGGAAGGGGAAGGTCTCGAAGGTGGTGGTGGGCGTGTAGCGGGGGCGGTCTTCGAGCGATGTGCCCATGCGCAGGGACCAGACTTCGTGCAGCTTGGAGTGGAGGACGCCGAAGAAGTAGTCGTCGTCGCGGGGGAAGACGATAAGCTGATGGTCAGGATGTATCGATTTGTTAAACCAAACAAACACGCGGTGCTTTGCTACCGTAGGCGTTGCGACAAAACGCCCAACGTCATGCAACATTTCGCGCATGGCAGGACGGCTGTTCCAGTGCAACCACCAAAGTTCGCGCGAAGTAGCCTGTTTAGTCGCTCGACGCATTGGCTTGACGTGCTGCTCGACATACTCAAACGGCTGGACGTATTTCATTGCTTCTACTCTTGGCGTATTGACGCCGAAATCAACAATCCATCTCTCTCTTGAACGTCGCGTTATATCTAATCCATTCGCTATTGGTTTGAGAACGTTTCTGTTTGCCGAGTTAGCCTTTATCATCGCTAGAGCGGTGGACGCGTCCATGTCGAAGGGTCCGCGCTTAATGATTCCTTGGAATGATAACATTGCATTCTCAACTAGGGTTTTGGCGCTTGTAATGTCTACATCGGCCGTCAAATCGGAGAAGACAGACTTCACAGGTACACCATCAAGCCGATTGACTTCTTCAGCGCCATTATCAAAACAGATTATGGAGACGCGAACAGCCGCGCCATCAAGTATCCAATGACGATCTGACCAAGCGTTGAAGATGCTCGCGCGATCCACAATATGTTGGAGCACACGGCGATTTGTGCCTCCACGGATCGAATTGGTCGCTAGTAGACCGACACGTTTGACCTTGCCGGCCAAGAGATGGTTAAGGGACTTCTGATGCCAGTAGCAGACTAAATCTGGTGTCAAGTCACCAAAATTAGTCTTGAACTCTTTTACGAGCCCATCGACGTATTCATCGCCTAACTCCGGCCGCATTTTGCGATTGCCAAGGAATGGCGGATTGCCGACGATGACATCGACCTGGGGCCAGTCCGGCTCGGTGGGATTGCCTTCGTCGTCGAATGCCAGAATCGCGTCTTTGCAGACGATATGGCCTTCCAGTTCTTCCAGGATGGGTTCGCGGATGGTGTCGGCGTAGGCGTTGTTGCTGCGCCACTGGATGTAGCCGATCCAGACGACGATGCTGGCCAGGGCATGAGCGATAGGTTCGATTTCGATGCCGTACATCTGGCGCGGGTGGACTTCCGGCGTCGCCCGCTGCAGGCCTGACCAGAGTTCATCTTCGATAACGTCTCGCTCAAGCTCCATTAGCAATTGCAGAGCCACATACAGGAAGTTGCCGCTGCCGCAGGCGGGGTCGAGCACGGTGATGCCCCGAATCTTCTTGAGTATGCCTTCGCGCAGTTCCAGCAATTGGGCGACGGCGGCGTTGCGCGCCCGTCCCGTTTGCGCCTTGTCGTAGCGTTCGCGGACGTTGGCGGCTTCCAGTTGCGCGGTTTTCCATTGGTCGAGCAGCGGATCCATCAAGACCGGCCTGACGATGAGCTCAATGTCCTCGCGCGAGGTGTAATGCGCGCCCAGCTGGGAGCGCTTGTTGGGGTCCAGGCTGCGTTCAAAGAGGGTGCCGAATATTGACGGCTCGATAGCTTTCCAGTTCAGGTCCGCGGCTTGAATCAGGGCCTCAAGCGCTTCAGGCAACAGTTCTTCGACATGGGTATAAATGAACAGCGTACCGTTGAAGTAGCGGATATCGCGCATCATCAGCTCGCCGCCGTCATTCATAGCCGCGAATAGATTTTGCAGGTACTTTGTGAAGATGCTGGGTCGATTGAGCGACTGCTTGACGATGTGGGTGAATATGCCATCGGGATTGTCGTCCGTGATGGTGGGGAGAAGGCGGACGTCCTCAGCGAACATGCAGAAGACCAGCTTGGTGAGGAAGTAGGCGATTTGAGTGGGTTGGGCGTTCCACTGGCGCATGTTGTCGGCTATGACCTGAAAGGCTTTTGCGGCTGCTTTGGTCACATTCTCGGTATGATTCTTGGGGTGCAAGCGTTGGGGCGCTTTGAACATATCATGCAGCCAGCCAAGGACTTCGGCATTGGCGGCAATATCGCTGTGCTTAAAGACGTAGGGTCGGTTATCGGCATTATCAAAGTTTGTATGGATTTCCCAGCGTTTGATGTCGGTGACAACGAGCAATGGCGGATTCTTTAGGTCGTCCTTATATTCCTTAAGTTGTTTGAATGCGGCATCCAGATCTTTGTATTTGTCGGGGGATTTGTATTCGACGGCGAATCGTCCTTCGTAATAAACGTCGGCGCGTCCGTAGCCGCTCTCTTTTGTGACTGGCTGCTCAAAGATGAAGATGTCGCCGTCCGCGGTCAATCCATTGCCGCCCGGCATCTCGACGCCGACCAAGTCGCAGACATCACGGAAATGCGATTGGGCGACCTGACGTTCGTTCAGAATCGTGTCTTTATATTTCTGGACGAATTGTTTTGGCGTCATCACCCCTCCTTGATCCGCTCAGCATTGTACCATGCGCTGAAATCGGGCGGCGCGCGCGCCTCGCGCAAGATTGAACGATGCTATACTGCCCGGTATGGAAAGTCAGAACGAGCATTCGCACTGGATTGAGGCGGCCAAAGAGCGCGGCAATGCCCCTTTTCTGCTGAGCCTGCTGGACGCCATTGAGCCGATCGCGCCGGTCCTGGCGCAGGGTCTGCTGGTGGCGGAGCCGCTGGCGCTGCTCTGGGGCGGGGGTGGCGCGCTGCGGGCCCTGTCGGAGCAGTTGGAAGAGCCCGGTGGCCTGGAGGCGCTGCGGCGGCAGCTGGCTGACGAAGCCGCGGAGTAAGTCCAATTGGATGAGACGACCTTACAGGTATACAGCGTCCTGTTTGTGCTGGCGACGGTCGTGCTGGTGTATACGGCGCGTTATTTTGGGGCGCGGCGGGCTCGGCGGCGGGCGCAGCGGCAGATCGCGGCTTTCGACGCGCTTCCGCGCTGGGCCGGGCGGGCGATTGAATCGAGCCGGCCGCTGCATCTGGCTTTCGGCAGCGCGGGCATCGGCGAGGACAATACGTCTGCCGCGCTGGCGGGGGCTGAGTTTTTTCATCATGTGATTCAGCGCGTTGGCGCGGGCGATGCCTCGCCGATTGTGTCGACCTCGGCGGCGGCGACTGTGCCGCTGGGGCAGGACATGCTGCGGCGCGGCTGGCCGGCCGGAGGCACGCTGACGCGAACGCAGTGGGTTCCGCAGGGCAAGCGCTCTATCAGCTACGCGGCGGCGGTCAGCGGCGTGATCGAGTCGGAGCGGCCCTCGGCGCATATCTTTGCCGGCAGCTTTGGTCCGGAGTTGGCGCTGATGATCGACAGCGCGGATCGGCGCGGGCAGGGCAGTCTGGCGGTTAGCGATCAGCTGCAGGGGCAGGCGGTGGCTTATGCCATGGCCGACGAGGTTTTGATCGGCGAGGAGCTCTTCGCCGCGGCCAGTTATGCCGTGGAAGACGGGCGCGCGCCGGCTGACGCCATTGTCATGGATGTCTGGCGGGCGCTGCTGATTATGGGCATGACGGTTGCGCTGCTGCTGGAAGCGGCCAAGCAGATGCCCTGGCTGAGTTGGCCGGCGGTGGCGGTTGCTTCGTTGATTCTGATTAGCCTGGGCCTGCTGGTCTATCGTAGGAGATAAGTGATGGGTCGCGCTGGCGCCTTCTTTTCGGCCCTGGTCGCCTTCGCGGTCGGCGTGACGGTCATGCTGAGCCTGCTGCTGGGCGACAATCCCGCGCTCTTTGGCGATCAGCCGGGCAGCGATGAGCTGGCGCGCCGGATCGCGCTGCCGGCGGATGTGCTGCTGCGACTGGTGGTGATCTTCTTGGCGCTGAGCGTCGTCATCGGCATCGCCAATCTGCTCTTCGTTCATGTGAGTCGGCTGACAAGCGGCAAGTTCTACAGCGCTGTCCTGCTGGCGAGTTTCGGCTTCACGATTTTCTGGTATGTGACGCGCCAGGGCGATACCTCGCTCTTGGAGGCGGTGCAGTTGCCGATCGAGTCGGCGCTGGCGGCGCTGCTGTTTTTGTCGCTGGTGCACGGCGGCTCGAGGGTGATGGGCAAGCGCCGCGACATCTGGGGTTTGCTCTTCGTAGCGGTGGTCCTTGTGGTGCTGCTGGCGAGCTTGCCGCTGGCCGAGTTGGCGCCGCTGCGGGCCTGGAGCGACTGGCTGATGCGCGTCCCGGTGAACGCCGGCGCGCGGGCCCTGTTGCTGGGCATCGCCCTGGGCATGGTGGTTACCGGCGTACGCGTTGTGCTGGGTCAAGACCGCGCCTACCGGGGATAGCGGATGAGCGAAGAATTCAACTGGCTGGAATACAGCGAGAGCGTGGAGCGCGCCGCGGCCGAAGCTGAGGAGAGCAGCAGCAGGCGAGGTCTGCGCCGCTTCTTGCCGCGTCGCCCGAAGCTGCCCGGTTTTCCGCGTCTGCCCCGCTTACCGCGCTTTTCGCGTCCCAACTTGCCAAATCTGCCGGGCTTACCCAGTTTGCCACGTCTGCCGCGTTTGCGACGGGGGGCGCCGGCGTCGGAGAGCGCTCAGCCCTCGGCGTCGGAAATGCTGGGCGGGCAGTCGAATCGGCCGCTGGAAGAGTTGGACGATCGCTTGCGCGCCTTGCGAGAGCGGTCTGGCAGCAGCGCGCCCGCGCCAAATCAGAGCCTGTTTGATGTGGACGAGGTGCTGGTCTCGCCTGCGTTTCAGCAGAAGCCCGGCGGCGTCATCAGCGCAGTGGCGCTTTCCAAGGCGCAGCAGCAGCAGGTCGAAATGCTGAAGGACATCGTGGGCGGGCCCCTGCAATCGCAGGAGGGCGACGGCCGGAGGCTGCCGCGGCCCGCGTCGGTCTTTTCTTTGAGCGCCTTTCCGCGCTTGCTGGGTACGGCGCTGCTTTTGCTGTTGGTGTCGCTGCCATTCGTCTCGTCTGACTTCGCGGAGGGCGAGCTGCCGCCGGCTGAATTCCACGAGGATCGCCACGGCCCCACCACCTTCTATAACTTGCTGGACAATATCACCCGCGACGACTACATACTGGTCGCTTTCGAGTATGGTCTGGCGGCGGCGGGCGAGCTGGATTTGCTGGCGGAGCTGCTGCTGCGGCATATTTTCGCTCAACGCGCGACGCCACTGATCGTCAGCAGCAATCCGATCGCGGTCGTGCATACGCAGAACATCATCAAGAAGATAAACCGGTCGATAGACACTGCGGAAGGGCGATTGGCGGTCAACGAAGACTACTATCTGCTGCGCTACTTGCCGGGCGGCGCGCTGGGTCTGCGTGAGCTGAGCGAGAATTTCGCGGATATCGCCCGGGTGTCCGCGCGGGGGCAGCTTACTGGACTCGACTTTACATCGCTGCAAGACATGACCCTAATGGCGCTTATCACGGACAGCTCTGAAGACGTCCGCAACTGGGCCGAGCAGGTGCTGCCCGAGGTCGAAGACATGGATTTGTTGATCGCGACCGGGTATGCGGCGCAGCCTCTGGCGCAGGCCTACGCCGATAGTTTGGACGACGTCATCGGGCCGGTATATGGCATTCGCGATGCCTACACCTACGGCAAAAAGCTGGAGGCGAATTTCGGCGCGCTACTGCCTGACGAGCCCGAGCAAGAGCCTGTGGTCGAGCCGGTGGAAGCGTCTTCAGATGGCGGGGACAACAACATTGTGGAGGAACCTCAAGTGGAGCGGGCCCGGGCCACAGCCTTGCCGGCCGCTACAGCGACACCGTCGCCGACGGCGACCGCGACGTCGCAGCCGACGGCGACCGATACTCCGGCGCCGACAGCCACAGATACACCCGCGCCGACAGCCACCGAGGCGACTTTTCTGGCTGTCGAAGTCATATCGCCGCAGCGGGTGAATATCAGGCGCCGGCCGACGACAGTCGACGATGTGCTGGCGCTGGGATACCCGGGCGATCTGTATGAAGTGCTGGGCACAAACGGCGATGGCAGCTGGTATGAGATCGCGCTGGATAATGGACTTGAGGGTTGGGTGGCCGCTTTCCTGGTGGAGGAGCGCGTGGTCACGGCGAGCGAATTTGCCGGCGGGCGGACGAATGACTCGGCGAGCCTGCCGGGCGAACACGCAGTCATGCGTTTGGATTTCACCTTTCGGCTGGGCAAGAATGAGCCGCGATTCTACCAGGCCCTGGCGCCTGAATCGGGCGACCGAACAGAGTTGGTGCTGGGGCGCGATCGCAGCCAGGAGATACCGCGACTGCAGGCGATGACAATGGGCACGCTAGCGGCTGTCCTGGTCATAGTGATTGGCAATCTCTTGTACGCGATACGTGGCCTGCTGCAGCGGCGGAAATCGCCGAGCGTATGATGGGGCGGGCTTGATGGCGGAAAACACAATCGCGCTGGCTGGTTTTATTTTGACGCTGATGGTTTTCAGCTACCTGCTGGGTGATGTGCCGCTGGTCGGCAATCTATATCGCATCGCGCTGTATATATTCATCGGCATGACGGCCGCTTTCACGCTCATCGTCAGCTACGAAGGCGTCATTTTGCCTTATCTGCAGGATATTCAGGATCCGGCGACGACTTGGACCTCGCTCGGCAATCGCGCCGATATCTATATCTTTTTCACTGCTCTATTATTTGCATTGCTGCTTTTGCTCAAGCCTGTCAAATCGCTGACCTGGCTGACCAATAGCGTCTTCGCGGTCGTGATTGTGGTCGGCGCCGCAGTCGGGGTAGTCGGCGCGCTGACCGGTACGCTCTTCCCGCTGCTGCAGGCTACCGTGGCAATACCTGATGACCTGACGGGGGATTTTGGCGCGCTGGTCGATACGCTGCTAATTTTCGTCGGCACGATGACCGGGCTTTACTACTTCCACTATCAGGCGCGGTCCCGAGCTGACGGCGGCGCCGAACAGAGTTCAATCGGGCGCGGCTTTCGTCACATCGGGAAAGTCTTTCTGGTCACGGCGCTGGGCGCGATTTACGCCTCAACCATATTGACCTGCCTGACGATATTGACCGAGCGGATTGGTTTCCTATTTCAATTTGGGGCCTGACCCATGTCTGACTCTAAGATTAATTCGATACTCGCGGCGGACTTCGGCAGCGTCAACACACGCGCGCTGCTCTTTGATGTCGTGGAGGGCGAGTATCGCTTGGTGGCGCAGGGCCGGGGCCGCACGACCATCGGCTCGCCAAGCGATGACGTACATCTCGGGCTGTCGACTGTCTTGCGCGAGATGGCCGAAGCGACCGGTCGCCGCTTCCTTGATGAGCAGGACAATGTCATTCGCCCGGAACAGGCCGATCGCGTTGGAGTCGATTATTTTCTCACTACAGCGAGCGCGGGACATGCCCTGCGCACAGTCCTGGTCGGCTTGTATCCCGGGCACGACCTTGTCGCGGCCCAACAAGCCATCGCTCCCTTCTATATTGAGGTAGAGGCTACGGTTCATCTTGAAGATGGGCTAGGGCCGAAGGGGCGGCTGAACCGCATCGTGCATAGCCGGCCGCAGCTGATACTCATCACCGGCGGCACGGATGGCGGCGCGCGGACTGTTTTGCTGGAGATGCTGAGCGTCGCGCGGCAGGCGGTTGCGCTGTTGCCGATGGGCAGCCGGCCGACGGTTATCTTCGCTGGCAACGGCAGTGTGACCTCATCTGTTCGTGAAATGCTGAGCCAGCTGGCGGAGGTTCTGATCGCGCCGAATATCGTGGGAAGCGGCGAAAACGCTTGGGAGGCGGCGCAGACTGTGCTGGCCAGCGTTGTCGACGACAACAAGCGGCACGGCAGGAGTTTCCAACGAGTCGCCGCTATGACGGATTCCGGCATTTTGCCGACAGCGCGCGGCATCGAGACGATGACGGCTTTTTTCTCCCGCGCGATGCGGCAAGCGGTGCTGGCGATCGATATCGGCAGCGCCCGTTCGACCCTGTCGCTGGCGGGTGATGGCAGGGTGTGGACGGGAATCCGCAATGACATCGGCTTGGGGCATAGCGCGGCCAGCGCTCTGGAACTCGTCGGGGAAGAGGCGGTGAACGAGTGGCTGCCATTTCATCCGCGCAAAGGCGAACTGACGCAGTATGTCCTGAACAAGGGCCTGCGGCTGGCGAGCGTTCCGCGGGATATGCGCGAGCGCACTATCGAATACGCTTTGCTGCGCGCCTGCCTGCGCTACATGCTGCGCGGGCCGGGAAACAGCGCGATTGATCCGGCGCGGGTCGGGATGGTCCTGGTGGCGGGCGCGGCCCTGACCGGCAGCGGGGGCGGGGCCTTGGATATGCTGATGCTGGCGGATGCGCTGCAATGCGAAGGCGTGGTGCGGGTCAAAGCCGATCCCTATGGCGCGCTGGCGGCACTGGGCGCGCTGGCGGCCGTGCAGCCGACTGCCGTGGTGCAACTGGCCAACAGCAAT
>LXNI01001594.1_pt1 | contig 18740 bp, 14 predicted proteins | sample 809091 | NCBI WGS metagenome assembly LXNI01 (sample SAMN04870527, study PRJNA318959) | sponge metagenome | biome: 01000161; feature: marine sponge reef; material: water | host: Sarcotragus foetidus | place: Greece: Milos, Mediterranean Sea | collected 2013-05-29 | depth 5-7 m | reverse complement strand
CGGAGTCTCCGCAGTCGACATGGTTACTGCCATCGAGGTCGCCGACCTAGCGATGACACAACAGCTCGTCGAGCCGGTCTGGATCGGTCTGTCGGCCAAGGACCGAGAGTTCGCCATTGCCATTGCCGCGCAGGGCGGCGTCGCCGAAGTACGGGAGTTGGCGGTTCGCCTCGGTTGGTCGGCCAACACCGTGAACGCCTACCGTCGGCGCGCAATCGACGCCGGGGTCGCCGTGGCGGCGGGCCGCGGACGACTTCGATTCGCCCATCAAGCCTTCGAGCGCCACGCCCGTAGCGAGCACGCGCTCGCCGGCCCCGAACCCGACCCCGACGCGACATCGCATCGCGGCGCGTAGCAGGCAAAGGCGACCCGTTCCGAGACATACTTCGAATACAGGCGAGTCGACACCACCGCACAGGGCGCCATGCGACCGCTCGATCCAAGTACCCGCGCCTAGCGCATCAGCCGAAAACGATGAGGGTGCTTGTTGCACTCCGTCGCTACGGTGCTCGACCATGAAGTTCATTCACACGGCCGACTGGCAGCTCGGGATGACACGTCACTTTCTCGACGAAGACGCCCAGCCGCGCTTCAGTCAGGCGCGGCTCGACGCCGTTGGCAACATCGGTCAGCTAGCAGTTGACGAGGGATGTGATTTCGTCGTCGTATCCGGCGACGTCTTCGAGTCGAACCAGATCAACCGCCAAGTGCTCGCCCGCGCCCTCGATGCGATGGCCGCCACACCTGAGGTGACTTTCTACCTCGTGCCCGGCAATCACGACCCGCTGGATGCAGCCTCGATCTTCCGCTCGAATACATTTCGCGAACGCGGACTGCCCAATGTAGTCGTGTTGGAGGATTCTGAGCCGCTGCTGGTAGCCGATGGTATCGAATTGGTTGGTGCGCCATGGACTTCCAAACGTCCGCTCCAAGACTTGGTAGATCATGCGTGCGCAGCCGCTGCGCCGTCTGCCGCGCTTCGCATCATCGTCGGACACGGTGCCCTCGACAGTCGCTCACCCGACGCAACTGATCCTGCCCTCATATCGCTGGAGCGATTGGAGGCCCGCATTGAGGCAGGTGAAATCCACTACGTCGCGCTCGGCGACCGCCACTCCACGGCCAACGAAGGCACCACTGGTCGCGTCTGGTACTCAGGTGCGCCCGAGCCAACCGACTACCGCGAGGAAGATCCAGGAAATGTCCTCGTGGTTGAACTCGAGCCAGGACGAATCGAGGTGGGGCCGCGCAGCGTAGGCAAATGGCGTTTCCGACAGCACCAGTGTCATCTCTCCTCGGATGCAGACATCGACTCATTGCAACAGTGGCTCGACGCCCTCGAAGACAAGCAGCGGACTGTCGTCAAGCTGTCACTCGTCGGCTCGGTCTCGCTCGATCAAAAGGAGCGCCTCGACCGCTTGCTCGATCACTTCGCCGACTTGCTTGCGGCTCTCGAGACGTGGGAACGAAGATCGGATCTGGTTGTCGTCCCCGACGACGCCGAGATTTCCACACTTGGGCTTTCGGGCTTCGCGAACGACACACTGGGCGACTTGCGTGAACTGGCCCAGTCATCCGACCCCGCCGAAGCAGTCCGGGCCCAGAACGCGACAGCGTTGCTGCATCGCCTGACGAGGTCCGCACAATGAGGATTCACCGCATCAAGCTCACGAACTACAGAGGCGTCGATCTTGCCGAGGTGACGTTCGACGAGTGCGGAGTCACCGTGATCGAAGGCGACAACGAGGCTGGCAAAACCAGCCTCGTCGAGGCGCTCGACTTGCTCCTCGACGAACGCTTCAAGGACCGTTCTGGTGATCGACGCGTCAAGGCGGTCAGACCCGTACATCGTGACGCCGACCCTGAAGTCGAGGCCGAAATATCAACTAGGCCGTACCGATTTGTCTTCGCCAAGCGGTGGGGGCGCAGAGGTATAACCACACTCGACGTCTCCGCGCCACGACGCGAACAACTCACCGGCGATGAAGCCCACGAACGCGTGCAGTCGATCCTGTCAGAGACTCTTGACACCGACTTGCTGCGGGCACTCCAAGTCCGACAAGGAACGGAGCTGGCGTTGCCTTCATTCGCCGACACCGATCTCGGCGCTGCGCTCGACACCGCGGCAGGCACCGTCGGCGACAACGACAGTCACGACGGGATCTGGCAGGCGATCACTGCTGAACGCGACATCTACTGGACGCCGACGGGCAAGCGCAAGACGATCCTTTCCGACTCGGAAAGAAGCCTGGCCAAGGCTGAGACCGATGTGGCGTCGTTGACCCAGCAGCTTGCTGAAGTCGAAGCAGACGCCGAGCGGGCAACGCGACTGGCCTCGGACGCGGAACGCCTTCGGCAGCTCATGGTCCAAGCCGAAGAGACCCGAGACAAGTGCCAGCGGCAGGTAGACGCAGCCGAGGAGGTCGAGGGCGAACTCAGCCAGCTTGAATCTGAGTTGGAACGACTGAAGACGGAGGCGGCGCGCGCATGGGCCGACCATGAAGCGCGGACAGACCTCGTCAACGAGGACGAGCGATATCGACAGGAAGCAGCCAAGCTCAGGGCGCAGGCCGAAAAAGCCGCGCCGGCATTAGCCGCAGCTCGACGGCATCACAAGGAGGCTGAGGCTGCTCACCGGACAGCACGGGAATACTTCGACCAAACCCAGCGGGCTAGTGCGCTGGCAGACCGAGACAGTGAGCACCTGCGACAGATCATCGAAGCCAGGCACCTCAGAGCGCGTCACAAGCGTGTCGCAGCAGCGCAAAAGCAACTCGACGCCGCCAATGCCGTCATCGAAGCTGTGCAACTCGACAGCCAAGACGTCAGGCAGATTGAAGCCGCCCAACAGGCCGTCATTGAGGCACAGGCTGCGGCAGACGCCGGCTCGGCAACGGTCGCGACCATCGGCTTAAGTGATGTCGAAGTCATCGTCGACGGCGTAGCCATCCATATACGAGAGGGCGACGAGCAGGTCACCGATGTCGTCCATTCTGCTGAGATTGTGGTCCCAGATTCGTTGAAGATTACTGTGACTGCTGGGAACGAGTCGCGCCAACTCGGCAGCAAGCTTGTCGAGGCCAAGGCAGCGTTGCGCATGCTCTGTGACGAGGCCGGGGTAGCCGATCTCGCCGACGCCCGCGACGCGCTTAATCGCCGTGAAACCGCCTCGGACAAGCTCGGCCGAGCGCGTGACGACATCGAACGCGACCTCGACGACCTGACCGTCGATGATCTGGCCAGCAAGGCCGAACGGCTCTCTGCGCGAGTCGCCGCCTACCCGAACGAGCGCACCGCTGATGTTCCCCTGCCGCCCGACCACGACACTGCTCTTCGAGCTGCGCTCGACCTGCGGGACGAACTGAAAAACGTGAAATCAACTCTTGACTCCGCAGTGACACTTCTCAAGAGTGCGCAAACGGCACTGCATGGGGAAGAAATCGATCACGCCGCCTCGGCAGCAACCATCGCGGCCGCCGACAAAGCCGCCACGAGCGCAACGGAAAAGCTGGCGACTGCCAGGGCACAGCTCGCCGACGCAGTGTTGGGTCAGCGTGTCGCCGCGGCGCAAGCGAGGGAACAGGCAGCTCGATCCGACCGAGACGCCTCTCGGAGGCAGCTCGAGAATCTCGACATCGGCTCGCTGCGCACGCGCCTATCGAACGCGACACAAGCGTTGGATCGAGCATTGAGTGCACTGTCGGGCAACCGCGACGAGATACGGAACCTGCAGATCAGTCTCGATCTCCGAGGCGAGAAGGGCCTCGGCGCCCAGCTCGACGCCGCGTGCAGCCACCGGGATCGCTGCATCGCAGAGGACCGCAGCCTCCGCGACAGGGCAGAGGCCGCGAAGCTGCTTCACGAGGTCTTTGAGCGACGGCGCACTGAAGCACTCCAGCGGTACATAGCGCCGTTCAAACAACGCATCGAGCAGTACGGGCGCATCGTCTACGACCCCTCATTCGCGGTCGACGTGAACGACGCGCTGGCAATCTCGCGCCGCACGCTGGGCGGCATCACACTCGACGTGAACCAACTCAGCACCGGCGCGCAAGAGCAACTCGGCATTATCGCGCGGCTGGCCTGTGCGTCAATCGTAAGCTCCGACGGCAGCGGCGCGCCCGTGATTCTCGACGATGCTCTCGGCTGGAGCGATCCGTCTCGCCTGGAGCGCATGGGCGCCGCAATCGCCAACGCCGGTCGGGATTGCCAAGTGATCATCCTCACCTGCACTCCAGGTCGCTATGCGCATGTCGGCAATGCCAGAGCGGTGGGGATGCCCTCGGCAGTAAGCGGCGAGTACTGATCCACGGCACGGACCGACCAGGACCTGTAACGGCACGCCCTCGTGGCTCTGAGTCGAACACTTCGAGAATGCACTTTGGCGAGCGTGGTGGGTTGCTTGTCGCGTTCGCGATGCGCAGCCCGCAGCCACCGTGGCTGTTTAGTTTAGCCATTAGACTAAGTTCATAATGTAGGTGCCTGAACAGACTTGACTTGAAAGAGCTGAAACATCATGGAACAGTCCCAAGTTGTGAATGTGCATGAAGCAAAGACTCACCTGTCGAAGCTGCTCAGCCGGGTTGAGGCGGGCGAGGAGATCGTGATTGCGCGGGCAGGCAAGCCCTGCGCCCGCCTCGTCCCGTGCGAGCCGCGCAGACGTCGCACACCCGGTCGGATCCGTGGCATCACCGTCCCGCCCGAGTTTTTTGACCCGCTCCCGGACGACGAGTTGGCAGCCTGGGAAGGCGAATGAGCGGTTTGCTTCTGGACACCCATGCTCTGCTGTGGTGGTGGAGCAACGACCGTCGCTTGTCGTCAGCAGCTCTGGAGGCCGTTGCCGATCCTGCCGCAACGGTTCATGTCAGCGCCGCCAGCGCCTGGGAAATTGCGACCAAGCACCGACGCGGTCGCCTCGTCGTGCCACCGCGCGTCATCTCACGCTTTTGCGAGGAGGCCCTCGCTGAGTCGTTTCACCACCTGCCCATCAGTTACGCACACGCGCGCCAAGCGGGTCTGTACGAAGTCGCGCACAAGGATCCGTTCGACCGGATGCTGGCGGCCCAGGCCGAGATCGAGTCGTTGACGCTGGTCAGTCTCGACCGGGCATTCGAGGACTTCCCCGTTGCGACTCTCTGGTGAAGCGGCCCCGCTTGCGATGGCCGGGCCGGGCTCAGGTCAGTGGAGCGGTGGCGGGGACCTGTGAGGGGCGGCTGAAGACCTCTTCGAGCAGGGGACGGAAGTCCTCCGCGGCCAGGTTGGGGTAGTTCGGGTCGAAGCAGTTCTGGTCGTAGTTCTCGCAGAAGTCCAAGCAGGCGTCGTAGTGGTGGGATTCCCGGCACTGCTCACGGGCGTCGCGGTCCCCGCCGAGATGGTGGAAGTAGTAATAGCCCTGAAAGAGGCCGTGATGGGCCACCACCCAGTGGGTTCGCTCGTCGACGTATGGCTGCAGGACTGTGGCCGCCGCCGCACTGTGGTTTTCCGGCGCGAACGAATCACCGATGTCATGGAGCAGGGCCGCTACCACCAAATCAGTCGACTCCCCATTGCGCAGCGCGCGCGTGGCGCATTGCAGGGAGTGGTCATAGCGGTCGATCTGGTAGCCGAGCGTGGGGCCGCGCAAGCAACCCAGGATGTCGAGCAGGTTGTCGACGAGCCGGGATCGGGTGTGCGTGTAATGCCACGGCATCAAGACCTCGTAGTCCCCGGCCGTGCCGTCCTCCATGGCGGTCCAGGACACGTTGCGGCCGGCGTCCTGGCTGACCATGAGGCTCAGCCGTTCACGGGTGTGCGCCAGCCGAATGGATCCGGCGCGGCACCGACCTGGATGTCGACCAGCGCCTGGCGCAACCGCATCGTGTTGGCCCCCGGTTCGCCGTCGCCCACGGTGAGCGTCTTGCCCTCGTACAGGATGGTGCCGACGGGCGCCAGCACGGCGGCCGTGCCCGACAGGAACGCCTCGCCCCGCTCGGCCCAGTCGACCAACTCCTCAGGGTCGATCGAGCGCTCCTCGACCTCGTAACCCAGCGATGCGGCGAGCTCGATGACCGACGAACGGGTCACACCGTGCAGGAACGACTCGTCGAGGTGTCGGGTCACGACCCGCTCGTCGTCGACGAGGAAGAAGTTCGACGCCCCGGTCTCAGTGATGTCACCGCCGGTGGCAAACAGCATCTGATCGATGGCCTCGTTGCCGGCCATGGCATCCAGCGTGGGAGCGAGCGCCATAGCGTAGTTGCCGCCGCACTTCACCATGCCGAACTGCGGAACGGTGCGGGGGATCTCGGTCTCCACCAGCAAGGTCAACGGCCGGACCCCGCCCTTGAAGTAGTCGCCGACCGGGCAGTTGACGACGTACAGCAACGCACTGCGGGTCGGGCGAGCCGCTGCGCCGATATCGGGCTCGGTGCCGATGAGCGTCGGTCGGATGTACAGCGATCCAGGCGGGTCGGGCACCTCGCCTGAGTTCGCTTCGACAGCGTCCACGCACATCTGGTGCAAGACATCGCCCTCAATAGCCGGCAGGCGGAGGCGGGTCGCGCTGGACACCATGCGGTCCACATGGCGGTCCAGCCGGAAGATGGCCAACGACCCGTCAACTTGGCGGTGCGCCTTCAGGCCCTCGAAGATGGCGCTGCCGTAATGGAGCACATGGGCAGCCGGGCTGATCGAGAAGTCGCCGAACGGCTCTGCGGCTCCGCCGTATACATACGGCCCGTCGTCGGCTCGCGCCGTCGTCATCCAGTCGCAGAAGATGGTCCCGAACGGGACCGTGAACGGGTCGGGCTTCTCGGTCACCGTCGCTCCATTCGATGCTGCTCGGGGCTCCTGGTGCGCCCAAGACATTCGCAGCGTATCGCCGGGCCCCGGCCGCATCGGGGAGAATTTGCCGCCTCCCGCTCGTCAGACTCGAAATTGCGGGGCCGTCGTTGCGTACGCTGCGGCCCATGACAACCCAGGACCAGAACCAGATCACCGAGTCGGTCCGACTCGAACGCCGCGGCGACGTGGCGCTGCTCATCGTGAACAACCCTCCCGTGAACGCGCTCAGCTACCACGTGCGTCAGGGCATCATCGACGGCATGGCGGCCGCCGAGGCCAGTGACGCCACGGCAATCGTGCTCATCTGCGACGGGCGCACGTTCATTGCCGGCGCAGACATCACCGAGTTCTCCCAGCCCCCCAAGCCGCCGGGGCTCGTACCCGGTCAGGAAGCCATGGAGAACTGCAGCAAGCCGGTGGTGGCTGCCATCCACGGCACCGCGCTCGGCGGCGGGCTCGAGGTAGCCCTGTGCGCACACTTCCGCGTCGCCATCGGTTCGGCACAGTTCGGCTTGCCCGAGGTGAAGTTGGGCCTGCTGCCTGGGGGCGGCGGCACGCAGCGCCTGCCCCGCATCACGGGCCCGCAGCGGGCGCTTGAGATCATGGTCAGCGGCAATCCCATCGGCGCTGCCGAAGCGCTCGACTGCGGCCTGATCAACGAGATCGTCGGCGATTCACTGGCGGACCTTGAGGCAGGTGCGGTGGCGTTTGCCCGCCGAGCTGTGGCAGAGGGCATGCCCCGCCCGCGCATCCGCGACCGCAACGACCGTCTCGAGGGCTTCGGCGCCGAGCAGTTCACCGCCTTCCGGGCCTCCATCGCCCGCAGGACGCGAGGCTTCGAGGCACCCGATTGCATCGTCCGCTGCGTGGAGGCCGCTGTCGAGTCCGGCACCAGCGGCGATTTCGAGACGGGCCTCGCTGCCGAGCAGCGCATCTTCGGCGAGCTGATGGGTAGCTCGCAGGCCGACGCGCAGCAGTACTACTTCTTCGCCGAGCGAGCAGCTCAGAAGGTGCCCGACGTGCCGCGGGACACCCCCCAAGTCGACATCGCCCGCGTCGGCATCCTGGGCGCAGGCACGATGGGCGGCGGCATCGCCATGAACTTCGCCAACATCGGCATCCCCGTCACTCTCGTGGAGCGCGATGAGGCGAGCCTCGAGCGGGGCCTCGGCGTCGTGCGGCGCAACTACGAGCGCACGGCTGCGCGGGGCGGCATCTCCTCGGACGACGTGCAGACCCGGATGGATCTGCTGCAGGGCTCCACCGACATGGGGGATTTCGCCGACTGCGACCTGATGATCGAGGCAGTCTTCGAGAACATGGCGCTCAAGAAGAGCGTTTTCGAACAGCTCGACGCCATCTGCAAGCCGGGTGCGGTGCTCGCCAGCAACACTTCGGCGCTGAACGTCAATGAGATCGCGTCAGCCACGTCGCGCCCCGAGGACGTCATCGGCATGCACTTCTTCTCCCCCGCCAATGTCATGCGGATGCTGGAAGTTGTGCGGGGCGATGTCACCTCGCACACGGCGATTGCGACTGCGATGTCGATCGGCAAGCGCATCGGCAAGACACCGGTGCTGTGCGGCGTCTGCCACGGCTTCATCGGCAACCGGATGCTGTTCATGCGAGGCATCGAGGCCGAGAAGATGCTGCTGGAAGGCGCCACGCCGGCCCAGATCGACAAGGTCGTGTACGACTTCGGCTTCCCGATGGGACCGTTCGCCATGAGCGATCTCGCCGGGCTCGACGTCGGCTGGAACGAAGACACCTCGTCGAGCTCGACGGTGCGCGAGGTGCTGTGCGAATCGGGCCGGCGAGGACAGAAGAACGGCCGGGGCTACTACATCTACGACCCCGACACCAGAGCGTCGACCCCCGACGCTGAGGTCGAGCAGATGATCCGCGACTTCGCCTCCGAGCGGGGGGCGGTGCTGCGAGAGGTCACCGACCAGGAGATCCTCGAACGCTGCCTGTACCCAATGGTCAACGAGGGCGCGAAGATCCTCGACGAAGGCATCGCGCTGCGGGGCAGCGACGTCGACGTCACCTGGATCAACGGCTACGGCTGGCCCATCTACACCGGCGGCCCGATGCACTGGGCTGACGAGATCGGGCTCAACGAGGTGCTGGGCCGCATTCGCCACTACGACGAGACTCTGGGCGGCGACCACTGGACGCCGAGCCCGCTGCTGGAACGGCTGGCAGCCGAAGGCGGCTCGCTGGCCCGCCACGAGAACTGAGCAGCGAGGACTGAGGACCGGAGCTGAACCGATGCTGACCATCGATCCGATCCATCCCGACTTCGGAGCCCGGGTCACGGGAATCGACCTGACCGCAGAGCTCGACAGCGAGGCGAGAGCGGCCCTGGTCGACGCGATCGATACATACTCGCTGCTGCATTTCCCGGGCCAAGACATGTCCGACGAAGCACAGCTCGCACTTACCGAACTGCTCGGCGAGCCCGAGCCCAATCACGTCGTGTTCGGCAAGACCGGCAAGGTCGTGTACTTCGGCACCATCGGCAACGTGATCGACGCTGATTCCAAGCGAGACGAATCGGATCCGCTGACCCGCAACCAGAAGGGCAACAACCTCTGGCACTCCGACTCGTCGTTCCGGCTCGTGCCGTCATACGTGTCGATCCTGCACGCCTACGAGGTGCCCGGCGAGGGCGGCGAGACCGAGTACGCCAGCCAGCGAGCTGCCTACGAGCGGCTCGACACGTCACGACAAGCCGAGATCGGCGACCTCCAGGTCCTGCACGACTACGTCTTCAGCCGCACCCAGGTGGCCCCGGTCGACTTCAACCACGCAGCATCGCTGCCGCCGATCCCCCACCGGCTCGTGCGCACCAATCCCAACAACGGATTGAAGAACTACTACGTCGGGTCTCACGCCCGGTCCATTGTCGGGTGGCACGGCATCGAGAGCCGGCGGCTGATCGACGAGCTGAACGCCGGTGCCACCCGGCCCCAAGACGTGTACTCGCATCGCTGGAGCCCCGGCGACACCGTCATCTACGACAACCGCTGCATGCTGCACCGCGGTGCCGGCTACGACGCCGACCGCTGGCGCCGCTACATGCGCCAGACCCGCGTGCAAGGCCAAGGCCCGACACTCGACGAGTAGCCAACGCTGGGTTGCCGCGCGCGGCGGTCGAAGATCACCTTGCGGCAGAACGTCGCCCGATCTTGGCATCGATGTCGTGGGATCCGGAAACGACTTTGCGTGACGCCAATCGCACGGACGCGAGGTCGCCGCTTCACCTCAAGGGGCATATGAAGAATCGCTGACACTTGAGTGGTACTGTGAACTATTCACTATGTGAAATCTCTGTCGGTATGAAAGCGAGCGAGGGCTTGCGCCGACGAACGCACAGACACCGCCTCAGCTGTACAACGGCACCTCGATTTTCGTGGACGAAGTTGACGGCCTCTGGCAGGTGGTGTACCAGCAGTTCGGAATCAACGACGAGACCGGGGAAACTGTGTACGGCGGAAGGGACACCGCATTTCTGCGTGACCGCGACGGCAACCTGATGTCGACGGAGAAGTATCCCCAGAAGCCGGGATTCACCTACGACCACCGGACCGGCGAGCGCCGCGAGATCCCGGTCTATCCGGGCGATTGGACGATGGTGCCGATCACGCGCTGCACCGTTAGCGGCATCCCGATTCTTTGCTCGGTGGCGTTTGAGGTGGATGTCCACGTCGTCCGCCATGAATGCTCGGGCCCGGTCGCGGCCGAGAGCCAGCGGCAGCCCGAGGGCTGGGTGTCCATCGAGTGCCACAGCCAGCGCCTGGCCGGTCTGCGAGCCGAGGAAGCACGCCTCGCGAGGGTAAAGGCCGCCGCTATACGAGCGGAAGAACAAGCCGACCGCCAGAGGTGCGCGGCCAACCGGCAACACCTGCGGGAATTGAACAGGGTCGATGACGGGCGGTTGCCGGTCGCCACTTCTGGCAGCTGCGCAGCCGTCAAGGAGAGGGTCATCAACTACTCGCTTCTGTCGGGACTGTGGGTGCACGCCAAGAATGGGACGTTGATCAGCCAGTTCACGAACAATGGAGTCGTTGACAAAGCTGGACTGCGTCAGGAAATAGAAGAAATTCAACGTCGCGAGGAAGAGCACAGGAGCCGCAACGTCTGTTACCTCGAGGGTGGAAAGCTCAGGAAATCCGGCGGCGGCGAAACCCAGGAGTCATGCGAGGGCAAGGGCGGCGCATGGAACTCGAATCCTTGGGGAAGAACGATGCCGCCCCCCGTCAGTTAGCAGCAATGGGCATCGCTTCACGCGGTCTGCTCCGGTCCTTTCGCAGGATCGGAGGCGTGTTGGCGGCGTTGGCCGTGACGGCCGGGCTGGCTTTGGTGCCTGCGGGGGCGCAGTCGTCTGATGGGGCGCCGGTGTTCGCGGTGGCGTTGAGGTCGTCGTTGGCCGATGTTGGCGCAGCAACGCTGCTGGTGGCCGCAGACCAGGCCGACACAGTGCTGACGGTCGCTGCGCCCGACGCGACAGGCGCAGCGGCCGCGGGGCTGGTGACAGAGCACGGCGCGTCGGGGCTGGTGCTGGTGGGTGGCCCTGCTGCGGTCGGTCCCACGGTGGAGGCCGAGCTGACCGCCGCAGCGCCGCAGGCGGCGGTATCGCGGGTCTGGGGCGCCGACCGCACGGCGACCGCAGCCGAGGTGGCGCGCCGGGTGCTGACGTCGCGCTCCGACCAGCGCGGTGCTGTGGTGGCGCTGGCGAACGGTTGGTCGCCCGCCGATGCCGCGGCGGCGGCAGCGGCAGTGGCCGCAGCCGCCGCGGACGCGGTGCTGTGGACGTCCCCGGAGGCTCTGGGCGACGCCGCGGCGGGAGTGTTGGAAGACTTCGAGGTGGGGCTGGTGCTGGTGGTGGGCGGCCCCGCGGCGCTCAGCGACGATATCGCCGCCGCCGCAGGCGCTGCTGCGGGGGCAACCGTGCAGCGGGTGGGCGGCGCAACACGCGCCGACACCGCGGAGTCGCTCGCCAGAACCGCCACGGCGGGACGCGCCTCGGCCGTGGCGATCGCAGACGGCTGGGACCTGCACGCTGCATCGACAGCGGCGACGCTTGCGGCGGCGGTCGCCGGCGCGGTGGTGCTGTTCGCGGAGCCTGACGGCAACCTGGGCGCGGCCGCCACACGCTTCCTCGCCGGCAGCCTGCCCGAGCACGTGTGGGTGCTCGGCAGCGACGAAGCCGCCCGCACCGCGCTCGCCGACAACGCCAAACAGGCCGCCCCCCTCGCACAGATCGTCCTCATCGACAGCCCCGCCGCAGCCACACAAGCAGCGATCGAGGCATCCCGCCAGCTCAGCCAGGCCGACGACGACAGCGTGAGCAACGACGGCGGCAGCGACCCGCCTCCGACAACACAGGCGCAAGCCACAGTCCCGCCCAGCCCCACCGGAGTCACCGCGACTCCTCAGGGGCCCAGCACCGTCCTGCTGAGCTGGGACCCCTACCCGACGGACCACTCGGTGGTCGAATTGACGGTCGTCTGGTACCGATCCTCGGACCCCGCAGGCACCCCTCCCGCGGGCGGAGCGATTCTTGCGCCGTCCGCCACCACCTACACGGTGACCGGGCTGATTCCGGGAACCAGGTACCAGCTCAACATCCTCGCGCGCAGCACTTCGGGCCTCACACGCGGCACCGCCGTATTCGCCACCACCCCCCAGACCACCACTCCCAAGACCACGACCCCCCAGTCATAACCCAGTCACCGCAACGCAGACCCGCGGCGGCAGCAGCGTCTCACTCAGGCACACGCGACAGCACGCACAATCAGACGCGCTCGACTCGAACCGCCGTGGCGTACACAGCCAGCGCACTGATGTCATCGGGATCGCCGGTGAGCACCGAGCCTCCAGGCTCTGCGCAGGCGACTACGAGCGCATCAATCGCCGAACCGCGGCGGGCACGAGATCTCAACCACGCGGCTCTGCGCGCCACCGCTTCATCGATGTGCGTCACGATGTTGCACGTCTTCAGCAAGCGGTTCGCGTTCGCATCTCTTCCGGAGTCACCGCGCAGGCACTCCACGAGCACGGGTGACGGCACGAGCGGTGGCCAGGCATCGTTGGCGACAACCGCCAAACGCAAGACGACTGCACCCTGACGGCGGCTAGCGAGGAACGACACGCCACCGGAGTCGAGCACCAAGGCCACGTTGGGCGGGAATCAGCTTGCGGCGGGTTCGGCTCGACCGGCGAGCCGCCGGGCTAGCTCTTCCGCCCAGGCGATGGTCTCGGGATCAGGCTCGCCCACTTCGGCGAGAAGCTCCGCCGCATCCGCCTCCGCGGCGGCAATCAGGTCACGGCGCTGGATTTCGGCGCGGATGGCGTCCTGCAGCAGTTTCGAGACCGGTAGCTTGCGCGCCTTGACCTCCGCGTACAGCGGCTTCGGCAGCGACACACGCACCTTCGGCATGCCCATAGTCTTGCACCTCTCCATCGGTGTCCGATCTTCGCGCTCTCGCCGACGGAACCGGAAACGATTTTCCGCCGCGTCACGGCGCGAGGCGTTCAGCCGGCCGCGGCGGTGATGGTCGACTCGGGCACGCCGGCGGCCCTGGCGCCGCTGCAGATGCTCTCCCACGTCTCGGCGGGCAGCGTGATGCCGTTGGCCATGCGGTGCTGGCGACGCTCGTGCTCGACGTCGCCAGGCAGCTTCACCGCCTGGTCGGGATCGATTGGCGCCGCGTCGTAGAACCAGTCGAGATAATCCGCCGCGATCCCGTTGTAGCCGTCGTCAGTCTCGCCGACTGCGGCATCGACCTGGGCCGGGTCGACATACACCGAGAGCATGCCGTTCGCAAAACGAATCCGGCGCGGGCCCGCTGTGCCCGTGCCGGTCAGCGCACCGGCCAGCAGCTCGCACATCACCGAGATGCCCGAGCCCTTGTGCTCCCCCATCGCCCGCAAGGCACCGGGGCCGTCCATCGAATTGGGCCGCTGGCCTTCTGCGAACGTGTACAGCACCCGCGGGTCGCCGGTGATCTCGCCGTCGCCTGACACCAGCGCGTTCTCCGGCACGGCCGGACCGCCGTGCAGCGCGACCATCGCCTTGCCCTCGGCCACTACCGACGTGGCGAAGTCATGGATGACGGGCCGGCGACCGGCGACCGGGGCTCCGTATGCACACGGGTTGGTGCCCATGCGCCGCGCCTTGGCACCGAACGGGGCTACCAGCCGGCTGTTCGCGACGTTCACGAAGTGCACCGAGACGAGCCCCTGTGCGGCAGCCATCTCGGCGTACTCGCCGATCCGACCGAGGTGCCCGGCATTGCGCAGCCCCATGACCGCTACGCCCAGCTCCTTGCAGCGCTCGATGCCCATCGCCACCGCAGCAGGACCGACGGTCTGGCCCATGCCGTACTGACCGTCCACGAGCATCAGCGCACCCGAGTCGATCAGCACCTTGAGTTCCTGGTCGGCGAGCTGAACGCCGTTGGCCAGCAGATCGACATACAACGCTGAGCGGATCACCCCGTGGCTGTCGTGTCCGGCGAGGTTGGCGCCCACAAGGCTGCGGCCGATGCGCTCGGATTCGGCATCCGAGCACGCAGTGTGACGGAAGATCTCGGCAATGAAGCCGGCCAGGCGTTCATGGTCGATGACCACGGGCTCGCCGGTGTCGGTCGTCGTCTGCTCTTCGCTCATCGCGGCAGCGTACGTCGCGCACCGACCGGCTTCCCGCCTGGGCGCCGTTCGGGCCACGGCTTCGCCTATCGGCTCAGCCTCATAGGCTCGCCCGGCGTGAATCAGCCTCCGAGCGCGCCGCCGCCTCAGCACTCGCAGCACTACGACGTGGTGGTCATAGGAGCGGGCAACGCGGCCATGTGCGCGGCGCTGGCCGCACACGAAGGCGGCGCACGGGTGCTTGTTCTCGAGCGGGCGCCCGAGGCCGAAGCCGGCGGGAACAGCCGCTTCACTGCCGGTGCGATCCGCTTCGCCTACAACGGCGTCGAGGACTTGCGGGCGTTGATGCCCGACCTCACCGACACCGAGGTCGAGATGACCGACTTTGGCACCTACACCGAAGAGGAGTTCTACGCCGATCTCGGCCGGATCACCGACTACCGGTGCGATCCCGAGCTGGCAGACACGCTCGTCACACGCAGCAAGGACACCTTGCTGTGGATGGCAAGCCACGGCGTGCGATTCGCACCGATCTGGGGCCGCCAAGCCTTCAAGGTGGATGGGCGCTTCACGTTCTGGGGTGGCCTCACCGTGGAATCCGTCGGCGGCGGCGAGGGTCTCGTGGAGTCCCTGCGGGCGGCGCTGGCTCGGAACGGCATCGACTTGTGGCACGAAGCAGCAGGGCGCTCGCTGCTGACCGACGACCGTGGCGCAATCCGGGGCGTTCGCGTGCGTCACGAGGGCCGCGTCACCGACGTCGAGTGCGATGCGGTGGTGCTGGCGGCCGGCGGCTTCCAAGCGAACGCCGAGTGGAGAACCCGATACCTCGGTCCCGGCTGGGACTTCGCCAAGGTGCGCGGCACCCGCTTCAACACCGGCGACGGCATCGCCATGGCGCTCGACATCGGCGCCATGCCCTATGGCAACTGGAGCGGCGCCCACGCGGTCGCCTGGGACTACAACGCCCCGGAGTTCGGCGACCTCGCTGTCGGCGACGGCTTCCAGAAGCACAGCTACCCGTTCGCAATCGTGCTGAACCAGGATGGCAAGCGATTCCTGGACGAAGGCGCCGACTTCCGCAACTACACCTACGCCCGCTACGGCCGCGAGATCCTGGCCCAGCCCGGTCACTCGGCCTGGCAGGTCTTCGATGCCAACACTGATCACCTGCTGCGCGACGAATACCGCATCCGGCAGGTCACCAAGGTCACCGCCGACAGCATCGAAGAGCTCTGCGGTCGCATGGACGACGTGCACACCGAGGGCGCGCTGGCGACCATCGCCGAATTCAACGCAGCGGTCGACCGTACCGTCGCGTTCGACCCCAACGTGCTCGATGGCCGCCGCACCTCCGGCCTCAGCCCCGACAAGACCAACTGGGCGATGCCGATAGAAACGCCGCCGTTCGCTGCCTACCGGGTCACGTGCGGGCTGACGTTCACGTTCGGCGGCCTGCGCATCGATGAGACCGGGTGCGTGATGGACACCGATCTGCAACCGATCGAGGGCTTGTATGCGGCGGGCGAGCTGGTCGGCGGCCTGTTCTACGGCAACTACCCCGGCGGCTCGGGCCTTTCGGCGGGCGCAGTGTTCGGCCGTCTGGCGGGAAGCTCCGCTGCTGCGCACGCCGCCGGCTGAGCCGCTCGCACCTGCTGCGCACCGAGCTGCCGATGACCCTCAGGCGGCGAGCCGCCGGCGGGCGGTAGCGTCGAATCGCTATGACGATGACCTCCTCGCCCCCCAACACGAGCTCTGACAGCACCGGCTCGAAGATCGTCTACACCCACACCGACGAGGCGCCAGCGCTGGCGACCTACTCGCTGTTGCCGATCATCACGGCGTTCACCGATGCTGCAGGCGTCGACGTCGAGACGCGCGACATCTCGCTCGCCGGCCGCATCATCGCGGCGTTCGCAGACACGCTCGAGCCCCACCAGCGCAGGAGCGATGCACTGGCCGAGCTCGGCGAGTGGACCCAGGATCGTGATGCCAACATCATCAAGCTGCCGAACATCTCCGCTTCGGTGCCGCAGATCAAGGGCACCATCGCCGAGCTGCAATCAGCGGGTTATGCGGTACCGGACTATCCCGACGACCCCGCCGATGCCTCCGCGCAGGAGATCCGCGAGCGCTACGACCGGGTGAAGGGCTCGGCGGTGAACCCGGTGCTGCGCGAGGGCAATTCCGATCGCCGCGCGCCCCGCGCTGTCAAGGAATACGCCCGGCAGTACCCCCACTCGATGGGGGCTTGGTCGCCGCAGAGTCGCACCCATGTGGCGACGATGTCCGGCGGCGACTTCCGCTCCAACGAGCAGTCGGTCACGGTGGGGGAAGCCGGTTCGCTGAGCATCGAGCACGTCGACAGCGAGGGCAACGTGCGGCTGATGCGCAAAGTGCCGGTGGATGCAGGCGAGGTGGCTGACTCCACCTTCATGTCGGTTGCCGCATTGCGCGAGTTCCTTGACGCTCAGATCGAAGATGCCCGTTCGAGCGGGGTGCTGTTCTCGCTGCACCTCAAGGCCACAATGATGAAGGTCTCGGACCCGATCGTGTTCGGTCACGCCGTGCGGGCGTTCTTTGCGCCGGTGTTCGACCGGCACGGCGAGGTGCTGGCCGATGCAGGCGCCGATCCCAACGATGGCTGGGCCAACGTGCTGGCCGCCGTCGAATCGCTGCCTGCCGAGGTGCGCGACGCCGTCGAGGCCGACATCGCTGCGACGCTCGACGAGCGGCCAGCTCTGGCCATGGTCGACTCCGATCGCGGCATCACCAACTTGCACGTGCCCAGCGACGTCATCGTGGACGCGTCCATGCCGGCCATGATCCGAGCCTCCGGCCAGATGTGGAATGCCCAGGGCGACCAGCAGGACACCAAGGCGGTCATCCCAGACTCGAGCTACGCCAGCGTGTTCCAAGCCGTGATCGACGACTGCCGTGCCAACGGTGCCTACGACCCCACGACGATGGGCTCGGTGCCCAATGTCGGCCTCATGGCCCAGAAGGCCGAGGAGTACGGCAGCCACGACAAGACCTACGAGGTCGATGTCGCAGGAACCATGCGGGTCGTGTCCGAATCCGGCGAAGTGCTCATGAGCCACGAGGTCGAAGCCGGCGACATCTGGCGGATGTGCACCACCAAGAACGCAGCGATCTCCAATTGGGTGGACCTGGCCATCGAGCGCGGGCAGCTCACCGGGGCGGCTGTGGTCTTCTGGCTCGACGCAGACCGGCCCCACGACGCGCAGCTCATCGGCAAGGTCGGTGCCCGACTGGCCGAGCGGCAGGGCACCGACGCCTCGATCGGCGAGCTCGACCTACGCACGCTGGCACCGGCGGATGCCTGCCGTTTCTCGCTGGAGCGCATCCGCCGCAGACTCGACACCATCTCGGTCACCGGCAACGTCCTGCGCGACTACAACACCGACCTGTTCCCGATCCTCGAGCTGGGCACCTCGGCCAAGATGCTCTCGGTTGTGCCGCTCATGGCCGGCGGCGGGCTCTTCGAGACGGGGGCCGGTGGCTCGGCACCCAAGCACGTCCAGCAGATGGTGGCCGAGAACCACTTGCGCTGGGACAGCCTGGGAGAGTTTCTTGCACTCGCGGTGTCGCTCGAGCACCTCGCCCGGATTGCCGAGAACCCCGCCGCGCAACTGCTGGCTGACACGCTCGATGCCGCGATCGGCACTTGGCTCGCGGAAGGCCGTGCGCCCAGCCGCCGCGTGAACGAACCCGACAACCGGGCCAGCCACTTCCACCTCGCGAAACACTGGGCCGACCAGATGGCCAACCAGGGCACCGACGCTGAGCTGGCCAGCCAGTTCGCACCGCTGGCCGCGGCTCTCGCTGGCAACGAGCAGCAGATCCTCGCCGAGATGGTGGACTGCCAGGGCGATCCCGTCGACTTGGGCGGCTACTACCTGCCCGACCCCGCACTCGCCGAGGCCGCCATGCGGCCGAGCCCCACGTTCAACGACATCCTCGACAGTATCCGCACCGACTCGGCGAGCTGAAGCCCGATATAGCCGCCACGGCGCGGCAGCTCAGCTGTCGAGCTCGGCCACACCGTCGGGACCGAGCCGGCCCGACTCCCGGTAGGCAGCGAGTTTCGCTCGACTGTCGGCGATGTCCAAGTTGGCCATGGTGAGCTGCCCGATCCGGTCCGTCGGGCCGAATGCCGCGTCCTCGACGCGCTCCATCGAGAGCCGATCGGGCTCGTAGGTCAGCCCCTCGCCGATGGTGTCAAGCACCGAGTAGTCGTCGCC
>LXNI01001593.1_pt1 | contig 18765 bp, 14 predicted proteins | sample 809091 | NCBI WGS metagenome assembly LXNI01 (sample SAMN04870527, study PRJNA318959) | sponge metagenome | biome: 01000161; feature: marine sponge reef; material: water | host: Sarcotragus foetidus | place: Greece: Milos, Mediterranean Sea | collected 2013-05-29 | depth 5-7 m | reverse complement strand
GAAAACGTAGAGTCGAACATGTTAATTTGTGTCACCGGGCGCGATGGAAAATCCCGGCACGCCAGAGTTAAGAAAGTACTGTGGCAAGACAGGTCAGGAGCAATTTGCGAAACGAAAAGCCCAAACGCCCAGACAAGAAAGAACAGTAAAAAGTCACTTTGCTTGAAATGTGGTCGTAAACGCAACGACTGCGAATGCAATAGCAAGAGAGAGACCAATCCTATTGTCGTTGGACTTGATGGAACAACGCAAGCGGGATCTCATTCAGAGTGCAAGCGCTGTGGAATGTTGCTGAACGATCAGGAGAATGCTAACGGTTTCTGTGGGAACTGTCTGTTCTGAATATTGTGTCGAGAGTCGGAAGATGGTGTCAGCAGTGAGAGCATTGAGATTCTGTTTTGACAGAAGTGGGATGAGGGCCTCCCCCTGGACTCCTTAATATCAGAAAGAAAATGCAGCACAGCTACATTCAACCACTCTAAGGAGGTTATCTTGAGATTAGCCAGTCCTGTGAAGCTGTACAGTGGCAGTTGGGGTGCCTGGGTGACAGGCGAAGACGTGAAGCCGGGAACGCTGATATGGCTTCGTGCGCGTAACGGTAAGTCTTGGTATTCTGAAGTCAATAGAGTGCTGTGGGAAGGACCATCGAAATTCAATGGTGAATTAGGGGCCATTTGCGAAAGGATGGATTTGGCCCTGGACGCTGACCGAATTGCCTCCGAGATTGTGACGGATTTTATCGCACAAATTGAATCAACATTTGCACAGTTAGAATCAAGAGTAACAAAGCTGGAAGAAAATGGGCAAGGGCTAACAGTAACACCTGTACCTAAGTTAGCTGCTATCGAATCTATTCCGCCTCTAAACGGAGATTACCAACAAGGGTATCATCAGAATGAAGCTCGCGATAAGGAGTTCTTGACCGATTTCGTAGAAGAACGTATTCGTCGCCAGAGGGAACGCATACCTAACCAAATAGCAGGGCTCAGTGACTATAATCGGTTGTATGGTCGGGATTCGGCCCACTAAGGCACCAGAGTGGGCAATCTATCGATCTATCAAAAAAGTGACGTGAACGGCGGGGATAATTGGACAGTTCCCCGCTGTTTTCTTATTCATGTCTCTCGTAGCATCATTAGGCCCGCCAGCTGACAATTAACAAAATGGTCGCCCCCGCACCAATAAGTCAGCACGTAAACACCGCGCACTATCCCGGCATACGGGCCTCATGCTTCCGGACAACTCGCATGCCGGGCCAAAAATGTCGGCAGAATGTCCCCCCAAACTGGCGGCCATTGCGCGTTTCTACGCCTGCAAAACCGCTCGACCACCGTACAACAATAAATTCCTATTCTGTAGACCGAATTAGGTCCCGTAAACCCTTGACAAAGCCCACTGCCTTACGTAACTTAAAACTTGCGCATATTATTTTGATTAAGTTATGTATCTCCACAACTCAAATGGGAGTCATGCTATGGAACTTAAGCTCGTCTGTAAGGGCACCCCAGAAGAGATTGCCGCGATAATCGAGGCCGTCCAGGCCGCACAAGTCGCGCAGTCGACAGCTCAGCAATCAGACCAACGGGAGGCGCCTGACGAGCCGGCTAAGTCTGTATCCGTTGAAATCATGCACCGGGCCCTGACGCGGCGCCCACTGACCGAGAACACCAGGATCATGTTGAAGACGCTCTGTGAGGCCGAGGAAGCCGGAAGATACGTCTCGCGCTCCACACTCTGTCAGACGACCGGCTTGACCCTCGCCCAACTCAACGGTGTATTAGGGAAGTTCGGCGCGCGCGTAATCGGCACAAACGGCTATGACGGAACGTCGTCCTATCTCGAGTATGGCAGAGACGAGGCGACCGGCGAAGGAACCTACCGTCTACCGGAAGCACTACGAGACGGAGTGCGCGAGATTCTGGCAGACACCGATATCCGCTGAGCCGGCTGTCACGATTCATCGATCCACTTTCTGAGTGCCTCCAAATCGACCTTGGTCTCCAACCCTTCGCGTTCGACTGAATTGAGTCGGCGATAAAGAGTTAGGATCGGGCGATCTTGATCGGTAGCGACAGCAAGTTGACTGTTGAGTCTATACCGACCCAATCACTGTCCCCACGCAAAGGTGAGCACATTGAAGAGTTGCGAAAGGAGGGTTAACTCTGATGAGTGGACATCGGAAGTTCAGCGAACTAACTGAACACTTTACTCCCAAAGACCGCAAGATCGTGGAGGACAAAAAGTTGACAATGCGTGCCGCGTTGCAACGACCAGGCAAGCCGAGTAGAGCTCCCTCAGTGACCCCGCAACATCAAGAGCAAACATCACGTGGGGCAAGAGGAAGATAGAGACTCTATTGCAAGAAAAGTGGACGCATCAGGTAACTCCCTGAGAGGCGTCCAACCAGAAACTGATGATTATGTCGTGAGCTCTATCCAAAAAAGGAGCCTGTAAACCAGGATTCTCCTAAACCTTCTGCCTCAAAAGTTTCGAGCAGTCCCTCCACTACAGCGCAACAACATTAAGGTTTGCCGGCGCGCAACCCCACCCTCAATACAACTCCGGCCGCCTATCCGCAAATATCGGAATCTTCGCCCGCGTCGCCTCCACCGTATCCAAATCGATGCGCACCGTCAGCAGCGCCTCCGTCTCACCGCCCTCGACCAGCGTCTCGCCCCACGGATCGATCACCCCCGACGAACCGAAAAAGCTCACATCGTCGACCGTCCCCACGCGGTTGCACGCGGCCACAAAACACTGGTTCTCGATCGCCCGGCTGCGTAACAGCGTCCGCCAGTGCATACGCCGCGGGTGCGGCCAAGCCGCCGGCAGGATCATCAGACGCGCGCCCTCCAGCGCATAGCGCCGAAACAGCTCGGGAAAACGCAGATCATAGCAGATCGCCAGCCCCGCGCAGCCCCACGGCAGCTCATGCATCGTGCCCGTTTCTCCCGGCGCCAGGTACCTATCCTCATTCATCAATCGAAAAAGGTGCATCTTCCTGTACGTGGCGGCCAGCCTGCCCTCCGGGCTGTAAAGCACCATCGTATTATAGAACTGGTCCCCCTGGCTTTCCAGCATCGACCCCGTCAGCCAGACATGGTTGTCCCTCGCCAGCGTCGCGAAGCGTCCAAACCAGCCGTCATCGCCGGCCTCGGCCGCCACCGGCGACGCGTACGCTTCCGCATTTTCCAGGTCGATAGAGCTATGCCACACCTCCGGCAGCACCACCAGATCGCTCCCGCGGCCGGCTGCATCTTCAATGAACGCCTCCGCGCGCTCGAAGTTGCCCGCCGGGTCGCCAAACAAACAGTCCATCTGCACCAGAGTGAGAACGAATTCAGACATGAGAACTATACCTTTCTGAGATTTCGATTGTCAGTGGCCAGCAGTTCACGAAGTCACCGGCCACAGATCACTAGCCACTGACCACTGGGGTTGTCAAACATGCTGATCGACGAGAATGGGATTGCCGTCAGGATCCAATATCACAAAACTCGCCGGCCCTGTTGTCGTTTCGTTGGCTTCGCTGGCAAACTCGATCCCGTCCGCTTTAAGCTTTTCCTGGATCTCTCTCACATCGGTGAAAGTGTCAAGCGGTTGCGCGGAACTGTCCCAGCCGGGGTTGAATGTCAGAATATTCTTTTCGAACATCCCCTGAAAAAGGCCAATCACGCAACTGGGGCTCTTCATAATGAGCCAGCCCTCGCTTGCCTCACCCGCGAAAACCGCAAATCCGAGCTTTTCATAAAACGCTTTTGAAACTGAAAGATCCTTGACTGCCAGGCTCACCGAAAAACTACCTAAATTCATTTCATGACTCCATTGTCTCTTGCAGTTCAGACTGCACCGGTAACGGGTCTATAATTTCTGAAATCTCCCATCCCCGAACCGTTTCTCACTCGGTTTCCTCCGGGTCGGGCATCACCTCCACCGCCGCGCCGGGAGCAGGCCCGCCGTATTCGCCCAACCTCCGCGGCCGCGCCTGTCTCTCGGACGACTGGCTGGTCGAACGAGACCGACCGGGCGCGCTGTTTGTCGCCAGTTTACGGTTGGCTAACGGCCGCGTTGCCCGCCAGATCAACCACGCGCCCAGCAGCGGCAGCAACAGCGGCCACCAGCGCAGTACCCAAATCTGCTCCCCGCGGTCAGCCGAAAAGAGAAACAGGCCGAACAGCACCAGAACCGAGCCCGGAATCAGCGCCCACCATAACTGCCGCCGTTGTCCCAACAGGTAGAGCAGAAAGAAAACCGCGCCCAGCCCGACAAAGAGCGCCGTGCCCAGTGCGGCCGGCTCCTCAGTGACGCTGCTCAGCGCAATCGTGCCGCCCAACATCAGCATGAATCCGCCGGGTATGATCGCCCACCAACGCCCGGCCCTGTCCTGCAGATAAATGTGAGCGAAAGCGATAGCCTGACCAACAAACAGCGCGGCAGCCGTTACCCGCTGATCCAGTTCCCGCAGAGTCGAAAGATAGACCATCACCGCCAAAGCGATCAGCGTCCAGGCAGGAATCAGCCGCCACCAATGGTCGGAGCCGCCGCCCGCCCCCTTCCCGCGGCGGGCAGCCGGCGAGAGCCGGGCCGACAGATAGCTGACAATGAATCCCAGCGCCAGCACCCCCAGCAGCGCCGCGGTAACGTACTGGACGTAGGGTTCATAGCGGACGAAGAGATCCAGGTTGAACAGGAGTAGACCGATCCCCCCCACCGCCAGGACGACGCCCCAGATCAGGCTACTGATGCGGTTATCACTGTTCCCGGATGCCATAATATTGAAAAGTTACTCTGGGATATTGGCACGCCGCTAACTGCGGTGCCTACGCGGCTAGCGCTCCAAGCCGCGCCAGACCGTTTCCGGCGTCAAAGGCAGCACATCGTACCAGACGCCGAGCGCATCGTGCAGCGCGGCCGCGATCGCCGGCGCGGTCGGCAAAAAGGGCATCTCGGCCATCCCCCGCGCCCCCAGCGGCCCCTGCGGATCCGGCAACTCCAGGATCACAGGCACGATCTCTTCTGCCACATCGGCCACGCCGGGAATCAGATAATTGCTCAAATGGGGGGTGATGGTGACCCCCTCCTCCTGCAGATAGTTCTCCAGCAGCGTCCAGCCGACCGACTGCGCCACCGCCCCCTCGATCTGCCCCTCCACATGCTGCGGATGAATCGCCTTGCCCACGTCGTTGACGCTGACCAGCCGCTTGACCGTCACGTGCCCCGTCTCCCGATCCACCTCGACATCAGCCACCTGCGCGCAATATCCATAAGTGATGTTGGGATCGCACGCGCCCGTGTCGCGGTCGAAAGGAGTCGTGGCGCGCGGATGATAGACGAACTCCGCCCGCGCCGGCCGCTCTTCGTCTTCCCACAGCGCCAAAGCTCGCTCGGCCGCGCCCTGAATCGCGTTGCCGGCCATAAAAGTCATGCGGCTGGCCGAACTGCTGCCGCTGGAACCGGTCACGTCCGTGTCCGCCGCCTCCAACTCCACCTGCTCCGGCGACAACCCCAGCATCTCCGCCGTCAGCAGGATGAAGGCAGTGTGCGCGCCCTGCCCCACCTCCGCGCCGACGCAGCCGACACGCGCCCGCTCGACCTTCTCCGCGCCGTGCAACTCCACCCACGCTGTGCAGTGCTCCGGGAAGCCGAAACTGTAACCGACATTCTTGTAGGAGACAGCGATCCCCCGTCCCCGCGCGGTCCGTTCACGCGAAGAATCAAGGCTCGTGCTCAGTAGCCCGTTACCATTTTCCAGCTGCGTGTTACCGGCTGCTGTAGTTGAAACTGACCACTGGCCATTGCTCTTCTGCCACCCGCCCTGTCGCGCGGCCTCCTCCAGCACTTCCTCAGTTGTACAGCCGGCAGGAATCGGGCTGCCTGTAACCAGGATCGAGCCGTCGCGCAAAATATTGCGCATCCGCAGTTCGACCGGGTCCATTTGCAGTGCATCCGCCAGCTTGGCCATCTGCATCTCAGCGGCAAAGTGAGCCTGCGGCCCGCCGAAACCGCGAAAAGCGCCCCCCGGACAGTTGTTGGTATAAACGGTGCGTGCATCCACATGCGCGTTCGGAATCTCATAGGGACCCAGGCACATCAAAGTGGCGTTTGCCAGCACCTTCGTACTGGTATAAGAGTAAGCGCCCGAGTCACTGGTCAAATCCATCTGCGCCGCCACGATCTTGCCGTCCCTGGTCGCCCCCCACTTGGCGCGAATGACGAACGCATGCCGCTTATGGTGCCCGACAATCGACTCCTCCCGGCTCCAAACCGTCTTGACCGCGCGCCCCGTCTTCCACGCCGCCAGCGCCAGCGGGATCTGTATCGACATATCCTCCCGCCCGCCGAAAGCCCCGCCAACAGCCGGGTAGCGCACAACAATCTGGTTCGCCGGCAGGTCCAGAGCATGCGCGATCTGCTCCTGGTCCTCGTGCATCCACTGACCCGCGACAATGACCTCGATGCGGCCGTCGTCGCGCAGATGGCCGAGGCCGGCCTCCGGCTGCAGATAGGCATGCTCCTGCGGGTGCGTGCTGTACACGCCTTCCACGCACACATCCGCCTCGGCAAAGCCGGCCTCAATATCCCCGCAGCGCAAGCGATGCGAGACGAGCAGATTCGACTGTCTGTCCCGCCCTTCTGGATAAGGAAAGTTGCTGAAGGGGTGCGGATGCAGCGGCTGCGCGTCGGCAGCCAGCGCCTGCTCCGTGCTGGTGATGACCGGCAGCGCCTCATACTCGATGTCCAGCAACCGTGCCGCGGCCTCCGCCTGCGCCGCCGTCTCGGCCACGATCAGCGCCACCTTATCCCCTTCCCAGCGCACGACCTCAGCCTGCGGCGTGCTCCCCAACCCGCACAGCACCGGCTGATCCGGCATCACCAGCCCGTACTCGTTCACCGGCACGTCCGCCGCCGTCAGAATGGCGATCACGCCGTCCGCCGCCGCCGCCCGCGCCGTGTCCATGCGGACAATGCGCGCATGGGGCACGCCCGCGAATACGATCTTCAGCCACGCCTGGTTGGGCAGGTCAATATCGGCGGGATAGGCAGCCTCGCCGGTCACCTTTTCCGCCGCGTCAAAACGGGGTATGCTGCTACCGACTGCTCGCATCAGAAAACCTCTGTCTTAGAACTTTTCCTGGCAATCGCACTACCAAGTAATCAATAGAAGAAAATTCTTTCAGTTCAGGCCCAATCCGGATTTCCAGCCGGGATCCCGTGGTAATACGCCCGTATCTCTTCGATCTGCGCTTCCATATCTCCGCTCGGCCGCACAGTCGGACCGATACCCGCGACCCGCCGTTCAAAGTCGGCATAGGCCAGCGTAATCGGCGTTCCTGCACCGAGCGCGATTCGGTAGAAGCCGGTCTTCCAACGCTCCACCTTCTTGCGCGTGCCCTCCGGCGTGAGAACCAGCACGAACTTCCCGCTGCCGTTTATTTCGTCGATCACCTGCTGCGCAAGACCGCTCGGCGCCTGGCGATTCACCGGTAGCGCGCCCATCCAGCGCATCAGACCGCCCAATGCGTGATCGCACGCCTCTCTCTTGACCATCCAGCGGCAATCCAGCCCGGTGGCCAGGAAGAATCCGACCGCCAAAATAGCATCCCAATGGGAAGTGTGCGGAGCGCCGATGATCACCAGCTTGGGCACATCAGGCAACTTCCCCTCGATGCGCCAGCCGAGCAGCAAAAGTACCAGCCGGCCAATAGCACGCGTCAGCCAGTTCCCGCGCCGCGGCAGTGAAGGCGACATGACCTTATCCACGCCGGGAACGTGGAACAACCGCTCCGGCTCGAGCCCACCCCCCACCTGCTCACCTGGCAAGGACGAATCAAGCTTTTTTCTGTTTAGACGGAAGAGAACGAAAAGAAAGAGAATCCCAAAGAGAACGAAAATCTCATTCCGCATTCCTCTTCTGATCATAGATGCGAAACCCTCTCTTCTGATAGTTGGGCAACGCCGCCGGGTGGTCCAAGGTACACGTATGCACCCAGACCCGCTGCGGACCCAGCGCCCAGGCGCGGCGAAGCGCCTCCGTCAACAGCGCGCCACCCACGCCCCGGCCAACAAAGGACGGAAGTAAGCCAAAATAGGCCAGCTCGACCTGCTTATTTCCATCTTCGCACTGCTCATCCAATTCAAAATAGCCGGCCGGCGTCTCGCGCACATATCCAATCCACGTCTGCAGTTCCGGCCGCTCCACCCAGGCCTGCCACCGTGCTTCATCCCAGGGCAGACGCGTCGTCCACGTATACGCCCGCCCCACTTCGGTATAGAAGAAACGATTCAACGCAGGGAACGCCAACTCCGCCCGCCGCACCGCAAAAGGTTCCGCCGGCGGACGCGCCGGCCGCAGCTGCTCCGCGCTGGTCATCTCCAAATAGTAGGTAATTACTTCGTTTCCGTCGGTTCCCATCTACCCGGCTCACCTGTTTGAAGAATCCAAAGCGCCAATTCCCCCCTCGCTCCTAACCCCTCTCTTCCCGCCCCGCAGCCACCACCGCATCCAAAATCTTGCGATAGCCGGTGCAACGGCACAGGTTGCCCGCCAGCGCTTCCTGCGCCTCCAGGCGATTGGGGCCGGACCGCTCCGCCAGCAGCGCCGCCGCCGACATCACGATGCCGGGCGTGCAGTAACCGCACTGAACACCGCCGCTTTCGATCAACGCCTGCTGCACACTGTGCAACAGCTCCGTTGACTCCGCCGCCGATGCCGTCAGCCCCTCGACCGTCACAACCTCGCTGCCCGCCGCCCGCTCCGCCGTCACCAGGCAGGCCATAACCGCCATGCCGTCAAGATAAACTGTGCAGGCCCCGCATTCACCCTCCGCGCAGCCCTCTTTCACCCCGACAAAACCCGCCGTCCGCAGGCTGTCCAGCAGTGTCATGTTCCCTTCAAGTTCGACCGCAGCGCCGTTAACGGTCGCCGCCGGCCCAGCGTGCGTCGAAACCGGCCAGCGCCCCTCCGTATCGCCCCACAGCGTCACCGGCGTCTCCAGCCATCCATCCCGCTCGCGCCCGTCGCGTAGTTGCCGCAACAGCCGCGCCACCAGCGTCTCGACCATCGCCACCCGGTAATCCGCGCTGCCGCGCAGATCGTCGATCGGCCGCGCCTGCTGCGCCGCCAGCCGCGCCGCCTCTTCCACCGTCTCCTCGGTCAGCGACTTGCCAATCAGAAAAGCTTCCGCCTCAGCCGCACGCACCACCGTCGGCGCAACCGCGCCCAGCGCAATCGCCGCCTGGGTGACCGTTGCCGGCCCGCCCGGCTGCCAGTCGCTCCCACCGGTGCAAGCCAGCGAACCGGCTACGCTCAGAACGCTGATAGCCTGCGCGCGCCGCAGCCCCAGCTTGATAAAATTGCCCCGGCTGGCCGCAGCGGGAATCGGAACTGAGATGCGCGTCAGCATCTCGTCGTCAGCCAAATCCACCTGGCGCACCCCGCGGAAGAAGCGCGCCAGCGGTAGCGTACGGCTGCCCCGCGCCGCACTCTCGACGCGCACACTCGCATCCAGCGCCAGCAGCGGCACGATCGTGTCGTTGGCCGGGCTGGCCGTCACCAGATTGCCGGCGATCGTCGCCCGGTTCCGAATCTGCGGCGCGCCCACCTCCCAACAGGCCCGCGCCAGCGAGAACGCCTGCTCGACGATCAACCGGCTGCGCACGCACTGGTTGTGCGTCACCAGCGGCCCCAGATGCAGCGCGCCCTCCTCTTCCCAGATATCAGCCAGGCCCGCAATGCGCGTCAGGTCAATCAACCCCATGTTTGCGTCATCCGCCGCATCGTCGCGCGCCAAATCTATCAGCAGGTCCGTGCCGCCCGCGATAAAACGGGCCGCGGCGCCATGTTCCGCCTTCAACTTCAGAGCATCAGTTAGTGTGTTGGGGGATTCGCAGAAGCGGTACATATCAGTCCGTCGCCATTGATTAGAACCCGCCTGCAAATGTATCGATCATCAACTTCACATCACCCAGCGGATAAAGGATTGGGCACGTCGCGCCGTTGTCCATATACTCGCGCACCTTCTTCTTAACATCGTCCGGCGTGCCGCTGGCAGTGATGCGGTTAACCAGCTCGTCCGGCACCAACGGGATCGCCTTCCGCACCTGCTCTATAGTCGCCGGCCAGCCGAGTATCGACTGAATCTCGTCAACAACCTCCGGCTTAACACCGCTGGCCTGCGCGATGTGCGGCTGCTGGCCCAGATACTGGGTGAGCAACTCGCGCGCGCCGTCCAGCGCCGTCTGCTGGTCCTCGTGCACCGAGCACACGATCAACTGTGGCCGGTCGACATCATCCAGGCTGCGGCCCGCCCGTTTCGCGCCCGCTTCCAGCCGCTCCAGCGCCATGTGGTTATAGTCCGGCGGCACACAGTAGTTCAGCACCGCGCCGTCCGCAATCTCCCCGGTCAACTCCATCATCTTCGGCCCGGTCGCGCCGATCATAATCGGCACATTGCGCGGCTCCTGGCGTCCATGCACCACATCCAGCTCAATGTCTTTCACCTGATGAAACTCGCCTTCGAAGCTGACATTTTCCATCGCCAGCAGCCGCCGCGTCACCTCCACCGTCTCTCGCATCGCCTTCAGCGGCCTGCGCCGGCTGATCCCCACATTCTTGGCCAGCGGGTCCCACCATGCGCCAATGCCGCAGATGACCCGGTCCGGCGCCAGGTCATCCAATGTCAGAAAAGTGGCCGCCAGCAGCCCGACATTGCGCGTCCAGTTGTTGATAACGCCCGACCCGATCTGAATACGCTCCGTGACCGCAGCGAACGCGGCCATCGGCACAATCGCATCCCGCACCAGGCGGCTCTCAGCCTGCCAGACCGCCTCAAAACCCTTCTCTTCCGCATAGCGCGCGTGCGCCATCCCCTCGCGAATGGAGTGTTTATCCTGCAGATAGAGTGCAACGCGTGTATGCTTTGGCGCGGCCATGGAATCTCCTGAACCTCTTGCGATTTACGTGCAGCGCAGCAGGCATACCTGCAACCAGTGCGCGAATTACCGATAGAGGGAATGTTTACCCATACCGTCTGCATTGTACACGTCTCAGAACACAGCGTCAAAGAAGCCCGAATTCCCTGCACTGCATCTCAGACTTCAGTGTGGGTTTGGAGCCAAGTTCAATCAGTAGCACAACCTGTGGGCCAAACTCCCGCGATCCCTTGGAGGTGTCCCTAAAGCTAACATATACCATCCTTGTGTGCATTCAAGGAAGGTGCGCGAGCCTTATTGAAGAGAAGGGTTTATGAAGGGAGCGAAGCGAGAAAGGCTTGAAGGAGGCCAAAGTAGCGAGCGTCCCGGCAGTGCTTTTCTTGTACGGCGGAGAAAAGTGTAGAGGACGAATTGCGTTTGAAGAAAAACGCTTATCGAGCCGGTCTCTAGTACTACAACCGCACTCTAGCTGGCCGAAGACCGAAAGTGCAAAAGGAGGCGCAGAAGTGGCTGCATTTGGGCCGTTCATTCAGTTCCGTGGTTGTTCAGAATGCGCTTTCGCACCCTCATTTTCGCCGGAAAAACTGCAGATTCGTGAATTGCGGTTGTAGTACTAGGTTGCACCTGATAGGTGTCAAAGATGTTGCGGTTGAATGTCTGTTGGTGCTAGTCTGGACGACATGGACAGATATTCAAAGGCGGATCGAAGCAGGATTATGGCCCGTGTAAGAGCACGGGACACACAACCTGAACTTATCGTGAGATCCACACTTCACAGATTGGGTTTCAGGTTCCGTTTGCATAGGTCCGACTTACCCGGAAAGCCAGACATCGTATTGCCGAAACTTCGTAAGGTGATCTTCGTTCACGGCTGTTTCTGGCATCAACACCAAGGATGTTCAAAGGCCAAGAGACCGCAAACGAATTCGGCATTTTGGAACGCAAAGCTCGACAGAAATATTACAAGAGACATGGAGAACTACGCGGATCTCGGTTCCCTATCCTGGGAAAGCCTTGTCATTTGGGAGTGTGAAACACGACAAACGGACCGACTGATTCAACGACTCATGGATTTCCTTGGCGGAGCGGTGACTCCCTCTGAATGATGAGCAAACAGTCTACACACACTATGCACTCCTCCCGGATCTCCTAACCCATTCCGATTCGCTTACGCCCACCCGAGAGAAACTGCTCGCAAATTCGTTTGCGATTCTTTGAGCGTGTTCATCCTTTAGCTCGGCCACCCATTCGAAGGTTGTACCTTCAGTAGACGTGATCTTCCAAAGCGCCTCCATCGAGGTCGCCGTCACCTTGTTCATGGAATCGTCGTCTGGCTCAAATGTGAACATGCTTATCTCAGCCGGCTTTCGTGGAACACGGAGCAAGATCCAGCGGTCGCGATGCCTCACGACGATCTCAAAGTCGTACTTCGGCTTATGTACTTGCGTCATTGGTACGATAGGGAAAGATCTACGCTCTCCTATTCTTACACTGTCACATTTGGGTTGTAAGCAAATCCAGTACTTGCCGCCCTGATCCGTTTCGGAGAACAGAATCGTGCCTAACGTGAGGCTGGGCGGGGGACTTTGGTATCGAGTCTTCACATGCATCAACTTCGCGAATTGACGATTCGACTCATCGGCCTGGGATTCCACCGACGTAAATGCATGTGTTACTCTCTCCCACTTCCTGCCTCTGAGACCGACCTCTTTGAGATTGTCGATCCCATCTTCCAAGAATCCTAGCAGTGCATTAGGCGTATCATGCGGGCTCTTGAAGAGGTCTTGCGGTCGAAGCGACTCATTTTCGATTTTTTCACTGATCCAAGCGCGGATCGAGTCAATACCTGCCTGCTTCGCCACATTGCCGTGTTCGAGGATTGAAAGAACCTCCGCTACCAGCATCGCTACAACTGCCTCTTCTGCATCTGAGGGATGAGGAGTTAAAAGCCGGTGCCCCAAGTAAGCCGGATCCAACGAGCAAGAGAACTTGGTCAACAACTTGTGTGTCTGAGCTCGAATTTCGCTGAGCCCCGCGATGGCCACATTGGGTAGTAAACCGGTCGTCATCTCAGCGAATTCGCGGATCAGCAGGTTGGGAAGTTCGGATGTTTCGACTATGCGTGAAGAGAGACTCGTGTCTTCAGGTGGGACTCGCGTGTGCGCCTTTCCAAAAACGGCTAAGCGTACAGGCCCTTTCACGGCTACGAAGTCGGAAGGGCGTTCGGGGGCCTCATCAAAGCGGGAAGACAGTACCTCAGATACAGTGTCCGCTACCGCGCGAAGATCTCTATGACCTGTGTATATTGCAATCAGACGTATGCGGTTTGAACCACTTTCCCCGCTGATCAGTTTGCGAATTAACTTGGTGGTCCTTTCTCCGTTATCACTGTCCAAAATCCAGTCTAGGACAACAATGTCTGCAAGCTCGGCGATCTTGGTGACTTGGTCGACAATATTATCATCGCGATCTGGACGTAAGACCGTACAGGCAATACCCTCTTTGGCAAGTCCGTCGATGAGAGACTTGGCATCCAAGTCCTCCAGTTCGACAGAAGAGCCTTCCGCGTCAGGCTGAGGCGAATCCAAGTTGGGATGAGCCCCAACAGAGCTCTCATTATCGGCTTCAGCAATGCTTGGCAATGAATTGTTGTTGTCTGTGGGCAGCGGCTCAAGGCGAGCCCTGTCGTCTACCACTACTACCGTCTGTAGGAATTTGGCAGCATTCTGGACAGACAAATCCTTGAACGTTCGGCTACTCTGGTCATTCATTAGTCGTGGTCTTCCTTCGCAATTCGGATATGAAAACAGGCGCCTTTTAAAGGCCCATCTGGTTGAATGTCGATAGTGTAACCGACCCGACGTAAGACCTCACGGGAAATGTAGAGACCCAGACCCCGGCCAGCCGGCTTTCGGGTGAATCCCAACTCAAATATTGACTCCCAGTCCCGCTCCTGTATCCCAGGACCTGAATCCGAAATCACCATCGTTCCGTCAGCCGCGTCAAGTATCACCCTTCTCGGTTGAGGTTGATCACTCAGCCAGAAAATCGAATTGTCGATAAGATTCACAAAGACGGGATAAAAGGTGGATGGATAACCCAGTATTGTATGCCGATTAAATTGGGAGGTTGACTCGAGGCGAACGTCGTGGCGTTTCAAACGCTCCCGGAAGAGATCGGACAAAAATCTGACGATATCACTGCCGCGAATCTCAACCTCTTTGCGATAGAGACGTCTCTGCAAGGGAGTGAAGAGGGTCAAATATCCATCCAGATGGTCAAAGCTCGTTCGAATGTCGTCGTGGAGCCCGCGAAGATCAGGATTCAAGTCCGCCCATGCCTTGAGTTTGCGCAGATTTGACCGCACTGCCCTTATTGAAGCGTCGAACTCGTGGTTGATAACCTCAATTGCAGCCCCCAACTGGGTCATTTCCAAATCCAAATCAGCCCGTTCACGAACATCAAGCAACTCGGATTCAGTTGCCTCTAGGATGTCAAACTGGGTCACAATTTTTCCATCTGCTTCTCTATCCCAACTCATCTCCCGGAGTTGATTTTTCGCATCGGACAACACACCTAATGCCTCTCTAGTCGCCTCGTCCACCATATCCTCAAAACCTGCCCTTACCTCTACTAAGTCTGACTCTTCTTTATCTGTCAGATCCAGTCGAGCAGCATCTGCTAGTACTTGGCGGATAGTACCGTCCACTTCGGCCATCACCTGTCTCGTAAGTTGAATTACTCTATCTGAAACGTCCTTGCCCTCTTGTCGTGTTTCAGTTGACTCCATTTGCGTACGGTGGCGAGCGTGTCGGACATTCTCGTCAAGTGCGACCTCAAGCCGGCGGCGATGGTCGATCAAGACCTTAGTTCTATGAGCATGGTGTCGAATAGCCTTGTCGATTTCGCTTTCCGCGGGATCGAAGCAGCCCTCGTGGAGCTTTAGAACCTCAATCCTGTAATTGTCCCAACTTTTTCTCAAGCCTCTTGATAAACCGACCCCACGTGGTCTGGCAACTCGGATTTCCTCCTTAGCGATTCTGATTTCGCGACGGGCATGAAGTTCAGCAGCAACTATCTCTGATGCTTGGTGATTCGGATCGTGTATCTTATTGAGACTCTGGATCTGATCCTTAAATGTTTGGAGAATCTCGGAAACCTTCATTTGAGGAACACCTTGATCTAGCTGCCGGAAAAATTCTTCAAGACGATCCTGAAACTGTTTCCGTTTTGTTGACACAAGACGGTCCCGTTGACGCCTGATGAGTTCTTGCCTCTCCAATTCAACCTTCTGCTCCTCGAACGTCTCAACGTGAATTCCACCTTGTCTAAAGAAATCCGCTGCTATCTGGACGAAGAAATTCATCAGAATCTTGCGAAATTCCCTGTACGCCCTGTTCTGGCGGAAGCCCTCTCTTCCGGCCTTCTCAACGAGATTGGGATTCTGGATCTGGTCAATGTCAATGGAACCGAAAATATTGCGGTATGAGAAGTAATAGTAACCGGCGCTCTTGGTCCTGTTTTTCTCGATGTCCAAGAAGTCGTAGTCAGTGTCGCCGTAGGGGAGAATTCGTATCCCGTCCTTGTAAATGTACAGCCCGCCTATGCGATCTAGCTTTCTGTTTATTTGGGCCCATTCCTCGCCAGGCAGTCGGCTGTTGCGCTGCTCTCCTTGGACAACGGCTACGTTTAGTCGGAAAGGACCACATTCGGTCTTTTCGCCTCGTGCTCCCGCCCAGGGGATGACGTGATGAACGGGATCGTGACCATATACTTTGATGGTACCTTGAAATTGGCCGTATTCGTCGAATGCCCCTAATAGATGGTGGTCGGCAGATTCAAACTCATCAGGAGTGAAAAAGTGTTGCTCATCGATTATGTCCTCACAGAGATCGGGAGTCTTATGGTCGCGGAAGGCAGTCCTAATGACTGGTTCCTTGAATCCGGGTGTCATAGTGTTCGTGAATCCCAAGAGCATTTTTTGCAAGGGTGAGACAGTACCTCTGGCGCCTGGGCTATTTATGTCAAGCTCAAGAATCTCGTCTGTGGGTTGAATGTAGAACTGGGTACCGTGTCTTTGGCCACTCAGATTTGGTCCGTCTAGATCTGTCAACAGGCGTCGGTCGATGTCGAACTCATCGAGGTGCTTGCGTACATTCTGTAGCTTTTCTGAGTCTGTTCGAGGTCCAAGCACTTCGAGCGAATCCTTGACCAGACGGATCATGATGTCGAAGTCGTCTTTAGTGGGAAGGGTACCAGATGGAAAAGTTCGAATGGGGACCTTGATTTCGTCGAGATCTATATTTGGCAAACCGAAAAGGTCCCAATTGATGAATGCAGCTACGAGTTCACTCTTGGCAACATTCCATGCGGAGCGCGTCAAGACCAGGACTTGTGGCCCAATTGCAGCGATGGCGAGCCTTCCAATACCTTTCTCACCTAAGATTGTTCGTTGTTTCTTGCCGGTTGGGACCAGGATCGAACTGTTGCCACCAGAGTCACTGCTCTTGACATCTGTAGCCAAAGTCAACCAATTGTCGACAAATTGGTCATAAGTCATTCCCACACCATCGTCGCGAACGACGAAGAGTCGATCCAATCTGAAGAAGTCCACTTCAACGGTGTCGGCGTAGGCGTCGTGAGCATTCTTGAATAGCTCGCTGATCGCTGTGGGAATACCTGCGATCTGCTGGCGGCCGAGCATATCCACTGCTCTCGCTCGAGTCTTGAAGCTGACGGTTGAGTTGGAACTTAACATTCTTTGCCAGTGTGCGATTTAACGTGGGTCACGAAATTTTCTCCGAAGCGTTTGGAAACGAGTACTGGAACGGCATTTCCTATTTGTCTCGCAACGGAGTTGAGGCTTCCGGTGAATTCAAATGATCGCGGAAACGTCTGCAAGCATGCTGCTTCTCTCGCGCTAATGGCTCTGTTTTGGCTTGGGTGGCCAAACCGCCCGTTTGAGTAGCTGATGCACCTAGTCGTCAGCGCACTTGCGGTGGTATCCCAACGCATACGGCCATACACATCCGAATAGCCCTTAAAGTCTCCGCGGTGACACTCTAACTGAAGCGAATCCGGCCAATCCCGACGGCCGCCCCCCTCGGGCGTGGCTCGAATTCGTTCGAGGTTCAGAGCTGATAGTGATGCAGCTTGGTGGTTTGGAACACGATGGTGTCGCTGTCCTGCATTTATTACCGGAAAGTCGCTGATCCACTCTCTGACTGTTGAGTAATCAGGGTTGGAAGTGCCGGGACCATGAGTTCTGTCAGGGAAGGAGATCGGGCCATGTCGGCTTCCTATCAGCGCGAACCTACGTCTCTTCTGGGGAACGCCGAAGTCCCTGCAATTAAATTCCCTTTGTGCAAACAGGTACTGTCGTTTGCCTAGAAAATCTAGTAACTCCTGGAACGGCCCGAATGATTCCGCTCTTGAAGCTAGTCCAGGCACATTCTCCACAAATAGAAGATCGGGGAGAAACGTGTCAGCAATTCTTAAGAACTCTGACAACAGGTTCACTCGGTCATCATTCACTAAACTTTGCTTGCGGTGCTGGGCAAACGGCTGGCAAGGTGCGCAGGCACTAAAAAGCCAAATGTCCTTCTCGTCGCGTGAAATGTGGGACTCTAAGTCGGTCACTGTTAGGTCTCTGATGTCTTTCTTGAGAATTGAAGCATGTGGAAAGTTAGATTTGAAAGTTGTGATTGCATCTGAATCGTTGTCTATGCCAAGGATAATTTGAATGCCTGCACTCATGAGTCCGGCACTGGTGCCCCCACACCCACAGAAAAAATCGATGCACTTTATCATAGATTCACCAAGGTAGCTGGACGCGAGTAAGAAAAAAACAGTCGGATATTAAAGTCTCTAGATCTAGCAATTCACATTGAAGCAAGACTTGGCTCCATCCCTCAGAGTGACCCTACCCAGCGCAAGCGCCGTTTGGTTAATCGCTGCAAGAGTTATCGTTATGCTAATTTCGTACCATCCGGTCGGCCGCGAGTAGCTCCCTTCGGCCTAGGATGGTAAACTTACTGAACTTGAAACACTGTTAGCACGTGTGCGATGCAGCCCTGATTGAATATGCTATACTGGCGGGTGAATGCGGGCAGGGGACTCGAGATGTAGGTGAGAAAATCGCCGTCGGCCGACTCTTCCTGACATGCCACGTGGAAGAAGAGCTAGATCCGCAACATTCAGTTACCCTGCTCCGAACTCTCTATACGCCCGTGTGCATCTCGCTCCAGGCGGCTTTCTGACTACCAGACCGCTTCGAAACGCTCCTCCTCCGTGTGGCGCATATACACCATCCTCTCAGGGATAGAAAGGTTACCCTGACAGATAGAGTGCAGTGCGGGTATACTTTGGCGCGATCAGCGCAACACGTGAATTCTTGCGATTTACGTCCGACTAAGGATACCTCTGCGGCCTTTCGACAGTCGAATTCTTGGTAACTTGGGCACGGCAATTAACCGAATCGGGGATTTTTCCCATCCCGTCTTCATTTTACACGTGTCGGATCAGAGCGTCAAAGACGCCCGATTGCCCCGCGCGCCTTGAAATTGGCCGGGCATTGAACGCCAGATATAATTTCCGTTCAGGATAAGAATCTGAGGGTAAGTGACGGAATCCTGGGAATACTCGCCGTAGTTCGCAATGCCCCAATCCCCCAACACATTCCAACTCCCCACACTCCGTGCTATAATGCCGTCCCATGCAAAAACAGCGCATCGCGTCCGCAGATCACAGAGACGACTACAGCGACTGGCGCCAATCAGATTGGGCCTCCGACTTCGATGACGGCTGGTTCTGGCAGCTTATCCGCGGGCGAAG
>LXNI01001592.1_pt1 | contig 18770 bp, 13 predicted proteins | sample 809091 | NCBI WGS metagenome assembly LXNI01 (sample SAMN04870527, study PRJNA318959) | sponge metagenome | biome: 01000161; feature: marine sponge reef; material: water | host: Sarcotragus foetidus | place: Greece: Milos, Mediterranean Sea | collected 2013-05-29 | depth 5-7 m | reverse complement strand
GTGAGCGCTTGCGCTTGAGTGCCACAATGCGGAATGTACTGGATCGCCCGCACCTCGCTCACCCCGCAGGGGCACGAACACATGCGTTGTTTCAGGTTGCGATGCGTTACGCTATTCAAGCCAGAAACGCTGGTTCCTCCTGATGCTTGCATTTCCCTCATCTCTGCGCCCCCCTTGCGGAATCTCAAACCTAATCCGCGGTCAGACTAACCGTTGCTGGGCGCCAGCTAAGTGTCGCTGGATGACATCTGCACTTGAAAAAAATTTTACAGACCACCCACTCATAATGATTTCGCCCAAAAAAACTAACCGTCTATCTTTATAAGACGGACACTTGGATATTCAAAAGGATTGTTTTGAATTACATAGTCTGAATGTATTCCCTTCAAACTGTCCAGAAGATGGCGTGCACTGGCGGTTAAGTTCTACGAAGAGCATACCATAAAGCAAATTTGCCCAACCAGAGGCATTCCAAGCCTGCTTTATACAACTACATTGAGGAGGATAGAGAGAAAGCGGATTTCGGAACCGTAGGTTTCTGTTTAAATGAGTCTACTCGTCCTATCGACGCAATATGAGCGGAATGGTCTTCAAACTGTTGCCGGACACCAGTCTGAAAAAGTACACTCCATTAGACTGACCTGTCGGATGCCATACTACGCTAAAGTTACCACGCGGATACGAACGCGAAGCGAGAAACTCAACCCTGCGACCTAGCTGGTCAAAGATCTCCAGCGTCACATGGGTTGTCGCGGTCAGAGCGAATTCAAAGTTGGCTCTGTCCTCCACAGGGTTGGGATAGAGACCGTGTAGCTCAACAGCATCAGGAAACTCCTCTACTGGCTCCACGGCTGTGCTGACTCCTCCGAAAGCAAGGGCTATACTACTCGGCGCGACAAGGTCCGACAAGAGTTCTTCCACCCCGGTACCATCAAGATTAGCGCGCTTGATCTTGCCTTCGCTGTGCTCCGTCCAATAGATCTTCTGTCCCTTGTTGTCTATTGCTAGCTTGCTCGTGCTGTATATGTCTGAATTGGTGGCCATGCGCTCGCTCACAATCACATCCTCAACTTCGGTGCCATCTAGATTGGCGCGTCGGATAATGTAACGGTAGCGGTTACAGACGGTCCAATATATTTTAGATAGCGCGTGAGCCAGGGCAATATCGCAAACACTATCCATTACGATATATTCATCAGATACCGTATCGCTAAGAGGCGCACGCAGAATCCCGTGTGGTTTTTCGACAAAATAATCGTTGTTCGTCCAGTAGATCATTTGATTGCGTATATCAAGCTCAATACCCGACACTGAATAATTGCCGTTTACTCGAAGCCACTCTGGACGGTCGGGGTTTTCCAAATCTGTGCGAAACAGAGCGAAATCGGGACAGTCGGAGCCTCCGCCCCAGTACACCATTTCTCCCATTAGGTCAAGCTCAATATCGCTCGGTCCCCCAACACCACATATGATCCCCCCCAAGAAAGGCTCAGGATTATCACCATCCAGAGACGCACGCATAATCGCACCGAGATAATGGTACCCATCTGGAAAAACTCCACCCGTATCTGTCCAATAGATTTGTTGGTGTAGAGTGTCAACGGTTACATAGAAAAGATATCGTGTCTCATCCGGCCCCAGGTCCTTGGCTTGCACCAGGGTATCTACTATGCCGGTATCCAGCGCGTAGCGAAAAATCGCATTGCCCCGGGTCTCTTCGGCCTGGACCGCTCCAATCCAGTAGATGTGTTGATCCTGAGCGTGGGCAGAGCGAACCCCTCCCAGTGCCGTAAGCGTCAGACCAAGGAGCAGATACGTCGGACAATGGCGATTCATAGCGTAGTGCACGTTGTAGGCGCCGCAGGCAAGCGTGTCTGAGAACAGGGGAACCCCCTTGGACAATATTTCCTGTCAAAGGGGCACAACAATCTTGTCCCATTCGAAGATGCCTGGCGATGGCCATTCATCTCAACGATACCATGAACCTCCTTGATCCTCATGCAATGTGATGTATTGATTCATGGCGGCATCAATGGCTGCCCACGAAACATAGTAACCGTCACCCGTCCGTGTGGTAACGCTTCGATTACAGTCCGAACATGCAGATAAGATACCCAAGAAGATTCCGTTGGTTGACGGTCCCGGTGCATCGTTAATGGTCGCAAACAAGGCTGATCCGCTATCGCCAGAATTGACAGGTGTGTCTGGTCGGTACCACCGCGTGCAAATCGGAGGACAAGGAGATTATCATCCCAATGATCGATTTAGCTTGAATATGCGTCTCCGCTATGTTGGGGCGACGACCTGGCCTGAGTTCGAAGATGCTGCCGCAGGTAACCCGGATTTTTATGCTATGCGGCTACCTAGCACAGTGTATCTGCATCTCACCGTCCAGAAAAGGTTCTGGGGTGAGCGCTTGCGCTTGAGTGCCACAATGCGAAATGTACTGGACTGCCCACACCTCCCTCATCCCGCGGGGGCGCGAACACATGCGTTATTCCAGATTGCGATGCGTTTCGCTATTCGAACCAGAAATGCTGGTTCGTCCTGATTTTGCACGTCAGACGAGGCGGAGTAGGATTTGCACGATCAGTATTTCATTGATGTCTCAACGCGGCCAGCGACTCACCGTATGGTGGGCGCGCAATTCCGTTTTCCGTGATTATAGCCGTTACCAATCTGGCCGGAGTTATGTCAAACGCCGGATTGTACACGCTCACGCCCACCGGAGCTGTCTGGCGCCCAAAACCGTGTGTGATTTCCTCGGGTACTCGTTCCTCTATAGTGATGCCATCACCATCCGCCATGCTGTAGTCAATCGTAGAAAGCGGAACGGAAACGTAGAACGGAACGCCGTGTACATTTGCAAGAACCGCTAAGCTATACGTGCCGATCTTGTTCGCAACATCGCCATTGGCTGCAACTCTATCTGCACCAACAATGACGGCATCCACGCGCCCGGCAGCCATGACATGCCCGGCCATGGAATCGGTTATTAGCGTTACAGGTACTCCTGCCCGGTCAAGCTCCCAAGCTGTGATACGGCTGCCCTGCAGTAACGGACGGGTTTCATCTACATATGCTGACAAGCGCTTGCCCGCCTCAGAGGCCATAATCAATGGCGCCAAAGCCGTTCCGTACCCCGACGTAGCTACACCGCCCGCATGACAGTGGGTGAGCACAGACATTCCGCTCTCGAGCAAAGAGAGACCATGCCGTCCTAAGTGCCTGCCGGCATCCAAATCCTCAGACTCAATTGCTCGGGCTTCCGCCAACAAGGATGCTTTCAGTGCTGCTTGCGGGGCTTCTGGCCTGATCTTCCCACGCATCCGTCTCAGCGCCCAGGATAGATTCACCGCCGTAGGTCGTGTACTCTCTAAAAGATCAATCGCTGCCTCAACGGCATTCACAGGATCAGTCTGTGGTTCACGCAGCGCCAGAACCGAGCCGTAAGCCGCAGCTATACCTATAGCCGGTGCGCCGCGAACACGGAGTGCACGGATAGCCTCTGCCATTTCCTCCGGGGCAGTTAACTCTAACCAAAGCTCCTCCACAGGAAGTAGAGTCTGGTCCAATAACTGGATCGTTGAGGTAGAGTCGTTCCACTTCAATGGGGGACTCATCTGCTTTAATCTGACGGTCGACGAAATTTTTCCCGATTCCAGGTAAAGTGCACAGAAATTCTGTGTGAATACCCCAAATCACTGACCAATCCTCCGAAATCCCCAAATCCGTAATCAATCGATAATGTTTTGAGGCGTATACCCGCACCTACAGAAGGCACCACATCCACTCCGTAACTGTCCGTCTGAGCGATCCGGTTGAGTCCCGCCCGAAGTGCAACAAGATTCCGAAACGAAAACTCTGCTCCCAATCTCGGATGAAACGACAGATCCCCTAGATTCAAAACATTCGCTTGCTGCCCGTCAAATGCCACGTCCAAATCCAATCCGATGGTCACAGCGTTCCGGGAACCTACGGGTAACACCAAGCCTGATCCCAAGCGAACCACAGGCAATACCAGGAATGTGTCCCCAGTGGGTAGTTCCTGGTCAAATACTTCAGTGAAGGTATAGGGTGCTCCGGTATCCGGGTTGGTGCCCTCAATGGCGAATGCTGATACGTTCACGCTCCAGCTCTGAAGCATCGTCGATAAGTCCTGGATCTGTACGCCAAGCATAAACCGATCTCCGTACCATTGTGCCCCAGCATCAAAACTATAACCCCACGCATCGGCAAAGTCCCCAATAGTGCGCCTGATGATCTTACCTGATGCGCCAACGGCAAATCGTGAGCTAAGACGCCTTGCGTAGCTGACGAGGAAAGCCATATCCGCAGCTGAGAAGCTCGTTATGTGTGATTCGGGGTTTGCTTTGGGTTGATTGCGCTCAGCATCCCAAGCATTAAGCGTGTTTTTGATGTCATTCACACCGCTCCGAAAAAAACTCAACCCCACCGTAGAGGTGCTACTTACCGGATAAGCAACCGCAGCAAAATCAAACGACACAATGCCGGCAAAGCGCTCCGCATGCATGTATGCAATCTCGGGGTATTCAGTATGCGCCAACCCGGACGGGTTCCAGTATACACTGTTCACATTCTGAGTATGTGCGACGTTTGCTCCGCCCATGGCCAACGCCCGGGCATCTACCCCTCCCGCCAGGAAATCCGCCCCGTACTTGGCAATCCGCTGCGCCGACGCAGGGGGACAGATTATGGTGATAAACACCAGGAGATAAACTGTATGTCGCAAATACATTCGGAATTGTAAGCTCAACGCTTATACACACAAATCTATTGAACTGACGTCTCGACGGTCCGTAAATAGGCAAACAGGTCCTGAACCTCTTCGTCGGACAGCACAGAGAGCAATCCTTCCGGCATTAGTGACTCCTCGGAAATCTCCAGCGATTGTATATCGGTGCGATTCAGAACAACATCTTCCTGGCCTACGGGCCGGAGCGTAACTTGGCGATCACTCTCACCTACCAGTGTACCTATATACGTACGTCCACCACGGGTCGTTGCGAGTACCATCCGATAATCATCCTGGATGAACTCATCCGGGTAGATGAGATTACTGAGCAGGTAATCTACATTCGTCCGATTGGATCCCGTCAGGTCCGGGCCCAGAAGGCCACCGACTCCATTCATTTGGTGACATGCCCCACAGGCCTGTGCAAAGACAGTCTGTCCGTTGGAGATGTCCGCAGCCGTCCCAGACGTTACTAGAGATTGATACCGGGTATAAGTCGAGGCTTTATCCCCCGGAAGCTCGTCAATCGGCCCCCAGATTTCGACAAAACCGCTCCCCACCACACGCCGCATCTGTCGGGCAATCCAGACAGGGATCGCATTCCGCTGGATTGAACCATCGCGGAGTGCCTCGACCAGCATCCATCCGTAAATCGGACGCGATGCCATTGTCTGAATGATTGCCTCCTTTTCAGAGGGTGTGGCATCCGGGTACATTGAGAGCAGAAGCTGTCCAAGCTCTTGGTCACTGAAAGCTGCAACCGCCTGGATTGACGCAATCCGCATACTTGGGTCATCAATCAGCTCAAACAGGGCCTGTCTGAGCGCATCAGGCTGTGAGGGTACAAGTGATTTCAATGCAGCAATCCGCCGCTCCGAAGACATGGAAGTGTTCAGCACCTCACTCATAAGTGCACGTTCCGCGGCGGCATCACCAAACAGCTGGGCAACTGCGGTAGCCAGTGCGCGGGTTTCACGTTTGCGTCGCAACCTCCGATAGGTGCTGTCCCAGTCTGTGGGTGCTTCTATATCTCCCATACCTTCCAATCCAGCCAGCATCCCGCGCAACAGGTGCTCATCCCGGTTCGAGTGAAGTGCTCCCAGTAACGGAGACATATGGCCGGCTTCAACCAGGCGCCGACCAACAAATTCCGTCATGCGCGGATGGCCTTCCGCATCTTCGATAAGCGAAAGCGCTCGCTCAGGTGCTTCCGCCACCAGCGGCTCAAAACCTGTCCATAATAAAGTTGGGATGTTTGGGTCCTCGCTGTCCTCCGAATAGTTCATCAACGCCGCTATGATTGGCCAGCGCCGGTCATAGGAGATCTGCTGAAGCATAGCTGCGAGATATTTACGCACGACTGGAGAGGCTTCCTTTTCGGCGAGCTGCTCAAGACCCAGTAGAGCCTCGGATCCAATCGAGTCCTGCTCCGCTATCAATCGAACGGCCCAGGCTCTCACGTAGGGTTCATTATCCTGCAGCGCACTCGAAAGGGATTCGATGGGGAAATTACCGGTTATGTACAGCGACCACATAGCGCGCAGTCTGAGCGGCGTTGTAGCACCAGTCTCATAAAGCACATTCAGATGTGTCAAAGCCGAGGCATCCAGTGCACCCATGCTCGCGCGGTGCTGCAATATTACACGGGCGCGCCGGGCATGCCAGTCGCTTCGGCTCTCCTGAAGCTCGGCCAATTCAAGGTTGCTGAGCTGTCGCAGGTCCCCATAACGTCCATCCCATTCTACAGCATGAGACTCTGATGGTGTAATTCGAAAAATCCTCCCAGTATCCTTGTCCAAAACATCCCCGCCACATATGTCCGCATCGTGCCAGTCGAGAACATAAAGTGCTCCCTCCGGACCTATTTCCATGCTGAAGCCAACCCATTGAGCATTATGTGCCATCATAAACTCATCTCCATGACTGGCTGTGAACCCGCTGCGACTTGGCTGCAGCACATCACTTAGGACCGCGTGTTCATGAATGTTTGCCATGAACAGGCGTCCCGTTTCCTCCGGGGCAAATGCATCGGATTGATAAATGCGGGCACCTCCGTGCGCTGAACGGTGTCGGTGATCTACAATAGGAGCAATATCTTCGTAAATGTGAGGGTTTAAGTGGGTACCTCCCTGCCGCATGTAGATCCCGCCCGGGATCACATGGAAAACATGAGGGATCACACAGGCACTTATGAAGAGTTCACCATGCGCGTCGTAATCAATGCCCCAGGGGTTACTGAAGCCATGAGCCACTGTTTCAAACTTGTCCTTTGTCGGGTGATAGCGCCATACGCCGCCGTTGATTTCCACCCCGTCGGCTTCCAGCAGATCTTCCGGGAATGGATCTTCATGCCCGTAGAGCCGTGCCTCCGGTCCTGGTTTTCTTATAACCGACGAGGTGGCAAACCCTTCAAGACCATACAGCCACCCATCCGGCCCCCAATGAAAACTGTTGATTGTTTCGTGTCTGTCCCGAATACCCCACCCGGTAAGACGAATCTCAATGTCACCGACATCTGCACGGTCGTCACCATCTCGATCGGGGATAAAGAGCAGGTGGGGTGGGGCGCCAAGAAATACACCATCAAAGCCCACGGCCAGTGCACTCGGAAAAGCGATCCCTTCCATAAAAACCTTCCGAGCATCTGCGGTGCCATCGCGATCAGTGTCTTCCAGGATCACGATGCGGCTATCTCCGGATCCGGAGAATCCTGTCTGACGTGATTCATAGTCCCGATTCTCTGCTACCCACAATCGTCCTCGATCATCCCAGGCAAAGGCCATGGGTTGAGTGAGAAGTGGTTCACCGGCCCAAGCATTAACTTCGTAGCCTTCCTTCAGTGTCATCATCTCTGCTGCTGCCACCGGACTCAGGAATTCTGCTTCGCGCGCTTCCTGTTGAGCTAATCCCCAAAGAGATGCGGTGGAATACATTGCGCCGGAGCGATCAGCATAGTCCTCCCATTTTGCCCGCATCGCAATGTCGCTCATCTCTCCTGTGTACACGAGTAAACGATGCCGGATGGTTTCCGTATTACCAGCTTCAATGGTCCAGTTGCCAAGTCTGGCACGAACAGGCCCTACACCCAGTTGACCATCCACACGCCAGGGCTGCGGGAAGTCTGCATTATCAGGATGATCAAATATGGCTACATGGGCCATATCTTCACGCCCCGGCAGTATAAGACCAACATCCATCCACATGGCCCGCTGGCCCTCGGCAAAATGGTTGCGCTGACGTGCAGCATTCACTGCACGTCCCTCCATACCCGGGGCCCAAGGCATCCGCAGAAACAGCCCGCCATAATCATATTCGCTGACAACAATGTCGCTGATGGCCTTGCCTGTCCAGATCAAATCCAGTACAACAGCACTGTCTGCTTCATACATCGTCCAGTTCTGGGTTTCCTGGAGAACAGGGTTGCCGTTCTCGTCGAGTAGATCGTACACGGTAACCCAGCCAATTGTATCTCCGACGGCTCTGGTTACCATCACGGTATCCCTTTGCCAATAATCTCCCTCCGGATGATGGAAGTAATCCCGTCCATTCAGCCTTGTAAAGCCCCAGTACAGTCCGGTCTGATGCCGGTGATGGTCTGGACTAAACTGGGTCACCGAGGTCGCACCATCCGGAGTCAGAATTGGGTGCAAGAATGGCCTGAAATCCCGTGCAGACTGTACCACCAGTGCGGTATCCCCACGCACATCGTTCAGTACAATAACCTGATCATCGGTTTTTAGTACCCTCAGGCGAGTGATCTCGGTTACGCTGGAGGTGCAACCCGCAAGGGCAACAACAATTACTATTGGAAACAGTTTTTTCATGGGGGTCTCTTGCCAAACCACTCGTAGCGACTGGGTTCAGCAGGTATCTGGGACATGAATTGGTGCGATTATTCCAGAGAACGTGTATGACCGTGACGTGTTCGTTGTCGCCTACCGAACGAGGGGCCATTTACCTTGAACGAGGCCTTGTTGCGGTGAACTTTAATCCCGATCTATGCGAAATGCACACACCAATCCCACGGCTTCTGTTTCCAGAACGTCTGAATCCTGCAAATGGCACTGGATGGTCCAGTTACTGGACCATCCGCAACAGCTGATCCACGGTGAGCACCAGCACCCCGAACACCTGGTCGCCGTCACCTCCATGCGCCTGCGGACAGGACGTTCCCCAAACTCATCCTTGAGCCGTTCGAACGCCCGTTCAACGGTCAAAGGTATTTTTTCTAAAAACTGGATGTAATGGTCGCAGTCTAATAGATCAGGGGGGACTCGCACCGTCCTGTCGCGCGAGGACTTGGTTAATCTGGGGCGGAAGATAGAAGAGCTTGAGGGCGTGTTCACGAAAGAGGAGACAGAGTTTGTTTGCGGTATGGTCCACTGGGCAGGACGGATCACAGGCCCGGCGCGAAAAGAGGATGGTGTGGAATGGTTAACCTAGATAGTATCGTGTCCGCGATTGAGAAAGTCACGAACAAGGACCACCCGATTTCCTCGCATGTAGACAAGGAAGGGCACTACCGGCGATATCGTGCCAATACTGGGTTGGAACGGTAGTGGAGTGCTATTCGGTGCGTATTTCGTGTCATCGCACGCTCACCGCCGCACCATCTTCTGCACGTCGACTTGCCAGCCATTGACTTCCATCCGCACGAAGTAAGCGCCACTCGGCATGGCTTCGTCGTTCTAGCGCGCCCGGTGCACTTCCCTTTTGTAGAGTTGAGCGGTAACGGTCTCGACCCTTTGCCCCAGCACATCAAACACCTCCACCCATCATTACTTAATCAGTTGCATACGCCGCGTGATTGAGGTCGTGCCCGTGTCCAGTCGGTAGAAGTAAGAACCGCTTGCTAGGCTGGAGGCGCGAAAGTAGACTTCATGACGTCCTGTGACCTCTAACCGGTCTGCTAGCGTAGTAACGTGACGTCCCAAAGTATCAAAGATGCGCAAGCGCACATGGGCTGGTTCGGGAAGCTCGAAGCTGATGGTCGTAGTCGGGTTGAATGGGTTCGGGTAGTTCTGGTCGAGTGTGATTGTTGCTGGTAGTGCGTTCGCATCCGCAATGCCAGTACGCGAGTCCGCATCCCACAGTCGAACGGTTCTGTCTTCCGATCCAGAGGCCAGACGCGTCCCGTCGGGCGAAAACGCCACGGAGGATACCCAACCCGTGTGGCCCTCGAATCGGCGGACCTCATCGCCCGTGGCCGCATCCCATAGTCGAGCGGTTCCGTCGCTTGATCCAGAGGCCAGACGCGTCCCGTCGGGCGAAAACGCCACGGAGGGTACCCACCCGAGGCCCTCGAATCGGTGGACCTCATCGCCCGTAGTCGCATCCCACAGTCGAACGGTTTCGTCGATCGATGAAGAGGCCAGACGCGTCCCGTCGGGCGAAAATGCCACGGAGAATAGCGCAAGCATGTGGCCCTCGAATCGGCGGACCTCATCTCCCGTAGCTGCATCCCATAGTCGAACGGTTCCGTCCCCCGATCCAGAGGCCAGACGCGTTCCGTCGGGCGAAAATGCCACGGATCTTACCCAAGCCGTGTGGCCCTCGAATCGACGGATCTCATCGCCCGTAGCTGCATCCCACAGTCGAACGGTTGCGTCGTTCGATCCAGAGGCCAGACGCGTTCCGTCGGGCGAAAACGCCACGGAGTATACTCGATTCGTGTGGCCCTCGAATCGACGGGCCTCATCGCCCGTAGCCGCATCCCACAGTCGAACGGTTGCGTCGCCCGATCCAGAGGCCAGACGTGTCCCGTCGGGCGAAAACGCCACGGAGTATACCCGATTCGTGTGGCCCTCGAATCGGTGGACCTCATCGCCCGTAGCCGCATCCCACAGTCGAACGGTTCTGTCGACCGATCCAGAGGCCAGACGCGTCCCGTCGGGCGAAAACGCCACGGAGGATACCCCAGACGCGTGGCCTTCCTCAATGATTAATCGGTGCACTTCATCGCCCGTAGTCGCATCCCACAGTCGAACGATTCCGTCTTCCGATCCAGAGGCCAGCCGCGTCCCGTCGGGCGAAAACGTCACGGATCTTACCCACCCGACGCCCTCGAATCGGCGGACCTCATCGCCCGTGGCCGCATCCCACATTCGAACGGTGCTGTCTTCCGATCCAGAGGCCAGCCGCGTCCCGTCGGGCGAAAACGCCACGGAGGATACCCACCCGAGGCCCTCGAATCGTCGTACCTCATCACCCGTAGCCGTATCCCACAGTCGAACGGTACTGTCGAGTGATCCAGAGGCCAGACGCGTCCCGTCGGGCGAAAACTCCACGGAGAATACCTCAACCGTGTGCCCCTCGAATCGTCGTACCTCATCGCCCGTAGCCGTATCCCACAGTCGAACGGTTCCGTCCCACGATCCAGAGGCCAGCCGCGTCCCGTCGGGCGAAAACGCCACGGAGGAGTCCCACCAATTTGTGTGGCCCTCGAATCGGCGGACCTCATCGCCCGTGGCCGCATCCCACAGTCGAACGGTTCCGTCGCTTGATCCAGAGGCCAGACGCGTCCCGTCGGGCGAAAACTCCACGGAGAATACCTCATACGCGTAGTCGTCCTCGAATCGGCGGACCTCATCGCCCGTAGCCGCATCCCACAGTCGAACGGTTCCGTCGTCCGATCCAGAGGCCAGACCCGTCCCGTCGGGCGAAAACGCCACGGAGTTTACCCCAAACGTGTGGCCCTCGAATCGGCGGACCTCATCGCCCGTGGCCGCATCCCACAGTCGAACGGTATTGTCGTCCAATCCGAATACTAGGTGCGTCCCGTCGGGAGAAAACGCCACGGAGGTTACCGCTGCCCCAAGGGGCGTTGTCCAAATCAATTGGCCAGCAGCCGGGGCTGTGACCGCCAGCGCAGTGAGTACTGCCGCCGCACGCAACATGCAACGATGCATCGTCCGGCGCCTTAGCTGGGTTGAATGTCCAAGGAGCGCGCTAAACGAGAAAGGGAGTCGTGTACGTGTGCTACGAAGAGTCATAACGTTACGCGAAGAATGTTGAAGAGACGGCAGATTTGAGGGCACGCGGTCAGGTACGAAGTCCACACGTTCGGTGGAGGGACACCCTGCCGGTCTTGGTCACAACAACGCCGCTGTGGACTTGGCGAATTTGGTGACAATTGCATCACGCGCTTCCGCAAGGACATTCATGACAAAGAAAAGGTATAAATAAAGTACAGAAAAGCTGCATTCATTGACACTGTAATCGCCTTTGCAAGAGATTTGTTTGAATTATTCAGTCTTCTCTGCGCAGACGAGCCGCAAACGCACCGTCCATATTGTGTTGGTGCTGGAGTGTAACCATATATCCGGTCGAGGTTACGATAGTCGGAGAGAGCGTATCTCCCGCGTGCTCCAAGGTAAAATTTGTCCGGCGCTCAAGAAAGGAATTAACCTGTACATCATTCTCCTCCGGCTCAATAGAACAGGTACTATAGACGAGGAGCCCACCAGGCCGCACGCGATCGGCGGCCGCATCCAGTAGATGGCTCTGCAATTCGATCAGCTTTACCAGATTGTCCTTGCTCCGTCGCCAGCGTAGATCAGCCCGCTTACTCATAACTCCCGTACCGCTGCATGGCACATCCAGGAGGACGCGGTCGGCTTGTATATCTGGGCCGTTCAGTAGGCTGGTTTCGAGTGTATGAATATTCTCCAGGCCTTGTGCACGCGCCGAGTCTCTTAGTTTTTGTAATCTGGTTGCATGAATATCCCAGGCATTCAATTTTCCTGTTCCCCGCATGCGGTAGGCAATGGCTGTGGCCTTGCCCCCGGGGGCCGCGCACGCATCCAGTATGATTTCATCGGGTTTGGGGTTGAGTAGTTCTACAACCAATCCCGCACTTTCATCGTGTACTGCGCATTGGCCACGATCCATGTAGCCCTGCCTGATCAGTGGACCCAGAGAGTCAACACGAAAGTAATCCTTCAGGAACCGTGACGCGCGCAACACTACTCCTTGGGTATTCAGCTCGTTCAACAGCTGTTGTACATCCGTATGCGTCTGGTTCACACGGATACTGTAAGTTGGCGTCTTATTGTTGCACTGCAGAAGACAAAGAGCCTCATTCCTGCCAAAACGCTGTACATATCGGCGTGTGAGCCAGGTTGGATGCGACCAGCGAATCGCCAAATCACGAATAGGATTTCCTGTATCGGGTTCAGGCAGCATCTCCTGCGCACGCACCACAGATCTGAGCACCCCATTCGTAAGCCCGGTATGTAATCGCATGGACCGCGCCAGATTTACGATTTCATTGACGACTGCATAGGGTGGTGCATGCAGGAGGATGATTTCTGCTATTCCCAAGAGAAGAAGTTGCTCCAGCTTCGGTGGAAGAGGCTGGGATTTTTCCCTCAGGAAGTGGTGAAGCAGGAACGACAGATAACGTCGCCATCGGGTTACAGTAGACACTAACGCAACGACTCGTGGCCCTGTCCCGCGATCAACCAGACCCCTATATGCTCCATCACGTGTGATACGCAGTAATTGCTCCACCGCGGTCCTGCGATCATTGGATGATTTGGCAATAGTGTTTGTTTTCGCCGTGCTCATGCCGTGTATACGCCGCACATCTGATTGGGACGCAAAGTGTTACACTTTACTGTTTAAGTTGTATACCGTATCTATCCGCAAATCCTCATGCTGCCTGTAGACCACGTTGGCATAGCTGTAAATGACGGCGCGGCAGTGGAAAGCTTACTTGTGAAGCTTGCCGATTCTGCACCTGCCTTGCCGGAGGATGTAGATAGGCAGGGTGTGCGTGTCCGGTTCTATGGATCCGGTACAAGCCTGGAAATTCTTGAAGCTCTAGGGGCAGAATCCGCTGTAGCAAAGTACTTGGAAAAACGAGGTGAGGGGCTTCACCACATCGCGTTTAGAGTGGCCGATGTGCAAACACATCTTGACTGCATGCGCGCCGCGGGTTTCCAGCCGCTGACCGAAAACCCTGTTCCGGGAGCTGCCGGGAAACGCATCTTTTTCCTGCATCCAAGAGATACCCATGGGTTCTTGGTAGAATTCTGTCAATCAGCAAAGCAGTATGCTGTGTTATTTGAGCATTGTGCAGAGTTGGAGGAGATCATGCATAAAACAGGCTACTGTTATACCCCGACCCAACAATTATCTGGACATGTCGTTACCGGCAATGATCTGCCCAAAATATGTAGGAGCCTCGTTGTACATAACGCTTCGTTTGAGTTATCTCAGAAAGAGACTGACGCTCCGCGGGTACCAACTCTGATCAGTGAGGTCAGTACAGATTCACATCATGCACAACTATTGCAGTCGCAATGGCCCGAAGCTCAGTTGGTAATCCTTCCCGAGAACCTGCAGCTCAAGCACCTGCCTGCAATTTTGCTGGAGTTCTGGGCATCGATGGAAGATGAGTGAGTCCTCGACCAACAAGGAGGCTCTGTTGGCAAAAGTAGCTGCGCTACCCACGGGATGCGGTGTTTACCAATTTCTGGGCAAGAATGAAAGTCCACTGTACATTGGTAAAGCAAAGAATCTTCGCAGTCGTGTCAGGTCATACTTCCGCAAGGACAAGCACCTGTATGGACGCCTGCGAGTTATGATTGCCAAGGCCGTTGATGTGCAGGTCATCGTAACCGACAACGAAGCAGAGGCTCTCATACTTGAGAACAATCTTATCAAGGAACGTCGTCCGCGCTACAACATCAACCTTCGGGACGACAAGACTTATCCCTATATCTGCATTAAAAACGAACCTTTTCCTCGCATTTTCCCGACGCGCCGCATCGTAAAAGATGGGTCCAAGTATTTTGGCCCATACACTGATGTTTCGAACATGAAACGTGCCTTGGGAGCCATCAGATCAATATTCAAGATTCGTACGTGCTCCCTGGATTTGTCACCGGAACCGATTCTGCGCGGCAAATACCAAATCTGTCTGGAGTTTCATATCCAGAAATGTGCCGGTCCCTGTGTAGGCAATCAGTCTTCCGAATCCTACGAGGCAACCATCAGTCAAATAGAAACGCTACTGAAGGGTCATACGGGAGCACTAAAAAAAACACTTGTGGAAGCTATGCAGCAGGCCAGCTCTCTACAACAGTACGAGGAGGCTGCCCGTTTGCGCAATCAGATTAGCGCAGTGGAGAAGTACGCGCAACGACAGAAGGTGGTAACCACTGAACCAATTGATCGGGACCTGTTTGCTCTCGCTACCGCACGTGAAGAGAACGCCGCCGTAGCTGTCTGCTTTAAGGTCAGAGAGGGCAAGATTATTGGACGCGAACACAAAATAATCCGCCAGATTGAGGGATATGAAGATCCCGTTCTCATGCAACGGTATCTCGAACATTACTACACGCAGAGTGCTTTCTTCCCGGATCAGGTATTTCTTGGTACACCGGTTACCGAACCCGAGGCCCTGACCACCTTTCTGACCGGGCAGCGGGGCAGGAAGGTTCTCCTGCACATGCCTCAGCGCGGACAAAAAGCAGAGCTCATGCGAATGGTGCAAGCCAATGCTGAACTTCTGCTTGGAGAATACAAACTGGCCTTACTCAAGCGCGGTGAAGATCGCATCCCTTTTGCAGTGCAGGCCCTGCAAAAGGATTTACGACTACGAAAGCTACCTCGCCGAATCGAAAGTTTTGATATATCCCATCTGGGTGGGACAGGCACGGTCGCTTCCTGTATAGTCTTTCATAATGGACGACCACGAAAAAGCGACTACCGCAGCTACAAGATTCGCAGTGTGCCGGACGGCAAACCGGATGACTTTCTTTCAATGGAAGAAGTTGTTCGGCGAAGATTCCGGCGCATTCGGAGCGAGGACGGGCCCTGGCCAGACCTTGTCGTAGTGGATGGGGGAAAAGGACAACTCTCCAGCGCAGTCAAGGCACTAAAACAGACCGAGATCTATGGTAAATTCCCGATCATAGGACTGTCCAAGCGGTTGGAAGAAGTATATTTTCCAGGGGATAAAGAAGCCCACCATATTGCAAAGCAGAGTGCATCTTTGCAATTGATTCAACGGGTTCGGGATGAGGCACATCGATTTGCAATCAATCTTCAGCGAAAGCAACGCAAAAGCCGGCTTCTGCATTCAGAATTGCTGAACATTTCCGGAGTAGGCCCCAAAACAGTGCAAAAACTCATTAAAGCTTTCGGTTCGGTTCGGAAGGTCAAAAAAGTCGACCAAGAGGCGCTGCAGGGCGTTGTGGGCCAGTCTGTGGCAAAACGTATTCAAGAACACTTTGCAAAACAGCCCAATGTCCAGTGACCGCAGAAAATTTCTGAAAACTTTAGGTTCGGCAAGCCTTATCGGAGGCTGTGCCAACACAGAGCGTGTACCGGATGCATATTTCAAGAACCCTGATCCTTTCATCCAGCACGGCCGAGCCAATCTGGAGTCGAAACTCGAGAATCAGGAAAGTTTCATAACCCCGGTGGATCAGTTTTTTGTACGCAATAATGATGTAAGCCTTGACGTACAGGTGGATAGTTACCGCCTGATTGTGGAAGGCAATGCCATTGAGCGCCCATTAAGCCTAACCTATAATGACCTGCGTTCGATGCCCAGCCGTACCGTTTTTTCCTATCTGGAGTGCGGAGGAAATCAACGTGCCTTTTTCAGCAAACTACTCAACCAGACAGCAACTGGTACCCAGTGGGGACGTGGTGCCGTCGGAATGGCTGAGTGGACCGGTGTTCCGCTCCTTGAGGTACTTCAAGCCGCCGGGATCCAGGAGTCTGCTATTGCGGTTCAGCTTACCGGGATGGATCAGGGTGCACCAGAAGGAGGATTCAGAAGACCCCTGCCGGTGGAGAAGGCAATGGATCCAGATACACTCCTTGTGCTGCGTATGAACGGAGCGCTACTTCCAAAAGACCATGGAGCACCAGTGCGTGCACTGGTGCCCGGGTGGGTCGGCAGCAGCAGTGTTAAATGGCTCGGACGCATTGAAGTATCGAACGCGGAAATATGGAGTCGGAACAATACCTCTTCCTATGTACTGATTGGGGACGATTATCCACCTGAAGGGCAAGCCTCTGGACAGGTTGCCAATAAACAATCTCTCAAAAGCGCTCTGGCACTGCCCTGGCCAGCCACGCTGCAAGCCGGTTTACATCGTATCTATGGGTATGCCTATGGTCCGGATGGTCCGATCGTCCGGGTCCGCTGGAGTGCTGATGGGGGTAATACCTGGGAGGAAGCACAGCTTTTGGAGCCACGTATGCGCTACGGCTGGACTCGATTTGAATTCAATTGGGAGGCAACACCTGGCCGACATACACTCATTACCTCTGCTGTTGATACACTGGGGGCTGAGCAACCGGAGACGGTTCCTTTCAATCAGAAAGGCTATCTCTTCAATATGCGGTTGCCCCATCCTATTCAGGTTGCGGGATAATGCGTACAGCACTCAGGTTCGTTGGAGTATTATTGCTTGTATCTGCCTGCACACGCTCCAACCCAGAAACGCAGCGGGCCTTGGGAGAGACGGTCTATGCTATCTATTGCCAAAGCTGTCATGAGGCCCCGGGAACCGGCCCCAGGCTGACCCCCTCGGTCCTTGCTTCCCGGCTTACCGCTGCTCGACTGTACACGTACAATCAGCAGCAAATGCCCTACAGTGCAGAAGGCATACTATCCGACGACGACTACTTGAACGTGACCGCATGGCTTCTGTATCGCGCAAGTCTAATTGAGTCAAACAAAACGCTAACCATGCGCAATATGGACAATATTGCGCTCATCGCTCCTAAAACTAGTCCCTCTCAATGACCAAACCTCACATGACATGCTGAACTATATCTGGGGCGGTCTGATTGTTTTGAGTCTCGTGTTTGCGCTCACGAGCGACATCAATGATTTTGTCCAAGACACCTACCGCAACGATGTCCCCCTGCCCGTGACCGTCACATTTGAAGATGAATACACTGCTACCGCTCGCCGGCAACACCTGAGCGTGGAGCTTTCGGACAGTGACCTCATTGCTCATTACGGTGACAGCTCAATGACCGGCAGTACCTGGGAGGGAATGCTGTTGCAAACTTCCGCGGGCCGGGAGATCCGGTTTGCAGAAGAGGTCTCGCTCCCCGAACCCCTGGCAACCATTTGCAACGAAACGGGCCAAGGCGACTGCAGGGGCGCACTGCAGGGTACCCCCACCGGTTCTGAATGGCAAACCACGGTCACATTTGCCCCTGTTCGTTGGGTCAAAATGAATGCGATTGCCGCTGCTGCGCTGAGCTTTGCAGAAACAGCAGTTACCCTAGCCCTTGGACTCATCGGAGGATTAGGGCTTTGGATGGGGCTCTTAAAGATTGCAGAAGCTTCCGGTATGCTGCAAGCACTAGTTCGAGTTACGCAACCCCTCATCCGTCCTCTTTTTCCAAAAGTCCCCAAAGATCATCCAGCACTGGGAATGATCGTGCTAAACCTGTCTGCCAATATGCTCGGAATGGGCAACGCAGCAACCCCCCTCGGCATTAAGGCAATGCAGGAGCTCCAGACCCTTAATAAAACCGAAGACACTGCCACAGATCCAATGGTTATGCTGCTCACTATGAATACTGCCAGTGTACAGATCATGCCGCCGGTGACCTTGGTGGCAATCATGGGATTGCAGATCAATCAACTGTTCTTTGCAATCTTGATCACGACCGGGCTTTCCCTGATCGTGGGTATTACTGCCGTAAAACTGCTGGGCCGGCTCAAACGCTACCGTGAGGTGACATCATGAACATACTGCAGTTATTCCTTGATTACGCATCCGCACTGGTCCTGCCAGCCATCCTGGTGGGCTTTCCGGTCTACGGAATGATCCGCAAGGTGCGTGTCTATGAAGTATTTGTAGATGGCGCCAAAGAAGGGTTCAACGTGGCCGTAATGATTATTCCCTATGTAGTGCTTGCCCGAAAATATAAATATTGGTCGGTTTAGCATGTTTCTGTAGGGTTCTTTGGTGGCATTTGGCCGTATTTCGGCCCATCTGGCTTGATTTTGGCGTCTGGGGGTCGTCTT
>LXNI01001591.1_pt1 | contig 18771 bp, 8 predicted proteins | sample 809091 | NCBI WGS metagenome assembly LXNI01 (sample SAMN04870527, study PRJNA318959) | sponge metagenome | biome: 01000161; feature: marine sponge reef; material: water | host: Sarcotragus foetidus | place: Greece: Milos, Mediterranean Sea | collected 2013-05-29 | depth 5-7 m | reverse complement strand
CCCGTCCCCGCCCCGGCCACGTTCAAAGCGCTCGTCTTCTCGAAAACGGCCGGCTTCCGGCACTCCTCCATACCCAGTGGGATCGCTGCCGTACGCGAGTTGGCCGCCCAAGAGGGCTTCACGGTAGACGCCACCGAAGACGCCGCCGCTTTCACCGACGCCAACCTCGCGCAATACCAGGTCGTCATCTTCCTGAATACCACCGGCGACGTGCTGAATACCGGGCAGCAGGCCGCCTTCGAGCGTTTCATTCGCGCTGGTAAGGGCTACGTCGGGGTTCATTCGGCAGCGGATACCGAATACAATTGGCCATTCTACGGTGGTCTGGTAGGGGCTTATTTCCAGAGCCATCCTGCCATCCAGACAGCGACCGTAAAGGTGGCCGATGCGGCGCATCCCTCGACAGAGATGCTGCCCAAACGCTGGCAACGCACAGACGAATGGTACAACTTCCGGCACAACCCGCGCGGCGAGGTGCATGTGCTGGCCACCATTGACGAGACATCCTATGCGGGCGGCGGCATGGGAAGCGACCACCCGATTATGTGGTGTCACGACTATGAAGGGGGGCGATCCTGGTATACTGCCGGGGGACACACGGAGGGGAGTTACAGCGAGCCGGCGTATCGCGAACACCTGTTGCAGGGCATTCGATACGCCGCCGGGATGGCGCCGGGCGATTGCGGAGCCACCGTCAACGAGTATTTCGAAAAGGCGATCCTCGACGCCAATACGAACAACCCGATGGACCTCGCCGTGGCGCCGGACGGACGCGTTCTCTTCGTGGAGCGCTCGGGTGCGCTACGCCTCTATACGCCAGGCACCGGGCTCACGACCACCGCGGCGTCGTTGCCCGTCGTAACAAGTAACGAAGACGGTCTTCTTGGCGTCGTGCTCGATCCGGATTTTGCCGACAACGGTTGGGTATACCTCTTCTATTCACCTGCCGGCGCCGAGGCGAAGCAACATGTTTCGCGATTTACACTGGTCGGCGATCGGTTGGATATGACTTCCGAGCAGGTGCTTCTGGAAATTCCGGTGCAGCGCGAACAGTGTTGCCATTCCGCAGGGTCGATGGCGTTCGATGGGGCGGGCAACCTCTTGATCGCCACAGGGGACAACACGAATCCATTCGAGTCGGACGGATTCGCGCCGATCGACGAGCGGCGCGGGCGGGCGCCGTGGGATGCGCAAGGAACGTCAGGCAACATGAACGACCTGCGGGGCAAGATACTGCGCATCACCCCGCAAGCCGAAGGTAGCTACACGATCCCTGCCGGCAACCTTTTCCCGTCCGACGGCTCCGCGGGACGTCCCGAGATCTACGTGATGGGCGTGCGTAATCCTTTTCGCATTGCTGTCGATACGAAGACCGACTGGCTCTATTGGGGCGACATAGGCCCTGACGCCGGCGCAACGTTATCCAACCGGGGTCCGGAAGGACTCGACGAGTGGAATCAGGCCCGCGCGGCCGGCAATTACGGCTGGCCGTATTGCATTGGCCCGAACCGGGCCTACGTGGATTACAATTTCGCCACCGGCGCATCCGGTGCGCGGTACAACTGCAACGCTCCCGTCAACAATTCGCCCAACAACACAGGCGGGAGAAATCTGCCGCCTGCGCAGCCCGCGTGGATATGGTATGCCTACACTCCCTCGTCCGAATTTCCGGTCCTTAACGAGGGCGGAGGGCGGGCGGCGATGTCCGGACCGGTGTATCGCTTCGACCCCGACCTTGACTCCAAAACCGGGCTCCCCGCTTACTACGACGACACCGTCTTTATCTTTGAATGGTCCCGGAACTGGATCCGCGAGGTGAAGCTCGACGACGACGGCGAGATACTTGTCATCAATCCCTTTGCGGAAGATATCGAACTGCTGCGGCCTATTACGATGAAAGCCGGACCGGATGGAGCGCTTTACCTGTTGGAGTGGGGTACAGGTTTTGGCGGCGACAACAATGACTCGAAGCTCGTGCGTATCGACTACGTGCGCGGCACGCGCGCGCCGGTAGCCGTTCTTAGCGCCGAGCCGACTTCCGGGCCCGTGCCGCTAACCGTGCAATTCTCCAGCAGAGGCTCCTTTGACCCCGATCCGGACGACAGGCTCACCTTTTCCTGGGATCTCGACGGCGACGGTACGGAGGACGCCACGGACCCGAATCCTGTCTACACCTACAACACGCCAGGCACATTCACCGCCCGGTTGACCGTTACCGACGCCACCGATAACAAGGCAACGGCGTCGATTGATATCATCGCAGGGAATACCAGGCCCTCGATCACGCTCACGGACCCCGTTGACGGCGGTTTTTTCGACTGGGGCGGTCAGGTGGCGTTTGCCTTTAGCGTGAACGACGCAGAGGATGGCGCTACCGCAGACGGTACGCTCGGCTGCGACGAAATGATCTTCCAGCCCTTCATCGGCCACAACGACCACAGTCACCCGCTTGAACAGTTCAATGCCTGCGAGGGCGTAATGTCGATCATCGACGCCCATGGCGGGCCTGCCGACAATCTGTTTTATATCGTCGAGGCCAGCTACACCGACAGGGGGGTAGCCGGCGCAGGCACGCTCACAGCGCGGGAGCAGCATATCCTGCATCCCAAACGCCTCGAGGCCGAGCACTTCACGACGAATCATGGCGTCCTGCTCGAAAGAAGCGGCGATGTGCTGGGCGGGGGGCAAAACATTGGCTACATCGAGCATGGCGATTATGTCTCCTGGGCGCCCATCAACCTGAAAAACATGGGATTTGTCACATTCCGTGTCGCCTCGGCAGGGTTCGGCGGACGCATCGAAATACGCATCGATAGCCCCGACGGACCGCTTATCGGCAAAACGCACGTAGAGCCGACGGGGGACTGGCAGCGCTACCGCGACGTAACGGCGGCGCTCACCGATCCGGGCGGAACGCATGAGCTCTTCCTTGTCTTCAAAAACAATCCGGGCGAAGACGGCCTTTTCAATGTCAACTGGATGGATTTCCACGGGCCGGGGGTGGCGCTGGACCCCGGAGAGCCGGAAGGACTCCAGGCGATGTACTACGACACGGTCGATCTTACCGGGGAGCCTATCAAGCGCGTCGATGCGCAGGTCAACTTCAATTGGGCCGGCGACGCGCCGTTGGAAAACCTGGGCAGCGAGCCATTCAGCGTACAATGGACAGGCTCCGTCGAAGCCCAGCACGACGAGGCGTATACGTTCTACGCCGCTACCGGCAACAGGGATGGCGTCCGCCTGTGGATCGACGAAATGCTTGTCATTGATCAGTGGAGGAATCGGGCTGCCACCGAGGCGAGTAGTCCACCTATCCAGTTGGAAGCCCATCGGGACTACGCCGTCCGGATGGAATATTTCAAGGATAGCGGATTGGCCCAGGCACATTTGCTTTGGAGCAGCGTCTCTACACGCAAAGCCGTCGTACCCGCGCGCGTGCTGACCCCCGCCCCTGCGATCACATCGATTGAGGATAGTGAACTCCCCCGGCAGGCCCTGCTCACGTCGATTCATCCGAATCCGCTACGGCAGCACGGGACCATCACGTTTACCCTGCCCGCCTCGGAATGGGTAACGCTGGAAGTCTTCGACATGCTGGGACGGCGCGTAACTACCCTGCTCGACGAGCAACGCGGGTCGGGCATTCACCAAACAGCATTAACGACAGAGCAGTGGGCAAGCGGCGCCTACCTGTGCCGCCTTACTACACCGTCAGGTACGGCGACGAAACGTTTCGTATTGCTTCCTTGAACGTTGTTCGGCAGGGGACAAGGGGTTGCCCTGACGCAAAGGCCCGCTATTACCATCTCAAAATCACTTTATCAAATGGATCTCGAATTAGGAAACAAGGTTGCGATCGTTACAGGATCGAGCCGGGGCATAGGAAAATACATTGCCAAACGCCTTGCGGCGGAAGGATGCCGCCTCACGATATGCGCCCGGGGTGGCGAGCGCCTTAGGGAAACGACGGCGGAACTGGAAAAGGAGGGAGCGTCGGTGTTGGCGTTGGAAGCGGATCTTTCCGGGAAAAATACGCCGCAGGATATTGTCAACCGGACCGTCGAACGGTTCGGGCAACTGGATATTCTGGTGAGCAATGTGGGGGGTAACCGCCGGAAGCCATTCGAAGACACTACAGACGACGATTGGGAAAGTGTGCTCGACGTCAATCTCAGGGCGCATGTGCGATCGGGGCGCGCCGCGGCGCCGCACATGAAGGCCGCGGGGGGAGGCGCCATCCTTTTTGTGGCGTCTATTTTTGGACGGGAAGCAGGAGGCGCCGGGCTCTCTATCTACAACGCCACGAAATCGGCCCTGATAAGCACGGCAAAGATCATGGCGCTCGAACTGGCCCCGGCCGGCATTCGCGTGAACAGCATAGCCCCGGGATCCATCCGGTTTCCAGGGGGGAGTTGGGACCGGCGCGTCCGCGAACAGCCGGAACAGATGAAGGCGTTCGTGGCGGAGAACCTTCCCGTCGGGCGCTTCGGAAAGGCGGAAGAGGTGGCGGACGTGGCGGCCTTTCTCGTTTCGGCGCGGGCAAGCCTGGTAACAGGCGCCTGTCTCAATGTGGACGGGGGACAGTCCCGGTCGCTCATCTGAAGGATACCGTTCCGGGTGCTATCCTTACAGGGTACATCAGGTGCATTCCCTGAGCGTGGCGGTCACGGTGCGGCTCCCGCGCATCGCTTTCTTCCACTGAACCAGGATGGGGCTTTGGTATCTGCCCTGCAAAATGGACCCGCATTCATCCGAGTGACCGTTGCATACCACCAGAAAGCGAATGGATTGCTTCATGCCCAGGAAGTGCGATGCGGGCGCAGTGAATAACCGGTTGACCGTCCGGTCGGTGAACAATTTGCTGAACCCGGGAACGTTAAGGGTTCTGTTTACCATCCGAACGAAGTCGTATTTGACATACTGCCAGGCTTTACCGGGGATAGCCAGCGGGTTGCGGAAAAGATACTGCCCGCCTGCGGCGGCATACCGCATAGGATTTCTCAACACCGAAGCAAGGTCATGCTGCATCAATAGCGTTTCGTACTCGTTGACGGTGAGTCCCGCTCCGGGCTGGTTGGGATCCAACTCGAATTCTATCCATCCTTTTTCAATCCCGTGCCGACGAATGAGGTCCTGGGATTTTTCGAACAGACCAATTTGCTCGTCCTTTAGGTCGATCGAATCAATATCCCGATCAGAGGTTGGCGCCTCGATCTCGAACCGGTCTACAAGACGATCCTTGTTGAAGCCAACGATCGTGGACAACCGGCGGCGCGCCTGGTTTTTGTGATTCACCCCGTCCAGGTCAACAAAGTAAACGGGCTGATCCCGCTCGTTGCGATAGGCTACGCAACTCTGGAGGCCGGAACTGATAAAGCTGAGATGCGAATCCGCGTTGGGGGGCTCATTTTCCCGTTCTTCTTCCGTCAACTCCGTGCGCAGGGACATATTGTCATGCTGATAACTTTTTCCTGGCGGGAAAAGCTTCTGAAATGTGCGCAGAAAAGCGTGTATGGAATCCAGACTGTGATTCAATCGCTGCGCCAGTCCCTGGTCGATATAGCCACCGGTGGTATGATGGGAAAAGTAGAGGGTCCGGTCGTATTCGTCAAGGACATCTCCGTAACGCTCGCGGATACATTGCTGCACGTTGATAACAGCCAAACGAGTCGCCGGCGTTAACTCGATCTTGAGTTCAGTCATGGGATTATACGAGGGGGACAAATATCTCCCATGTATCGCATAGCGCGCAAAGCATACAAAGCGGAGAGGTAACCAGTCTCTCTTGCGAACGCAAAGAGTACCCGCAGGTTTCTTGCCCGGGGTTCTTCAATGCCTCCGGCTTTTTCGCCGTTTTCAATTCATCGAAAACGGCGAATCCGGCTGGTCCTCATGTCGGATTTCATCCACCGGCTCGCATTTGCCCTCTCCTGCATAGAGCCGGTTCGGGCAATTCACGATCCAGGCGTCTTCCACCCCCACGTTACGGTAAGCATGCACAACGCCGGGGGGGACAAGAATCGCCGCGGGGCGGTCTGCGCCGAATTCTTCCTGGAAACGACGCCCGAAGGAGGGGGAGTCGGGGCGCGTATCCCAGAGATACAGCCGGAAGGCGCCACTGAAAAAAAGAAACAGGTCCGTTTGCGCCACATGTTCGTGCGGTCCGCGAGCCACCCCGGGGTGCGTCAGGGAAAGGTACCCCATCCGGGGATGTAAACCCTCGGGCAGTTCGTCGCATCGGAAGAACTCGGCCAGCCAGCCCCGGTCGTCTTCGTAGAACCGGAGCGGATGGATCTCGCAGCCGTCTATTTCGCCTTGCTTCCAGGCAGGAAATGCTGTACTCACTGCGTATTCAAGGATAGAAGTTCTTCATAAACAAGGTCACGGGCCAGCTCATTCGCCTCGTGCCACCCATCCATCGTGCCTGCATCTCCCCACCAGCTGCTCAGCACGCCCCAGGAAAGCCGACCTTCCTGGATGTAGGCATTGCTCACGTCGCTTATTTCGTATTCTCCACGCGCGCTTGGAGACAGTCCCGCAATGACGTCGAATACTCCGGCGTCGTAAAAATAGAGGCCGGTCACGCAGTAGTTGCTTGGAGGGGCGGAGGGTTTTTCGATAATCTCGACAATCCGGTCCCCTTCGAAACGAGGGACGCCATAGCGTTCCGGGTCGGGCACTTCTTTCAGCAGGACCCGGGCGCCTGCGCCATCTGTGGCCAGTTGCCGCCGAAATGCGGCAACCTGATCGCCGATATCCTCTCCGATGATGTTATCTCCAAGAATGACAAGCAGGGGATTGCCCCCCGTGAACGACGCACAGAGTGCAAGCGCCTGCGCAATGCCACCGGGTTCGTCCTGTACGCGAAAGGTCAGATCAAGCCCGAGATCGCGTCCGCTTCCGAGGAGATTCACTACATCTCCCATATGTTCAGGGCTTGTAACCACGGCCACTTCCCGGATACCCGCCCGGCGCATCCGCGCGAGGGGATGGCAAATCATCGGATAGCGGCCTACCGGAAGCAAATGCTTGTTGGTAATCCTGGTCAGCGGATACAAACGGCTTCCCAGCCCGCCGGCTAAAAGAATGCCTTTCATAGGTTGATCTGCAGGCATGTAATCAAGAGGTATACCGGGACAGGTTACGTTCGGGTCACATATTGCTCGTTATACCATGTGCGCCAGGATTCGTCGAGAACGGCCTGTAACCACTCCTTGTTCTCCAGATACCACGCAATGGTGGTATCGATCCCCTGCAGAAGATCGTGCCGGGGGCGCCAGCCGAGTTCGCCTCGCACTTTCGAGGTATCCATGGCGTAACGGTAATCGTGTCCGGGGCGATCTTTTACGAAGGAAACGAGCGCTCTGGACGCGCCTTCCGGCCGATTCAGCGCCCGGTCGACTCTGTCCAGCACCATATGTACGATCTCGAGATTCGTGCGACAGGCTTCGCCGCCTACGCCATAGGTTTCCCCGTCGGCGCCCGAAAGGAGAATGGTTTCGAGGGCTTCGCAATGATCCTCCACGAAAAGCCAGTCGCGAATGTTTTCTCCCTTGCCGTAGATTGGAATCTCGTTTTCGTTCATGGCCCGGACGATAACGAGCGGCACGAGCTTCTCCGGGAATTGCCGGGGGCCGTAATTGTTCGAACAGTTCGAAACGACAACCGGCAGGCCGTATGTTTGCCCCCAGGCGCGCGCAAAATGATCGGCAGAAGCTTTCGAAGCCGAGTAGGGAGACCGTGGATCGTACGGCGTCGTTTCGGAAAAAAGGCCTTCCGGACCAAGGCTTCCGTATACTTCGTCTGTCGAGACATGATGGAAACGATAGCGACCGGTCTGGAACTCGTCGGGGTTCCAGGCGGCCCGGGCCTCTTCCAGCAGGGTCGCCGTACCCAGCACATTGGTTCGGACAAAGGACAGGGGGGCCTGAACAGACCGGTCTACATGACTCTCTGCGGCAAAATGCACTACGGTGGAAAACGCATGCTCCCTGAACAGGTTACGCACCATATCCCGGTCGGAGACATCGCCGTGCGCAAAAAGATAGTTTTCCGCCTTCTCGATAGGCGCAAGATTCATAAGGTTGCCTGCGTACGTCAGGGAATCGAGATTCACGAACCGTACCTTGGGATAGCGCGGAACCATCCTGAGCAGGAAATTGGATCCGATGAATCCAGCGCCCCCGGTAACCAGCACGGATCGAGGGACGTGTTTATGAGGTGTTCGGAGGGCGTGCGAATCCACGAAAGGCGCAGGGAATGCATGGGCAAAGAACGAAATGCATCGCCGGGCTTTATACAGTACGCGTCCGGCGCGGTTTCGCGGCCGGGCGCTCTCTATGCAAGATAGCAAGGGGCTTGATATGGCTCAGGAAAACGGGAAGAACACGCCGGGAAGCAACAGCCCGTTGTATCTGCTGGACGCTATGGCGCTGGCCTATCGCGCCCATTTTGCGTTCATCAGCAGACCGCTGATCAATTCGCGGGGGCAAAACACGTCAGCGGCATACGGCTTTACCAACACGCTGGTGAAACTGATCGAAGATCACGGAATCACCCATATGGCCGTGGTTTTCGATGTCGTAGGCCCTGGAGCAGGCACGTTCCGCGACGAACTTTTCGAGGAGTACAAGGCGAACCGGAGTCCGATTCCTGAAGATCTTGCCGAAGCGCTTCCCTGCATCAAGGATATTGTGGAAGCTGCTGGCGTGGCCGTTATCGAGGTCCCCGGGGTGGAAGCCGACGATGTTATCGGCACCCTGGCGCAACAGGCGGCCAGGGAAGGAACCGATGTGGTGATTGTGTCTCCCGACAAGGATTTTCAGCAGCTTCTCGACGAGCGTATTTCCATGTTTCGCCCCGCTCGCCGGGGAGAAACCTTCGATCCTGTCACCGAGGATACGTTCCGGGAAAAATACGGCCTCCCGCCGATCCGGTTCATTGACCTGCTCGCACTCATGGGAGACGCCAGCGACAATGTGCCGGGGGTACAGGGTATTGGCGAAAAAACGGCAGGGGCATTGATCCGGGAGTACGGCTCCGTGGAAACGCTCCTCGAGCACGCGGAGGAAGTGAAAGGCAAGCGCGCTCGCGAAGGCCTGCTTGCACACCGTGAAGAAGCCCTGCTCAGCAAGCAGCTGGTCACCATCAAGACGGATGTGGAGCTGGACGTAACGCCGGCGCAACTCGCGCGCTCCTCGCCGGACCGCGAAGCATTGCTTTCCCTGTTCAACGACCTCCAGTTCAACACATTCTTCCGGAAAGTGAAGGCCGGAACGTTTGCACAGATTTCAGGGGAGCCTGCGCAGACCGGAGAGGAGCCGCAAACCACGACGGACGTTCCGGAAATACAGAAGGAGGAGGAAGCGCCCCGCCCCACGTTTTTTTCCGGGGAGCCGGCCGATGGTTCCGATCTGGCGTCGTACGACCCGCAAAAGGCGGCCTACCGTCTTATAAGCGACAGGGAAACCTTGCAAACGGTCGTGGAAGAATTGCAGGCAGCGGACCGGTTCGCCTTCGACACGGAAACTACCTCGGTCGATCCGATGTGGGCGTCGCTTGTGGGGATTTCTTTTGCGCAGGAAGCCGGAAAGGCCTGCTATATCCCTACGCCCTTGCCGGATGGAACGCCCACAGCCGATATTCTCGTCCTGCTTGAACCGATCCTCCGAGGCAATGCGCTCAAAATCGGGCAGAATGTCAAGTATGACGTCGTAACGCTGGAACGGCACGGAATGCGGACGAAAGGCCCGTTCTTCGATACGATGGTGGCGCATTACCTGCTGTCCCCCGAAGAACCGCACGGTCTCGATTCGCTGGCGCTGAAATTTCTGCGCTATAAAACCATTCCGATCGAGGACCTTATCGGAACAGGAAAGAATCAGCTCTCGATGCGGGACGTGTCTCCGGACAAGACCTGTCCATACGCCTGCGAGGATGCGGACGTCACCTTGCGTTTGGCGGATACGCTTGCCGTAAGGCTCAAGGAAGACGACTTGCTGGAGCTTGCGGAACAGATCGAGTTTCCTCTCCTGCGCGTGCTGGCGGACATGGAGATGACCGGCATCCGGGTCGATCCGGATATGCTGGCGGCGCTCTCCGAAGAGATGGGCGCCCACATTCGCGACCTTGAGGAGAAGATCCACAAAGAGGCGGGGGAACCATTCAATATCGGTTCCCCGCGCCAACTCGGCGGCATTCTGTTTGAGAAATTCAACCTGCGGGTCGTGTCAAGAACGTCCACAGGCGCTCCTTCCACCAAAGAAGATGTACTGGAGACCCTTGCAGCAAGTCACCCCTTGCCGGCGCTCGTTCTCGAATGGCGCAAGTTTTCCAAGCTGAAAAGCACCTATGTCGATAGCCTGGGCAAGCTGATCCATCCGGATACCGGCCGCATTCACACCAATTACAACCAGACCGTGGCAGCCACAGGAAGGCTTTCCTCGGCGGGGCCGAACCTGCAAAACATTCCCATCCGGACAGACAAGGGCAAGGAAATCCGCAAGGCGTTCGTCGCCGAAAAGGGGTGGAAGCTGCTTTCGTCCGACTATGTACAGATTGAACTCCGTATCCTGGCTTCCATGAGCGGAGACGAAGCGCTCAGCGAAGCATTTCGGCAAAAGAAAGACGTACATAGGGCCGTAGCTGCAATGATATACGATGTTTCACCTGAAGAAGTACATGAAGATCAGCGGCGTAAGGCAAAGGAAGTGAATTACGGCATTCCCTACGGCATTTCCGCGTGGGGCCTGGCCCAGCGGCTGCGATGTCAGGTCGGAGAAGCCCAGGAATTGATCGATAGCTACCTGAAAACGTATCCTGCGGTCACGGCCCATATCAAGAGGGTCGTCGAAGAGGCCCGCGAAAGAGGATACGTACGTACGATCCTCGGGCGCCGGCGCTTCGTGCCGAATATCAATTCGCGCAATCGAACCCAGCGATCTTTTTCCGAGCGCGTCGCCGTGAACATGCCGATCCAGGGATCGCAAGCCGATATGATCAAGATCGCCATGGTGCATATAGCCCGCAGGCTGAAGCGGGAAGGTCTGGCGACGCGCATGTTGCTGCAGGTGCATGACGAACTCGTCCTTGAAGCGCCGCCGGAGGAAATCGATGCGGTGCAGGCAATAGTTCGCGAGGAAATGGAATCGGCGCTCTCGCTCGATGTGCCCATCGAGGTGCATATGGATACAGGCGATAATTGGCTCGACGCACACTGATGAACACACCGGAAGGCTTCATATTCGAGGAAACGTCGGAGGGCGTTGAGGCATACCGTCTGGAGGACAACGGCCTGCAGACCTTGCTGCTCCGGGACGCCACGGCTCCCGTTGCAACATTCATGATTACCTACCGGGTAGGGAGCCGCCACGAGCCGGAGGGCCTCACCGGAGCTTGTCACTTTCTCGAACACCTGATGTTCAAGGGATCGGCCCGATTCAACAAGCAGGCCGGCACGTCTGTGTTCAACGTGTTGCAGCGCGTGGGGGCCCGCGTCAACGCCACCACCTGGCTGGACCGCACGAACTATTACGAGATGCTTCCTGGAGAACATCTCCCTCTTGCTGTCGAGATAGAAGCGGATCGTATGCGGGGCGCTTTGCTGCAGGATGAGGAGATGGAACGGGAACGCACCGTGATCCTGAACGAGTTGGATCGGGGAGAAAACGATCCGGTCCGCAAACTCTTTCATGCGGTATGGGCTGCCGCCTTCACAGTGCATCCCTACCATCACCCCGTGATCGGGTGGCGGGACGATGTAGAGCGTCTGACGCCCGACGGGTTGCGGCATTTCTACGATACATACTACCGGCCCGACAATGCGACGGTCAGTATCATCGGAGATTTTGACAAAACCGAGGTTCTGGAACTTGTACGCCGCCATTTTGGCCAAATCGCGAACCCGGAAGAGGCCTTGCCCGCCATGCACGTGTGCGAACCGGCTCAGGAGGAAGCACGCCGCGTGGTCGTACGTCAGGCGGGTTGGCAAGGAGCCGTTATGGTTGCATGGAAATCGCCTTGCGGACTGGAGGCGGATACGGATGCGCTCGATATGCTTTCCGCCATTCTTTCCGCCGGCAAGAACAGTCGCCTGTATCGCCGGCTGACAGACACGGGGCTCACGACCAGCGCCTGGGGAGGTATTTCCCGATTTTGCGATCCGGGTCTGGCGTATGTTTTTGCAAGACCGGCCCCGGACAAAACCCACGAGGAAGTGGAAGCCGCCATTCATGCGACGATCGACGAGATCAAGGAAAACGGAATCACGGAAGAGGAACTCCGGCGAGCCCGAAACCAGCGCAAGGCGCAGGCCGCTTTTAGCCGGGACGGTTCGTTTTCGGCCGCTGCGGAACTCAACGAGGCCATTGCCGCCGGAGACTGGAAACTGTACACCACGATGCAGGACCGCATCCATCAGGTAACCGGAAAACACATACAGCGCGTTGCGCAGCAGTATTTCGTAGAGAACGCCTGTACGACGGGGTACTACATACCTGACGGAGAGGCCGGCTCATGAATATATCTCCATCGGGACAGGTCCGTACGCCGTCCTTCGCCGAGCGTATTTCCGAGCGCTTTGTCGGCCCGTGCCGCCTCATCATGTTGCGTACGCCGATCCAAAATGTCGTAACGTGGTGCGGCTCGTTCCATAGCGCCCCGGACATGGGCAACAAAGAAGAGTTGCTGCTGCAGCATCTGGTCGTATCCATGCTGGACAAGGGCGCCGGGACGCTGGATCGATTCGCCCTGTCCGAAATACTGGAAAACAAGGGGGCGGAGCTGGCATTTTCTTCCGATGTGCTTCGTGTCGATTTTTCAGGACGCGCCCTTAAAAAGGACGTTACGGAAGTGCTGGGTCTGGCCGCCTTGCAATTGCGGGAACCATTGCTGCCTGAGGAGGAACTCGCCAAGGCGAAAGACAGGATATCGGCGTCCATCAAGCGTTCGATGGAAAGTACGAGCGCCCAGGCGTCCGGGGCGCTGCGGCGGCGGATATACGGCGTCTCGCATCCTAACTATATACAGGAATCCGAAGAGCGGTTGGAGCAGTTGCAAGGCCTCTCGATAGACGATGTCCGGGCGTATCATGCTGCACATTTCGGCGCCAATGCATGTACGCTCGTGGTCATAGGAGATGTGGACGAGAGCGCAGTGAACGAAGCAGTGGAAAATCACTTTGCGGAATGGCCGTCCCACGATGCGTCCCCTCACTTCGCAGAGGCGCCGGCAGAACACGCCCCCGGCGTGTCCACCGTTGTCCTCCCCGATAAGGAAAATGTGGATGTACGCCTCGGACATGCCCTTGCTATACGGCGGGATAACCCTGGTTACATTCCGGCTTTTCTTGCCAATTTTGCACTGGGCGGAAATTTCTCGGCGCGACTGATGCAGACGATTCGCGACGAAATGGGTCTGACGTACGGCATCGGCGCATCCCTGTCGGGCGTTTCCACGGAATACGACGGGCACTGGCAAGTGGCGGTAACCCTGTCGAAGGAATATGTGCAGCGGGGGATAGAAGAAACCGTCAAACAAATTCGTCACTTTGTCGCCGGCGGCGTGACCCCGGAAGAACTCGAGGAAAAGAAAACCACGGTAACAGGAGCGTTCAAGGTGGGGCTTTCCACTACGTTCGGGCTGGCGCAAACGCTTCTCAGCAATGTGGAACAGGGATTCGAGATAGCGTATCTCGACGAATTTCCGGATAGAGTGGAGAGCGTTTCGGTGGATGAAGTCAATCAAGCGATCGCACAGGTATTCGTCCCCGACGCATTGCACGTCACGCTGGCCGGAAACGTCCGGGAAGGGGAGGGATATCCGCCCGATAGCATGAACCCGGTATAGGGGCGGGGCGGCCCCCTGCGGAGCAATATCCGGGTACTCTGATTACGTCTGCAAAGTTCAGAGGCTGCGAGAGGTGGGCTGGCAAGGAATGACGACATTACACCTTAAATTCCACCGAAATCTGTCCAATCAACCCGAACCACCTCTTTGTCCAATATAGCATGTGTGTTGTTTGGACCGTGACGCTCCATTAGAGATAAAAAAATAGACACATTAAAAACACTAATACATTCTATTTATACACAGAATGTACACAATGTGTTTAATATTTTGAAAGCTGCGTTAGCCCATGACGGAGTGAGCGCAGTCAAGTCAGGGGAGATACTCGCAAAGCCCAGAGGTTGCGAGAAGTGCGCTTCACGCACCAACGTGAAGTGCTGAGCGAAGCGGTTTTGGTCAGAGTATCCTTTAAGGTTGTTGCCCCTGTGCGCGCGCCGGGGAGCGAGTCCGGGACGGGTGAAGTAGCCAAGACAGTTTGGCCGGATTCTAAATCGGTCCAATCGACCCGGACCGCCTCCGAATTCCCCGAAACGCCAGAAAGGCTAATGGGATTTTTTTACGCGATTCCCATTCCCTGTCGCAAACCACTGTTCCATGGCGTTCCCTCATTTAATAACGAGGGAGGACGTTAGCCGGTCGGGGGCGGTGTTGTGGGTGGCGATTTTAGCGGCAATGGTCTTCGTTCCGAACGTGGCGCAGGCGCAATGTTGCACTTTAGTCTCCAGAACCGACAGTCTGGCGCTGGTGGCGCTCTACGATTCGACCGGCGGCGATAACTGGACGCGTAGGAATAACTGGAAAAGCGCGGAACCGGTCTGGAAGTGGTACGGGGTCACGGTTGAGAACGGCGTAGTCACCAAGCTGGACTTGCGCTTCAATACTTTACGAGGAAAATTACCGTCCGCAATAGGGAATCTGACCAGCCTTGAGGAGTTATGGCTCAGCTGGAACGACCTAAGCGGAGCAATACCGGAGGAAATAGGGAATCTGACCAGCCTTGAGGTGTTATGGCTCGACAATAACGCCTTAAGCGGAGCAATACCGGAGGAAATAGGGAATCTGACCAGCCTTGTGAGGTTACGGATATCCCTTAACGCCTTAAGCGGAGCAATACCAGAGGAAATAGGGAATCTGACCAGCCTTGAGGAGTTATGGCTCAGCTGGAACGACCTAAGCGGAGCAATACCGGAGGAAATAGGGAATCTGACCAGCCTTGAGAACTTACGGCTCAACAATAACGCCTTAAGCGAAGCAATACCGGAAGAAATAGGGAATCTGACCAGCCTTGTGAGGTTATATTTGAGGCATAATCCAACATTGACCGGAGAGCTTCCTGCGGGTTTAAGATTTCTGCCGATTAGATTCTTGGATATAAGAAACACCTGTATTACTACGCCTTCGGATAGCAATTTTCAGGCATGGTTAAGACGCATTGTATTTACCGATACCGATAGAGTATGTGCGCCAGGCGTTACCGTGACGCCGCCAGCGCTCTCCGTTCCGGAAGGATCGAGCGAGAAATACACGGTCGTGCTCGATACGCAGCCTTCCGCCGCCGTAACGATTTCGGTGTCTTTGGCTTCGGGTTCGGATGCGGATATTACGGTGGACAAGCCCTCGCTCACGTTCACTACGGAGAACTGGGAGACGGAGCAGGAGGTGACGGTGTCGGCTGCCGAAGACGACGACGCCGTAAACGGCGCGGCGACGATAGAACATGCGGTAAGCGGCGGCGGTAGCGACTACGCGGACGTTACGGCCTCTTCGGTTACAGCAATGGAGTCGGACAACGATACGGCGGGCGTCACGGTGACGCCGACGACGCTCTCCGTTCCGGAAGGATCGAGCGAGAAGTACGCGGTCGTGCTCGATACGAAGCCTTCCGCCGACGTAACGATTTCGGCGTCTTTGGTTGCCGGTTCGGATGCGGACATTACAGTGAATAAGAATTCGCTCACGTTCACTACGGAGGACTGGTCTACGGCGCAGGAGGTGACCGTGTCGGCTGCCGAGGACGCCGATGCGCTATACGGGCGCGCGACGATAGCGCATGCGGTAAGCGGGGGGGACTACGCGGGCGTAACGGCCGATTCGGTCAAGGCGAGGGAGTCGGACAACGATGCGGTAGCGGGCGTTACGGTGACGCCGACGGCGCTCACGATCACGGAAGGATCAAGCGAGAAGTACGAGGTCGCGCTTACGTCGGAGCCCTCGGACAACGTAACGATCATGGTGTCTTTGGCTGCCGGTTCGGACGAAGACATTACGGTGGACAAGCCCTCGCTTACATTCACTACGGAGAACTGGGATGTGCCGCAGGAGGTCACGGCAAGCGCTGCCGAGGACGACGATGCAACAGACGGCGAAGCGACGATAGAGCATGCGGCCTCGGGCGGGGGCTACGGCGGCGTTACGGTCTCTTCGGTTACGGCGACGGAGTCGGACAACGATACGGCGGGCGTGACGGTGACGCCGACGGCGCTGACGGTGGCTGAAGGCGACAGCATGAAGTACAGCGTGGTTCTGGATACGCAGCCTACCGCCGCCGTAACGATCTCATTGTCTTATGCTTCGGGCGCAGATGCGGATATTACGGTGGACAAGCCCTCGCTCACGTTCACTACGGAGAACTGGAATGCGGCGCAGGAGGTCACGGTGTCGGCTGCCGAAGACGACGATGCGCTAAACGGGAGCGCGACGATAGAGCATACGGTAAGCGGCGGGGATTATGCCGGCGTTACGGCCTCTTCGGTTACGGCAACGGAGTCGGATAACGATACGGCGGGCGTCACGGTCATGCCGACAGCGCTCACGGTGGCCGAGGGCGACAGCATGAAGTACAGCGTGGTTCTGGATACGCAGCCTACCGCCGCCGTAACGATCTCATTGTCTTATGCTTCGGGCGCAGATGCGGACATTACGGTGGACAAGCCCTCGCTCACGTTCACTACGGAGAACTGGAATGCGGCGCAGGAAGTGACGGTATCGGCGGCCGAGGACAACGACGCAGTAAACGGGAGCGCGACGATAGAGCATGAGGTAAGCGGCGGGAACTACGCGGGCATCACGGCCTCTTCGGTTACGGCGACCGAAGAGGATAACGACATGGCGGGCGTGACGGTGACGCCGACGGCGCTCTCCGTTGCGGAGGGCTCGAGCGAGAAGTACGCGGTGGTTCTCGACACAAAGCCTTCGGCCGACATGACGATCACGGTGTCTTTGGCCGCAGGCTCGGATGCGGACATTACAGTGGACAAGCCCTTGCTCACGTTCACTATGGAGAACTGGAATGCGGCGCAGGAGGTGACGGTATCGGCAGCGGAGGATACGGACACGGCGAACGGCGTGGCGACGATAGAGCACGCGGTAAGCGGCGGCGATTATAACAATGTTACAGCCTCTTCGGTTACGGTGGCCGAGTCGGATAACGACGCGGCGGGCGTGACGATAAATCCGACGGCGCTCACGGTGGACGAGGGCTCGAGCGCGAAGTATACGGTGGTGCTGACAACGCAGCCTTCGGCCGACGTGACGATCTTGGTGTCGCTGGCCGCCGGTTCGGACACGGACATTACGGTAGACAAGGCCTCGCTTGTGTTCACTACGAGTAACTGGTCTGTTTCTCAGGAGGTCACAGTATCGGCGGCCCAGGACGACGACACCGTAAACGGCGCAGCGACAATAGAACATTCGGCGTCAGGCGGGAGCTATGGCGGCGTGACGATCTCTTCGGTTACGGTGACCGAGGCCGACAACGATGCGGCGGGCGTTACGGTCACGCCGACGGTGCTCTCCGTAACGGAAGGCTCGAATGCAACGTATACGGTGGTGCTCGACACGAAGCCCTCCGCCGACGTAACGATCGACGTGTCGCTGACCGAGGGTTCGGATGCGGACATTACGGTGGAAAAGAGATCGCTCACGTTCACGCCGGATAACTGGGCTGTGGCCCAGGAAGTCACGGCAAGCGCTGCCGAGGACGACGATGCCGTAAACGGCACGGCGACGATAGAACATGCCGCGTCGGGCGGGGGCTACGACGGCGTGCCCGTCTCTTCGGTGACGGCGACGGAGTCGGATAACGACGCGGCGGGCGTTACCGTGACGCCGACGGCCCTCACCGTTCCGGAAGGCTCGAACGCCAAGTACGCAGTCGTGCTTACGTCGCAGCCCTCGGACGACGTAACGATCACGGCGTCTTTCGCTTCGGGTTCGGACGCGGACATTACGGTGGATAACGCCTCGCTCACGTTCACGCCGGATAACTGGGCTGTGGCCCAGGAAGTCACGGCAAGCGCTGCCGAGGACGACGATGCGATAAACGGCGCGGCGACGATAGCGCATACGGCCTCGGGCGGGGGCTACGTCGGCGTACCCGTCTCTTCGGTTACGGTGACCGAGGCGGATAACGACGCGGCGGGCGTGACGGTCACGCCGACGGCACTTACGGTTTCGGAAGGCTCGAATGCGACGTACACCGTGGTCCTGAATACGCAGCCCTCGGACGACGTAACGATCTCGTTGTCTTTCGCTTCGGGTTCGGACGCGGATATTACGATAGACAAGCCCTCGCTCACATTCACGCCGGAGAACTGGAATGAAGCGCAGGAGATAACCGTATCGGCCGCCGAAGACGACGATGCCTTGAACGGCGAGGCGACAATAGAACATTCGGCGTCGGGCGGGGGCTACGGCGACGTGACGGTCTCTTCGGTTACGGCAACCGAGGAGGACAACGATACGGCGGGCGTTACGGTGACGCCGACGACGCTCTCCATTCCGGAAGGCTCGAATGCGACGTATACCGTGGCGCTCGACACGGAGCCCTCCGCCGACGTAACGATCTCGTTGTCTTTCGCTTCGGGTTCGGATGCGGACATTACGGTGGATAACACCTCGCTCACGTTCACGCCGGACAACTGGGAT
>LXNI01001590.1_pt1 | contig 18772 bp, 19 predicted proteins | sample 809091 | NCBI WGS metagenome assembly LXNI01 (sample SAMN04870527, study PRJNA318959) | sponge metagenome | biome: 01000161; feature: marine sponge reef; material: water | host: Sarcotragus foetidus | place: Greece: Milos, Mediterranean Sea | collected 2013-05-29 | depth 5-7 m | reverse complement strand
ACGCCGATAAAAACGCCGCTACAAAGGAGATCAGCAACGAGAGCACGATTTTGGAACGTACATAGATAAGGAGTTTGCTGAAGATAAACAACAGCAAATCCTTCATGAAATAGATTCCCGCCACCATAAAGACGAGTAGCAAGATGACTTTTAGGTTCCCTTGCAGTTCTAGATAGATAGCTTCTGGAGACGTTAATCCAAGAATCACTGCTTCTAGCGCGAGAAGTCCTCCTGGAAGTAACGGGTAACACGTGAGCGCCATAGCCAGCGTAAATATGAATTCCAACACGAGAATCCATCCAACGACCGTTACACCTAATTCCGGGGGGAGGAGGAAGAGTAGGATGGGGTTAGTGACGAGAAACGCCACGATTGTGTACTTGTACCAATCGGGAGAGGAACCAAGGAATCCTTGCCAAAACGCATGTGGCAATGACCTAGCTGGAATGGACGGTAGGGATCGTGAGCTCACACTATTCCTTGATACTTAATTAGAGAAGCTCTGCCGAGACGCAGAGACAAAGTTGCCTATTTTGCTTATGCGCCTTTCGACCGAGTGATCAGCAGAGCGCTCCTCGCTGACTTCTAAAATCACGCCTGCCAATCCGACGGAAGTACTTATGTGGCCGTTTGATCCCGACGACTTCTTGTCGCATCCTGTATCTCACGAGAATCAAAACGCTGATAACGCGCTCTATTTCTGTCTTATGCGAGATCAACTGTTATCCATCAGTGAAGGTGGGATTCCACGACCGATTGAAGCCGATGAGTTTCGTTGGCTTGATGTCGAAGTTCGCAGCAAGAATTACTTAGGAGCGTGGCGAAACAATCCGTGTTTTGCTCTTGACATCGATGGTGAAGTTCCACCCGGCTACGCCGTTTCTGATTTACGTAGTTGGCTGGGTCGTGTGGAACCTGGAATGTTCTATTTGGCAGGTCGCGCGAAACAGATTGTTGAGATGGTTCGTACCAACCAATATTGCGGTCGGTGCGGCGAAGCGATGGTGAATCATAAATCAGACCGTGCGCGGCATTGTCCTGCGTGTGGATTGGTGGCATACCCTCGTTTGAGCCCAAGCATCATCGTCCTTGTACGCAAAGGAGATGAGATGTTGTTGGCGCGCAACTTCAATTGGCCTCAGGGAATGTTCAGCACACTTGCCGGCTTTGTTGAGCCTGGTGAGTCAATTGAGCAGACGGTACATCGCGAGATCATGGAAGAGGTGGGCTTAACGGTCAAGAACCTTCGTTATCTCGGTAGTCAGTCTTGGCCGTTCCCAAACTCATTGATGTTGGGATTCCACTGCGATTACGATGCTGGTGAACTTACGTTTCATGATCAGGAAGTTGCTGAAGCACGGTGGTTCCGTTATGACGAACTGCCTAACGTACCTGGCGCCACCGCGATCTCCCGATGGTTAATTAATAGCTATATCGAGGAAATGCAGCATTCGGCTTAGCTCGTGGAGCTCGCAGTGCGTTTTCCTAGCGTTCTGCCGATAGTTTCCGACTCTTTTCCAGACGTTTTCCCGTGATCGTTCTAATTAGTAAATGGGATCGCGAGAGTTCACCGAGCGCTAGGCTACAAGCACTCGGTGAACTGCAGGTAGTTATGTGAGGTTAGCTCTTGACCGCGCCTCGAATGAGCTCCTCAATGTGCGATTCAGGTGCGTCCTCATCTTCACCTTCTTGAGCGAACTGGTCTTCTTCGGTCGAACCCGTAAGCGCAGTGACTGAGGACTCACCGCCTTGGATTACATTCGCGACCTCGTCGAAGTAACCTGTACCTACTTCCTGTTGGTGACTTACGAACGAGTAACCGCGCGACTCAGCTGCAAACTCCTCTTCTTGTAGTTCAACGTACGCTGTCATCTGGTTCTTGACGTACTTCTGTGCTAAGTCAAACATGTTGTACCACATGCTATGGATCCCGGCTAGCGTAATGAACTGGAACCGATAACCCATCGCTGCGAGTTCGATCTGGAACTTCGCGATTGTTGCGTCGTCTAGATTCTTGCGCCAGTTGAAGCTCGGCGAACAGTTGTAAGCGAGCATTTGGTTGGGATAGTCTTCATGGATTGCGTCAGCAAACGCTTTAGCTTCGTCAAGGTCAGGCACAGCTGTTTCGCACCAAATTAGATCGGCATAAGGTGCGTAAGCCTTGCCCCGTGCAATTGCTTGAGGTAAGCCTGCTCGCGTGCGGTAAAAACCTTCGGGTGTACGTTCGCCCGTAATAAACGGCTTATCGTGTTCGTCAATGTCGGTTGTCAGCATTTCAGCTGCATTCGCGTCGGTGCGCGCCATCAGCAAGGTGGGCACGTCACACACGTCTGCTGCTAAACGCGCAGCGATCAACTTTTGGACGGCTTCGACAGTTGGTACAAGCACCTTTCCGCCCATATGACCACACTTTTTAACGCTTGCTAGTTGATCTTCGAAATGGACGCCCGCCGCACCTGCGTTGATCATTCCCTTCATCAACTCAAAAGCATTCAGGATACCGCCAAAGCCAGCTTCGGCGTCTGCAACAATCGGGGCGTAGTAGTCGATGCCGTCATCGATACCCTTCGACCATTGAATCTCATCTGCCCGACGAAACGCGTTGTTGATGCGATTGACAACGGTCGGCACGGAGTTGACAGCATAGAGCGATTGATCGGGATACATCGTCTCAGACGTATTAGCGTCCGCAGCGACTTGCCAACCAGAGAGATAGATCGCCTTGATGCCAGCCTTTACTTGCTGTACCGCTTGACCGCCGGTCAGCGCGCCGAGGCAGTTCACAAAGTCTTCAGATTGCAGTAAATCCCAGAGTTTGTCGGCGCCGTGCGCTGCCAACATGCTTCGGTGGGGAATGCTGCCTCGCAGATGAACGACGTCTTCTGCGGAGTAACCCCGCTTGACATCCTTCCAGCGTGGGTTTGTGCGCCATTCTTCCTCGAGTTCGGCGATCTGTTCGGATCGTGGTTTACGGGGTTGGTAATGAAGAGCCATAGGTCAGTACGTTAGCGAGTCTAGAAAGGCGCGAATTCTAGGAATCGCTTTTCTGTAAAAAAGAGAATAGATAGCATGAATTACTTTCTTAAATGGAATTTAACGTCGCTTAGCCTCCTGTGAAGCGCATGGCGCGATGTTCGATACCTGCATCTAGGAACACCTCCCCGAACGCGGTAAAACCGTTTCTGGTGTAAAAGCCGAGTGCATGGGTTTGTGCGTGAAGAAATGGTTCCGTTTGACCCTTATTTAGTGCGTGCTGTACCGCGGCATTCAAAAGTAGGGCACCGATCCCGTGTCGACGGTACGGAATGAGCACTGCCATGCGTCCGATCTGCCCAGACGGCATTAACCGCGCGACACCTACTGGGGTGTCGTCAATCGTGGCGAGAAAGTGCGTGGAGACTTCGTCCATCCCATCTAGTTCCTCTTCGATTGGAACAGACTGCTCTTCGACGAACACCTTCAATCGGATCGTACTTAGTGTTTCGCTCTCTTCCTCCCAAAAAACTCGCCGTATTTCGGGTCTCATAAATCTTGTAGCCGTACGGACAGCTCGTGTATGCCTTTGTCGCCCAGTTGTGGAGCCAATCCGATATATTTAGATGGATGCATCGCTTTTAGTTCCGAACGTAGTTCAGAATCGAGTGGCAACTCATCGAGCATCTCGGCATAAAGTGATTCCGTGAGCTGCTTGCCGCGCGTGATCTCTTTGACAATTTCGTACGGTTCGGAGATTCCCTGCTTGCGCATGGCTGTCTGGACGGCTTCGCTCAACACTTCCCATGCTTCGTCCAGATCCTTGGCGATCAGCTCGTCATTCACCTCGAGTTTCTTGATTCCGCGGATTGTGCTCCGAATCGCAATGACTGAATGACCGAAAACCGCACCTACGTTCCGTAGTGCGGTTGAATCGGTTAGGTCACGTTGCCAGCGCGAAATAAGAAGCTTGTCCGCCAAGTGGCGTGAAAGGGAGTTGGCGACGCCTATATTGCCTTCCGAGTTTTCGAAGTCGATCGGATTTACCTTGTGTGGCATCGTAGAACTGCCTACTTCCCCGTCGACTTGCTTCTGCTTGAAGTAGCCGAGAGCGATGTATCCCCAAACATCGCGATCAAAATCTAGTAAAACTTGGTTGAATCCCGCTAATGCATTGAGAAACTCCGCCATCCAATCGTGCGGTTCGATCTGCGTTGTATATGGATTTGGCGAGAACCCTAACGATGCAATAAAGGATTCTGACGCTGTAGCCCAGTCAATTTCCGGTGCTGCGGCAACATGGGCGTTGAAATTGCCAACGGCACCGTTGATCTTGGCTTGTATCGCCACTTTGTTGAAGACTTCAGTCCATTGCGTGAGTCGCGCCGCGACGTTTACCAACTCCTTTCCCAAGGTAGTAGGCGAAGCCGTCTGACCATGTGTACGCGACAACATCGGCGTCTCAAGGTGATTCGACGCGAACTTAATGATTTCGCGAGTTACATCGACCATCAAGGGGAGTAGTACATCACGACGAGCATCTTGAAGCATCATTGCGTAAGCGAGATTGTTGATGTCCTCAGACGTACACGCGAAGTGCACGTACTCTTTTAAGTTCGCCAAGTCCATCGCTTCGAGCGCTTCTTTTACGAAGTACTCGACCGCCTTCACGTCGTGATTGGTTTTTCGTTCGATCGTTCGAATCCTCTCGGCATCTGCCTTGGTGAATTCAGTTTGAACTGCTCGCAGAGCGCTCTGTTGATCCGAATCAAGACTCGCGTTGTCGACCAATCGGAGATCTACCACGAGAAATTTGAGCCACTCGACCTCGACTGCGACACGACGGTGAATCAAGCCAAACTCGCTGCAAATAGGTGCGAGCTCGGTGACATGCCGTCGGTATCGTCCATCAAGCGGTGACAGGGCGAGGAGTTCACTGTCCTTGGCGTCGGAGTGAGCGCCGCTTTCGCTTCGTTGTTGGTCTTCTTTCATTGTGCTTCAACCAGCTTGATCTTAGCGCCGCCTAGACAACGGCTACCGTGGTAGAACGCTGCATACTGTCCCGGGGTGATCGCTCGCTGCGGTTCATCAAAAGTGACTCTCACACTGGTCCCGTCGATATCGACCGCACACGGCTTCGGCACCGAACGATAGCGAACCATTGCTTCACAGCGATTGATAGCAGATGCGTCCTCAACAAACCAATTTGGTTGTTCCGCGATTAGACTCCTGGCTTCTAATTGATCCTGATCCTGCGTAACCACAAGCTCGTTTGACTCAATGCGCTTTCTGACGACATACCATGGCGCTTCTTGAGCGTTTCGCATGCCTCCGATGCGAAGTCCTTGCCGTTGCCCAAGGGTGTAGTAGGCGAGACCGATGTGCTCTCCTACGATGTTGTCCACAGTATCAACAATCGGACCTGGTTCTTTAGGCAAGTAGCGGTTGAGGAAGTCGCTGAAACGTCGTTCACCAATAAAACATATGCCAGTGCTGTCTTTCTTTGAATACACATGTAACGCATGGCGCTTCGCCGTCTCTCGCACCATGTTCTTCGTGTGATCTGCGAGCGGAAACAGGCATCGCTTAAATCGCTCGATCGGAACTGCCTGTAGGAAATACGTTTGATCTTTATCTAGATCGAGTGCTCGGTGCAATTCAATCTGCTGAGAATCGCGGTCAAGTCGGGCGTAGTGGCCTGTTGCGATCCAATCTGCGCCACGCATCTCAGCGTAGTCCTGGAACACGGCGAACTTGATGTTGCGATTGCATAGCACATCGGGATTCGGGGTTCGACCCGCAGCGTACTCACTTAAGAAATCCTCAAAAACATCTTCCCAGTATTCGGCTGCGAAATTGATGGGGTGCAATGGAATATCAATTTGATCTGCGACGCGCTGTGCGTCCTCGAAATCTTGGATGGCCGTACAGTATTCGGTATCGTCATCTTCGTCCCAGTTTTTCATGAAGATACCTTCGACCTCGTAACCCTCCTGTTTCAGGAGCAACGCTGTAACGGCGGAATCAACGCCTCCGGATAGACCGACGGCGACTCGGTTGGGCTCCACTTTCTTAAAATGACTCGGTAAAGGTGCGACCGTCGGCGACAGACGTCGTCGAGTCGTTGGACGAGTGCATTTTAGTTAGGATTCATGGCCAAGCTCAGTCATATCAACGCGGACGGCGAGGCACAAATGGTTGATATCTCTGCCAAATCCGTGTCCGAACGCATCGCAACCGCCGCTGCAGTTCTCAAAATGGCGCCTAAAACCCTCGCCATGATTGTGGACGGCAAAATTCCGAAAGGCGACGTGTTTGCTGTTGCCAGGGTTGCGGGTATTCAGGCGGCGAAGCGCACGAGTGACCTCATTCCATTGTGCCATCCACTAGCGTTGACCAACGTCGGGATTGAGTTCGAGTCGCGTAATGACGACGAATTGCATATTCGCTCAACCGCGAGCGTGAATGGTCAAACGGGGGTCGAGATGGAAGCACTGACCGCAGCAACCGTGGCAGCACTTACCGTATATGACATGTGCAAAGCAGTACAAAAAGACATCAAGATTGCGGATATCTGCCTTTTGTCAAAATCAGGCGGAAAATCAGGCGCTTGGCAAGCACCGTGAAAGTCAACGTTCTTTTTTTTGCGTCCCTAAAAGAGGATCTGGGTTGCGCTGAAATCGAACTTCAGCTCTCAGAACTTGCGTCACGAGCGGATCTATTCGATTGCTTGACCAATGAGTTAGGATCGGACCGCGTGGCTCCACTCTTTGCAGAGAACGTCTCGATCGCGATCAATCAATCGATCGCGAAGGGCGAGTTCACGCTGCAGTCGGGCGACGAAATCGCTTTTCTCCCGCCCATCACAGGCGGCTAAGCGTGGATGACATCCGCGTGCAGCAGGAGGATTTCTCTCTAGCGGAGGAATACGAGAGGTGCCGCGTGGCCGCGGGTCCAGAATGTGGCGCAGTCGCAACATTCACGGGTCTGGTTCGGCAATTTGAAGCAAGTACGGCAGTGTCAGGTCTACATCTCGAGCACTATCCAGGCATGACCGAGAAATCGATGGAGAACATCGTCGCTAAGGCACGGAATCGTTGGTCATTGCAACATGTAAGGGTCGTGCATCGAATTGGCATACTTGAAGCTGGATCCCAGATCGTTTTGGTGATCGTTGCAAGTTCGCACCGGCCAGACGCTTTCGCAGCGTGCGAGTACATCATGGATTTTCTTAAGACGGAAGCCGTGTTCTGGAAGAAAGAGATTCGATCGGACGGCGAAATTTGGATTAAATCGACCAGTAACGATTACGAGCGTCGAGATGGTTGGGTTGGCGAACCATCTGCGACAGTAAAACGATGATGGCACGCTGAGTTTTCGCGAATATACCTTTCTATAATCCGCCCCCCTTATAGCGTACGGGTGACCTTACATGGGCTACCAACACATAGTTGTTCCGTCAGATGGTAAGCAAATGTCTGTGGCGGAAGATGGTAGTCTCATTGTCCCAGATAACCCAATCATCCCGTTCATAGAAGGGGACGGAATCGGCGTCGATATCACGCCGGTCATGAAGAAAGTCGTTGACGTTGCGGTTAGCAAGGCGTACAACGATTCGCGTCAGATCGTCTGGATGGAAATCTACTCAGGTGAAAAATCGCTTGAGATATATGGCCCGGACGAGTGGTTACCAGAAGAAACCCTTGATGCCATGCGGGAATTCACCGTAGGAATCAAGGGACCTATGACCACGCCGGTCGGCGGTGGGATTCGATCGCTTAACGTCGCTTTGCGGCAGCATCTTGATCTTTATGTTTGTCTACGACCCGTGCGTTGGTTTGAAGGCGTACCCAGTCCCGTTGTGGCGCCGCACAAAACGGACATGGTGATCTTTCGTGAAAACACCGAGGACATCTACGCTGGAGTAGAGTGGGAAGCTGACAGCGCCGACGCTGATCGTGTTATTGCATTTCTCCGTGAGGAGATGGGGATCGAAAAAATCCGATTTCCGCAACATTGCGGGATTGGCGTAAAACCGGTGTCCGTCGAAGGCTCACATCGGTTAATCAGGAAAGCAATCCAATATGCGATTCAAGAGGATCGTGACTCGGTTACTTTCGTGCACAAAGGGAACATCATGAAGTTCACCGAAGGCGCGTTCAAGGACTGGGGCTACGAGCTGGCTGCGGAAGAGTTCGGTGCGACACCACTCGACGGTGGACCGTGGCACGAACTCACCAACCCTGACACTGGCAATCAGATTGTCATCAAAGACATGATCGCTGACGCGATGCTACAGCAGATTCTGACCCGTCCTGACGAATACGACGTGCTTGCGACCATGAATCTGAATGGCGACTACATTTCGGATGCATTAGCTGCCCAAGTTGGTGGCATAGGCATTGCCCCTGGCGCGAATATTGGCGACCGCATCGCACTCTTTGAGGCGACCCACGGGACCGCTCCGAAGTACGCTGGTCAAGATAAGGTGAATCCAGGTTCGCTAATTTTGTCTGCCGAGATGATGTTGCGTCATATGGGATGGCGTGAGGCCGCTGACTTGATTATTCAAGGAATGGAAGGTGCTATTGGCGAGAAAACGGTTACCTATGACTTCGAACGATTGATGACGGATGCGACGCTGTTGAAATGTTCTGAGTTCGGCGACGCCATTGTCGCCAAAATGTGATCGCTACGACTCTAGATATTCGAGTCGGTCTATACCTTAATTTCTCGCAGCCGTCGCACCTGGTATGTGGTACGACGTAGCCCTTTTTATTGGCCCGCCTCACGGATTGATTTTGTGAACTTGTGTAAACTATTTGATTGTTAGTCCTTAAAACACGAAGCATTCAACAACGTTATGCCATCTGATTCGGATAACGATCTCGTCATCGAACGGGGTGTAAAGGTTGAACCTGCCAAGCCAAAACTTGAAAAACCACCGATGTATAAGGTCATTCTCCTGAATGACGATTACACGCCTATGGAGTTCGTGGTCCACGTTTTAGAGGCAATCTTTGGCATCGAGACGGAACGTGCCGTTCAGCTGATGCTCGCGGTTCATACCCTAGGTAGCGCAACGATCGCGATCTATCCGCGAGAAATCGCCGAAACGAAGAGCGAGCGTGTTAATGCGTACGCGCAGAAGAACAATCACCCGTTACTGTCTAAAATCGAGAAAACTGATTGACATATGGCATGTCTACTTGAAAATGGACACAATATCACCATATTTACCGTAAGCGCTCCGGCGACTTGACATTGCGCGCGGCTAACGCAATGCTAAGTTCACGAACCCTTAGCCACTTCATGTTGCAAGGCGAGAAGCGCCACTCGAATGATCGATAAAGAACTCACCGAAGCCATTAACGAAGTCTCGATGCACGCGATGCAGAAGCGTCACGATCTGCTTACGACTGAACATCTCTTGTATGCGCTTCTGAATATTCCTGATGTGGTTGACATCCTCGAAAATGTACTCGTCGATATTGACCTGCTTAAGAAGAACCTTGAGAAATATCTAGATACTCACATCACCATGCGTTCGCAGGGCGACCCAGATAAGCGTCCTGATCATTCACTCGCGTTTATGCGCGTAATGCAACGTGCGCTGTTCTCGGTTACCCAGAGCCAAAAAAACGCGGTCGTTCAGGGTCGTCACGTGCTTATCGCGCTCTTCACAGAGCGTGAAACTGAAGCGTACAAGATGCTGCAAGCCCAAGGGGTGGATCGCACTGATGTAATTCGGTACGTCACGCATGGTGCCTCAAAACGTAAAGAAGACGCGATGGCTGAAGGCCAAAGTTCTACGAATACCAATCGCGACGAAGAACAGGAAAAAGAAACAGAATCTGCGCTAGCTCGGTTCACGCTCAATTTGAATGAACAGGCTCGCGAAGGCAAGATCGATCCGCTCATCGGACGAGACATCGAACTTGAACGTGTATTACAGATCTTGTGTCGCCGTCGCAAGAACAATCCCTTACTCGTAGGCGAGTCTGGCGTCGGTAAAACCGCAATCGCTGAAGGACTGGCAAAACGGATTACCGACAGTCAAGTGCCTGAAATCGTCAAAGATGCTGTGATCTATGCATTGGACCTAGGCGCGTTGCTGGCGGGTACACGGTATCGCGGCGACTTTGAAGAGCGATTTAAGGCTGTTCTTAAAGAATTGACGGAAGAAAAACGAGCGATCCTCTTCATCGATGAGATTCATACCGTGATAGGTGCTGGCTCGGCGTCAGGGTCGGTATCAGATGCGTCAAACATGCTGAAACCTGCGCTCGCGAACGGTGAAATCCGGTGTATGGGATCAACAACTTTCAAGGAGTTCCGCGGCATTTTCGACAAAGATCGAGCGTTGTCGCGACGATTCCAAAAAGTTGACATTGGCGAACCTAGTGTTGAGGACACGTACAAAATTCTTAAAGGGCTTAAGAGTCGCTACGAGGATCACTACTCATTGCGATTCACAGACCGCGCACTGCGTGCTGCAGCGGAGCTTTCAGCGAAACACATCAATGAACGTTTCCTGCCTGACAAGGCGATTGATGTCGTCGATGAAGCGGGAGCGTATCAGAAACTCCAGACGCCGAGCCGACGAAAGAAGTCAATCGGTGTTGTCGATGTCGAACAAATCGTTGCAAAAATCGCACGGATTCCATCTGCCCAGGTCACTTCCACCGACAAGGAAAACCTGCAGGACTTAGAAGAAAAACTGCGTATGGCGGTTTTTGGTCAGGATGATGCAATCAAAACATTGGCATCTGCGATCCGACTTGCGCGCGCAGGTCTGCAAGTAGACGAAAAGCCTATCGGTTCGTTTCTATTTGCAGGACCAACCGGGGTGGGCAAGACTGAGGTATGCCGGCAGCTCGCTCGAATCATGGGTGTCGAACTGTTGCGATATGACATGTCGGAATACATGGAGCGACATACCGTTTCACGATTGATCGGAGCGCCTCCGGGTTACGTTGGCTATGACCAGGGTGGTTTGCTGACGGAAGCGGTCACCAAGAACCCACACTGTGTCGTGTTGCTCGACGAAATCGAGAAAGCACATCCTGACGTTTTCAATCTACTGTTGCAGGTGATGGATCACGGCACACTGACTGACAACAACGGTCGAAGTGCAGATTTCAGGAATGTCGTACTGATCATGACGACGAATGCGGGTGCACAGGAAGCCAGTCGTTCATCCATGGGATTCACCGAACAGGACCACACCACGGACGCGAGTGAAGTCATCAAGAAGATGTTCTCGCCGGAATTTCGAAATCGAATGGACGCGATTGTTTACTTCAACTCCTTACCGATGAAGATCATCCGGACGGTAGTTGATAAGTTTCTTGATGAGCTGCAGGCGCAACTCGACAATAAGAACGTTGAGTTGGAGGTCTCTGACGATGCGAAAGAATGGCTTGCAGTCAACGGTTTCGATGAGAAGATGGGCGCGCGCCCGATGCAGCGATTGATTCAGGAAGAAATCAAGCGAAATTTGGCGGACTTCATCTTATTTGGCGAACTCGCTGACAGCGGTGGCATCGCAGAGGTCAATATCGAAGACGATAAGATAAAGATTACGACGCGTCCACATAAGAGTCGCCAACAACCGCAAGCGAAAGAACCTGAGAAACAACCGACAGACTAGCACACCCATTCGACAGGCGTGCTAGCCTAGCTATTTGCGGAACGTTATGCGACCCTTGGTTAAGTCGTAAGGCGTAAGTTCGACTTTAACGCGATCGCCTTTCAAGATGCGAATGTAATTGCGTCGCATTTTGCCCGAGATGTGAGCAGTGACCACGTGGTCGTTTTCAAGACGGACGCGGAACATCGTATTCGGCAATACGTCCTCGACCTGCCCATCCATCTCCATAGGTTCTTGTTTCGGCATCTATTACCCAAATCAGAAAGCGGCGATATTGTAAGACTCTGACGGAAAATTTCGACTGGCTGCCTAGTCGAAGTTAGGTTATTCCTGCTGATCGTCGAATCGAACCCACTCATCATCAATGAGTCGTTCTTGGGGTTGGAAGTCCATCTTGTACCTCATCTTCTTAACGGCGTCGAGTGCGAATCCGAGATAAAGATGGGCTAGATTTCCTTTTCGAGCTAAATCAATTTGAGTCAATATCGCAAAAGTACCTAAGCTTCGCTCACTTAAATCCGTATCGAAAATCGTGTAGTTCGCAGAAAGTCCATCGCGTAATCGATCAGTCTGAGCGATAAAGACTACGCGATCATCTATGAAGCCGTATATGTGGAAGTCTGTCCGATCTGGTTCCAGATGCAGCATGGTGCGCATCGTATTGAAATCAGGGGGATACATCGAACCGTTGGTATGTCTCGTCTTTATGTACTTGTCGTAGAGCCGAAACGATTCGTGATCGGAGACGAGCTTCTCGTTGGATATTTCGATTCGTACGTCCTCATTGGCACGGAGAATTCGGCGAAATCGACGTTTCATTCGAAACTCGTTCACAAGAACTCGAGTCGCGATACACGCTTCACAGTTTGTGCAATAGGGTCGATAGACGAGTCGCCCTTGCCGTCGATATCCATGGGATCCAAAATCACGCCAGAAAGCATCAATTAGCGAATCGCGATTTCTTACTTGATCAGAAGAATATTCGGGAAAGACTACATGAAAGAGGGTTTCCGTCTTCCCTTCAATGTACGGACACGGTTGTTGCGAAGCGAGCAGTTTGGGTCCGACGGAGTTCATAATCTATCTCGAAGAATGCCAACGTGGCATGAAGCCAGAGTTGCGCGTCTCATCGACTAGCGCATAGAACTCGTTTCGTGGGATATTCCGTGCGCCGAGTGATTCGGTATGGTCATTCAGCACCTGACAATCCAGGATTTGGAATCCACAATTTTTCAGGTGCTCGACAAGAAAGGCGAGGGCGACTTTAGAGGCATTGGGTTCATAGTGAAACATCGAGTCGCCGACAAATATCCCGTTTACGTCTATACCGTATACACCACCTACCAAATTGCCGTTGTGCCAGGTCTCAACAGAGTGGGTGATTCCCAACTCGTGCATCTCTCGCAATGCACGAATTAGCTCAGGATCTAACCACGTTTGTTCTCGGTCTGCGCAACCTTTGACGGTGCGCTCAAAATCGTGATCGAAGGTGACTTCAAATCGTTGTTGACGAATTGTTTTTAACAACGAGCGAGAAATGTGAAATTCGTTGAGAAACAGGACTGCTCGAGGATCAGGCGACCACCACGTGCGTGGCGCACCGATGTCATTCCAGGGGAATAACCCTTGTTTCAAAGCGTGCAGATAGAAATCTACAGTTAGCGGAATGTCGAGTTCCAACGCGGTAAACGATCGCCAAAACTCGGTGTCTGCAAGTTGCTCAATGGTCATCGCCATATGAGCAGAACGACCGCGTAATTCCGATTCGCTCATGCGTTACGGCTTTCCAAGTACTTTTCCGCATCGAGGGCTGCCATGCAGCCAAAACCGGCTGAAGTTACTGCTTGGCGATACACATGGTCGGCAACGTCCCCTGCCGCAAATACGCCTGGTACGCTTGTTGCGGTAGCGTTGCCGTTCTGACCGCTGTTGATGCGGATATAGCCATCTCGCATATCCAACACGCCTTCGAAAATGTTCGTATTTGGCGTGTGACCAATCGCAATAAACACTCCAGAAAGGTCGATATCGCGCGTGGCTTCTGATTGGACGTTTCGAATGCGTACACCCGTTACACCCGCATCATCGCCAATGACTTCGTCCAAGACATGGAACCAAACTGGCTCGATTTTTCCAGCATCGACCTTCGCAAAAAGACGATCCTGAAGCATCTTTTCCGCGCGCAATTCGTTGCGTCGATGTACAAGCGACACCTTCGAGCAAATATTCGAGAGGTATAAGGACTCTTCGACCGCAGTATTACCGCCACCAATTACCGCGACTTCTTGATCTTTAAAGAAGAATCCGTCACAAGTAGCACAAGCACTGACGCCACGCCCCATAAAGTGCTGTTCGCTTGGTAGACCGAGGTATTTAGCGGACGCGCCGGTCGCGATGATGACTGCGTCTGCTTCAAATTCCGTGTCATCGCCAAAAAGTACGAGCTGCTTATTTGAGAAATCGACTGTGTGGATCTGCTCGTTGACAACTTCAGTCCCGTACTTCTGCACGTGGTCGAGCATGCGAACCATAAGATCGGGACCTTGAAGATCGTCGACATCGCCGGGCCAGTTGTCGACGTCGGTGGTGGTCGTAAGCTGCCCGCCGACTTCAACACCGGCAATTAAGACCGGGTTTAAGTTTGCGCGTGCGGCGTAAAGCGCGGCTGTGCAACCGGCTGGTCCAGAGCCAAGCACGATTACTCGGTGTTTTCTTCGTTCGCTCATGCTTGCGCCGCTAGCGCGGCGTCGATCGCAGCGATGAAAGGACCGGCCTTGCGATGTGAGCTAATGAATGCTCGAACTGTTTGCGCGTGGCCATTGGTCGCTGTGAGGTTTCCACCTTCTCGCTTGAAGTATTCGAGGAATTTCTCAAAGTCCTCGATTCGCATTGCGTGATACGCGCGCAAGAGGACGAAGAAATCGTGATCGCCTTGGAATTCCTCCCCGGTTTGCGAGGGAGTGATCGTACCAAGAAATTCCTTGACACGCCCGTCGGTCCAAACTTCATCTATGACTTTCTGTTTGTCAGGTCTGACTTTCGGCGGAGTCTTCATGGATCACAAATCAATGCGTAGGCCTAATCTTACTAGACCCGCACTTAGCTTGACGATATCAAGGGAAGCATTGAGCAGTGCTTTCGACTTCCGTACAAGGAAGATTACCTACCTGACATCGCTATGCCGAAGTTCAACCCTCAGCACACGTGATAACGCATATTCAACAATCTTTCGCACATTGAAAGGTCGGGTGATTCAGACTCTTCCACGATCTGTTCGCACTGATCAAGATTTGTCTCGATCCAGATTTATCCCTTCAGTCGGCAAAACCGTGCGGTGATAGCGTGATGGTTTGAATCCTGTGCAAGTTACGGGTTAGCTGTTCGCTCCCGGCATCGGAAGCAAAGCCGTATAGACCTAGTTGGGTTCGATGGTTGTATAACGTGAGTCAATCAACGAACGCGCTCTGCTCCTTCGGCGTGCGAGCCGAATGCGAGATCACAGATGCTTAGTTGAGCGAAGTGGCGATGCGTACGATGATGGCTACTCAATGGAATCATTTGAAGTTTTTTTACAATCACGTTGGTAAGTTCTTCCGACACATCAAGGTATAAGCGCTACTCGATCGCAAAACCTATTTGTTAATGCTGCAAATCGAGCAAGCCTCCACTCAATGACACCAGTAGAGTCGAACGCGACTACGGCACCAATCGTTCATGGGGTAGATCTCTGTCGTACATTCGAAGTCGGCGACACGCGCGTACGCGCCTTAGATCACGTGAATATTTCGATGGATTCCGCAGATTTCGTCGCAGTAATGGGTCCGTCTGGAAGTGGCAAATCTACTTTGATGAATATCTTGGGCTGTTTAGATCGGCCGAATAGCGGTTCGTATCAGTTGCTGAGTCATCAAGTTGCTAATTTGGACGATGCGAGCCTATCTGCAATTAGGAACCAACATCTTGGTTTCGTTTTTCAAAGTTTCCATTTATTACCTCGATTGACCGCACTGGATAACGTCCTCTTACCGTTAAGGTTTTCGAAAGGGGATGTAACCGATGCGCACGAACACGCGCTCGATCTACTTGCAAGACTTGGCATGAGCGATCGAATTGATCACCGTCCTAATCAGCTTTCTGGCGGTCAGCGTCAGCGCGTTGCTATTGCGCGCGCACTGATGGCAAAACCTACCTTATTGCTCGCGGACGAACCAACCGGTAATTTAGATTCGAAGACCGCATCGGAAATTCTGGAACTGATGCTGACCTTCAATAGTGAAGGGCAAACAATCTTGCTGGTTACCCACGAAAGCTCAATCGCGGCGCTAGCCAATCGCATCATCCATATGCGAGATGGTAGGATCGAGGGCGAAGAGATCAACGCATGAACGTGGTTCGTCGTACGGTGAAGTGGTCTCAAATCCACTCAGCGATTTGGCTTATCGCAGTTATGTGGCTCAGTCCACCATTAGCGTTGGCAGGTGCCCCTTACTTAACGGGCGTCGTAGAAGACGGGGATTCACAGACGATCGAAATGCCAAACCTCCCGTTCACATTTCGAAGCCAGGTCGGGTGGCTTGCACCGGAAGGAAGTTACGTTGAAGTAGGTGATGTCGTTGTTCGTATAGAACCGGGAAATCTGATCGAAATGGCTGAAGCGCTTGAAGCTGCATATGAGGAGGAGCTAGTTGCTGCTGAATCACATCGAGCCGAACACACGCTTGCAATCATTGATGCAGAAACCGCGCTTGAGGTTGCGAAAACCACGCGGGACCTAGCGTGGTTAGATGCTCAGATCCCTGCCACCGCCGTAACGCAACTTATCTACGACCGAGCAGAACTAGCACTTGAAAACGCTGAGAATGCGTTAAGGGTCGCGGAAGAAACGCTCGCTAATACCAAATTGAAGTTTGACGAGCTGAAACCGGTCATAGATTTACGTGTCAGCCAAGCTAAAGCATCTTGGTTATCGTTGCGAGACGCACTGGACAGATTAGAAATCAGAACGGAACGAGCTGGGATCGTGATTTACGCGGAAAATGAGTTTTCAAGCATGAGGATTTTCGCAGGCGATACGCTCATGCCGGGACATCCAATCGCCACGATTGCCTCAAGAGATCAGCTGCAGTTCGTGTTTTGGGTGCATGACGCAGATATCAATCTACTAACAACAGGGCAGAGTCTGTCAGTGATTGCGGATGCTCTGCCTGATTTAGAAATCGAGGCGAAGGTAGATTGGATCGGAAATTACGCGACCACGCGAGAGACTTGGAGTCAGGGAGGTTACTTCAAGATGATCGCTAAACCGACTTCACCGATGCCAGAGAGCTTCATTCCCGGCATGGCGATTTCCGCGGAGACGCTTTAAGCCGTGTTTGGTCATAGGGTTCTTCTCGCCGTTGTTTGTGTGGGTTGTACCAATCTCTGGGCTGATTGGTTGGAAGTAGAGCGCGGCGAGTATCCAGTCACGATAGAAGCTTCAGGTGTTGTAGTGGCTAAAGACAGCATACGAGTTACTCCACCGCCGAGTTTTTTTTGGAATATGAATATCGGTGAACTCGTGCAGGAAGGGAAGCGCGTTAAACCTGGAGATTTGTTGGCACGCTTCGAAGGTACGCGTGAAGACCAGAGACTCACGGAGGCAGCACAAGGGTTGCGTGAGCGAGAGGGGGAACTCGCGTCACTGACGGAGAAGCACAGTCAGGAGATTGAAACCGAGAAACTGAATCTAGCGCAAGCAAAGAGCGATGCTGAGAAGGCGCATCGCAAAGCCGCACAACCAGCTGATCTGATACCAAGTGTAGAGTATCAGAAACTGGTAAAGCAGCGCGAATTAGCGGATCGACGCGTCGAGCAGTTAATTCGCCGGGTAGAGATCAGCGCCGTAGCGCGAGAGAGTCAGGCGCGCAAACTTGAACTTGCCGTAAAACGCACCGCGCGCAGATTGGCGTCTGCTCAGGCCGATAAAGATCGCCTAACGATTCGAGCGACACAAGAAGGTATCGCGATCATCGGAACGACATTTAATGGCGATAAATTCGATGTTGGTGTGTCAACGCAGCCTAACCAAGTCATCGTTGAATTAGTGGATGACTCAGTCCTAGAGGTTCAGGGCGATGTACGAGAGGGGCAAGCCGCTCAACTTGCGCTCGGTCAGAAAGTCAGAATGTCTGCTGAATCTGCAGGTGGTTTAGAGTTTTCGGGAACCATCGACTCGATCGGCGATACCGTTCGCCGGAAATCCCGGTTTTCGGAAGAAATGACTCGCGATTTTCGCGTAACTCTTGATCGCCAAGTTGCTGGACTTACATTGGGCGTGTCGGTGCAAGTGATCATTGAAATACAGCGATCCGAAAACGTGATCGCTGTGCCGCGAGACGCGATTCAGTATCGAGAGAATAATCCTGGCGTCATTACGCGTAGTGGGTGGCAGCGAGTGCGACTCGGCGCTCTCAGCAACGGAAATGTCATTGTGACTGAGGGATTGGCAGCGGGTGATGCGGTACAGATATGAGCCGTGTACTCCCGCTTGTCGGTTCATTGCTCCTCCTTGCCTCCTGCGGGGAAGGTGTGAATAGGGACATGGCGGTCGAGGTCATAGCTCAGGATCACACGTTCACGTTGCAGGCACGCGGTGAGATTATTTCGTCCGAATCAATTCCGATTAACGTGCCAGGTACGGTACCAATGCCTCTGAACATTGAATGGCTGCTTCCCGAGTACTCAGCGGTTTCAAAAGGCGACGTCGTTGTTCGTTTTGAGGATGATGAGATATCTAGACAGCGAGGTCAATCCCTAGTAGCCGTCGCCAATCAGTCGTTAGTCATTCGGAATCACGTCATGGATAGCGTGACCGCTCACACTCAGATTGAGCACGAGAGCGCGCGCGTCGTTGGTGAAACCGTGATTGCGCAAACGTTTGCGGATTTTGACCCGCGGTATTTCAGCCGTATCGAGATCATTGACGCAATTGGCGATTTGGATTTCCTCGGCGTGGAAGCGTCGTTCTACGATTGGCAGTCGAATACCCATGAACAACGCACGCGTGCCGAGACCGAACGCATCGAGGCAGCTCGTTCTTCCTCAGAACTGCAGCTACAACGCCAGGATTCTGCACTGACGGCGTCGGAGCTTAAAAGTCCAGCGGAC
>LXNI01001589.1_pt1 | contig 18783 bp, 9 predicted proteins | sample 809091 | NCBI WGS metagenome assembly LXNI01 (sample SAMN04870527, study PRJNA318959) | sponge metagenome | biome: 01000161; feature: marine sponge reef; material: water | host: Sarcotragus foetidus | place: Greece: Milos, Mediterranean Sea | collected 2013-05-29 | depth 5-7 m | reverse complement strand
CGCCCCGCGGTGATATGGGCCAAGATGAACGCCCTTGTGGACAGCAAGATAATAGACGCGCTTTACGCGGCGAGTTGCGCGGGGGTAAGAATTGAGCTTTTCGTTCGGGGAATATGCTGCCTGCGGCCCGGTGTACAGGGGTTTTCCGAAAATATCAGGGTAAAGAGCATCGTGGGACGTTTCCTTGAGCACAGCAGGGTTATCTGCTTCGGAGCCGGGGATGGGCTCCCCTCGGACGGCTGCAAGGTTTTCATTTCATCTGCCGATTGGATGCCCCGCAATCTTGACCGCAGGGTGGAGTCGCTTGTTCCAATTGAAAACGCCACGGTGAAAAAGCAGCTTGTCGAGCAGGTGATGGTTGCTAACCTAAATGATGTCGCGAACAGCTGGGAGATGCTCCCTGATGGTTCTTTCCGCAAGCTAAAAAGCGATTCGGACAGTTTTTCGGCTCATAAATACTTTATGACCAACCCCAGTCTTTCAGGAAGAGGCAAAGCGCTTGCCAAATCCCGGCCGCAAATGCCGGCTGAGTTTGTGCAGGAATAACTCTATGACAGAAATTTCTTCCTCCGCCGCGCCCTTCGGCAAGGTCGGAACCGCGGCCGTAATAGACGTAGGATCGAACTCCATACGTCTTGTGATCTACAAGGGCCCGAGACGCGCCCCGCTTCCGATACTTGATGAGAAGGTCTCCTGCGGCCTGGGACGCGCAATGGACTCTCGGGGTAGGATGTCGCCGAAGAGCATGGATCTCGCCCTGCGGACCGTAAGCCGCTTTGTCGATATCGCGCGCTCGATGAGGGTTTCCGGAATAAAGGCGGTCGCCACCGCCGCGGTGAGGAATGCGGCAAACGGCCCCGACTTCAAAGAGGCGGTTGAGCGAGAATGCGGGATTTCGCTTCAGGTGCTCTCCGGCGTGGAGGAGGCAAAGCTTTCCGCGCTCGGTACTCTCTGCGCTATCCCCGACGCTGACGGCGTAATGGGAGACATAGGCGGCGGAAGCCTTGAACTGGTAGAGATTTCTGAAGGAAAAACAGGAAACCACGCCACGTTGCCGCTTGGCACGATACCGCTTCTTGAAAGCGGCCTGAGTCCTGTAAAGGCCCGCAAGAAACTGATTGCTCCCCTCCTTGACGAGCTTCCCTGGCTTGAGAACGCGAAAAAGAAGACCTTCTACGCCGTCGGGGGTTCGTGGAGAGCTCTTGCTAAAAAACACATGGAATCTGAGGATTATCCGCTTCGCATAGTTCACGGCTACAGTCTTTCGAGATCCAGGGCGGTCGAAATGGCCCGGGAGATAGCCGAGATGTCTTCGGGCTCGCTTCAGGATCTCTGGACCCTGGGGCGAAACAGGGTGGAGTCCGCTCCATACGCCGCCGCGCTTATGAAGAGTCTTCTGAAAAAAACGGACGTTAACAACCTTATGTTCTGCACGTACGGTCTTCGGGAGGGATGTATATACGACGACCTTTCCCCGGAGCAGCGTTCTCTGGACCCGCTGGTTGTCATGTGCGAGGAGATTGCCCTTAAGATGGGAAGATCCGTTGAGGAAGGCAAGGCTTTCTGCAAGTGGATAGAGGCGGCGATTCCGGATGAATACGCTGGAGACTTGAGGCTTAGGCTTGCGGCATGCCATCTCTCGGACATAGGAATTTCCGAGCATCCGGAATACCGGGCGGAGCAGGTGTTTTTGAGGATACTGCGGATGCCGCTTGTAGGAATCACGCACCCTGAGAGGGTAAGGGTGGCTTTTTCCGTCGCCTCAAGGCATGCGGCGATTGGAAACCTGATCCGTCGCTGGGAAGTCTCGGATTTTCTTTCTGGAGGCAATATTGAGGAAGCCAGGGTTACGGGGCTTGCGCTTCGCTTGGCCTACACGGTCTCGGGAGGGGTGGCGCGGATTCTTGAGAGTACTAGGCTTGAGAGGACCGGAGAAAAGCTTACTCTGCATATGCCTGACCAGATACCGCATCCTGAGACTGTGGGCCGACGACTAGGAGCGCTTGCCAAGGCTGTTGGATGCGACTACCAGACGATTGCGCGAGGAGAAAGGGATGAAACACCGTTGAGTAGGGCCGCTAAATTCATGTAAGATTTAACCTGACTCTTAGATGTTTACGAGTCGGACGGATGAAATTACTTGATGCCATAGACAAGCTGAGAGTTCACACACGGGAAGGTAGAAGATCTCCCCACAAGCCGCTACTTCTACTCTATGCACTTGCGGAACAAGCTAGAAACCCACAAACGAGAGTCGAATTTAAGTTTTCCGAAGCAGAAGAATTCCTTAAAAAACTCTTGGATGAATTCTGGAATCCATCATCGCACGGATCGTATAGGGTTCACTACCCCTTCTGGCGCTTGAGGGAAGATAACAAAATCTGGGAAGTGTTTCCCGATTGGAAAATAGAAGAAACTAAATCAAAGGATGCCAAAATAGCATCTTTGAAGAAACATAATGCTACAGGTTCGTTTTCCAAGGATATTGTTAATGAGATAAAAGAGAATCCATATATTGCGGGGCAGGCGATACAGAAATTGCTTGAAGAATACTTTCCCCCACCGCTGCATAAGAGAATATTGGATGGTATAGAATTTGATTACAGAATATCCTTGTTTGGAGACCATGACTACACCAAAAAGCGTAGCCGTGACAGAAAGTTTCGCCAAAAGGTTCTCAATGCGTATAAGTGCAGTTGCGTGGTGTGTGGGTTCGATGTCCATATCAATGATAAGCCGACTGGTCTCGAAGCGGCGCATATTAAGTGGCATTGTGAAAAGGGACCGGACACTCTGGACAACGGTTTAGCACTTTGTGCTACCCACCATGAACTCTTTGACTTAGGGGCTTTCACTCTATCAGAAGATTACCGAATCGTATTGTCAGAAAGGATAAATAGCTCTAATGGTGAGAGTGCATTTATCAAGAAATATCAAAAGCGGGAGATCAGATTGCCAGAAGATGAGAATTGTTTCCCTAAACAAGAGTATGTTAACTGGCATCGGAAAGCGGTATTCAAGGGACCGCAATTGAGGCCTTAACATCTTGGTTTCAAGTATCAATGCGGACAAAAATATATAAAAATTCACAGGAAGACCTCTTGGATAATAATGCTCATCACCCGTTAGAAGTGATGGAAATTTGGCATAGTGGAATACAAGTGTTTAACTATGGCTAAGCAATTCATCTGGGAAATTGTTGATTCAATATTAAGATGAAAATATCTGTTGCAACAAACCAAGGAAGCCAGTCGCTTGGGAAACTTGATTTTCCGAGAAGCTTTCGATTTTCTGGACATCAGACATTCCCGCTTAGAATAGCGTGGCTTCCCAAAGCCTTTGTAGAAATCAACAAGGGTAACGACCCCTTAACGAAGATAGATGAGGGAATTATATCTCTTGGTCTCGGCAAAAATATGATTGAATCGCTTAGATGTTGGGTACAAGCTTTCCAGATTGCGGAGAGGGTGGGAGAAAGCTGGGAATTTACTCCGATCGGTGAACGGATATTTTCATTAGATGGATTAGATCCCTATTTAGAGGATCATTCCACAAACTGGCTTTTGCACTGGTTAGTTTGCACAAATACCAAAACACCGTTTTTCGCATGGGAATGTCTTTTTAACCGCTGGTCTTTTCCTGAATTTAGTGAGACCCAGATTATTGAAGTTTTTTGGCAGGAGGCTAGTAAAACTCGAAAATCGATATCTAACGTTACACTACGGCAGCATTGGCAGGTTTTTGTACACAGTTATAGACCACCGCGCGGAAGAAAAGCGGAAGATCTCTTAGACTCTGCCCTGTCAGTTCTTGGTTTAATTCACAAAGCGGGTGAGCGCCGCAACTTATCAGGGAAAATTGAACCCGTATATTCTTTCAACTACAGTGCTGCTACGTCTATTCCTCAACAACTCTTTACTTTTTTTATACATAACTGGTGGAATCGTTTTTTCCCCGATGAAGAAACTATTCCAATCAGCGAAATTGTTGCAGGTGTTTATTCCCCAGGAAGGATACTCAAAATGCAGGAGAGTGAAATTCTTAAGCGAGTGGAAGAAATAGCATTTGACCAACCGGAAATGTTCCAAGCGACAGAATCAGCGAATTTGCGTCAGTTGCAACGGTTAAAAGAGAGTGATGGATTTGACGATCTGAGCTACGCGTACAAATTACCAAGGTTTATATAACTATGTCGAAGGAGACTAAAGACCCGACAGCTCTTTCAATAGCTTCGTTGATGCGCATTCATCCAAACTTCATGCGCTCGGTGCACCTTGAACGGGATATAAAGGATCCGAGATCTTCGCTTGGTTATATTCTCACGCCTACGGCTGAACAGTCCTTAAATCGTATCAAAGCAGGTTTTGAAAATCAGTCTACTCAACGCGCATGGCGATTAACCGGAGATTACGGAACTGGGAAAACAGATTTTGGTTTAATGCTATCTCGAGTTGCTAAAGGGGTTAGGGATGAACTGCCAAGGGATGTTCGTCAGTTCATCAGTCGGAATAAGTTTTTTCCTGCAATGGCGACGGGCGACAGAGAACCTTTAGGTTCGACAATCCTGCGGGCAATTAATCCTTCTTCCACTGAACGGAAGAAACCTCCGAGCACCAAAGAAGTATTAAGGGCTGTGCGTAGCGCTGTTACTCAAGCGCAGAGGAAATTTAAAGGCCTATTACTTATTATCGATGAGCTAGGAAAAAACCTTGAGCACATTTCAAGAAATCCTGACTCGGATGATATTTTCTTACTTCAACAGTTGGCTGAACAGGCTGCTAGAAGCGGGAACAATCCGTTCATTCTTATAGTAATGTTGCATCAGAGTGTAGCGGCCTATGCGACTGGGTTGGATACGACGGAAAGGCAGGAATGGAATAAGGTAGCTGGTCGTTTCGAAGAAATTGTCTATGCACAACCGGTCGAACAGATGGCGACTCTGGTAGCTGCCACCTTGAATCTTGATATAAAACATCTTCCTGATGCAATGCGGAGGGAATCCGAGTTATCTATGACCGCTGCCTTAAAAGCCGGATTATACGGTTCATCTACAGGATATTCGGTAAAGGATCTGGCCTCTAAGATATTTCCGCTGCATCCAACTGTACTTCCTGTTCTCATTCGAACTATGCGCCGTTTTGGTCAGAATGAGCGCTCACTGTTTAGTTTTATCTCTTCGGCCGAACCTATGGGACTTCAGGACTATGCTTCTCGTTCCACTGTTACTACGGGTTTTTACCGTGTTCACAATCTGTTTGATTACGTGAGGGGCAACATGTTGCCAGCAGTGAATATCAGTAACGCAGGCACGCACTGGGGTGTAATTGAAGCTATTCTGTCTTCAACGGAGATAAATTCAAGGGAAGAAGAGGCTGTATTAAAAACTGTGGCTTTGCTGAACTTGCTTGATGCGCCTGATATACCTCCCACAGAGAGCAACATCTTTTTGGCAGTCGGTGGCAATCATAAGTTGGTTGAAAAGGCAGTCAAGTTGCTACGAGATCGAGGAGTGCTATACGAACGGGGTAGCGTGAGGGGCCTTTTCCTGTGGCCTCATACTTCAGTAAATCTTGATGAAGCGTTTGAGGAGGCTCTGCAAGCCGTCGGGGAATACCGCGACCCAATAGAGACCCTCTGTGATCATGTTCGATCGGAGCATCTAGTTCCACGAGCTTACTATGTGCAAACCGGAACCTTGAGGTTTGCCGAGGTCAAGTTAATTTCGGCCAACTCGCTAGACAACTTTCTTAGTAACCAACCTATGTTAGATGGAAGTGGGGCGGATCTAAATATAGGGATCGTGCTTCCTTCGGATAACAGGCAAAAACGAGATGTTGAACGAATATTAGTGAGGAGAGCAGATACCCTTAAGGATGGACTTATCATAGCGGTTGCCGAACCTCCCCTACATGCGGCATCGGCCTTGAAATATCTGATTGCTTGGGAATGGGTCAAGGAAAACACGCCGCAACTTTCTGGAGACAGTTATGCCAGAGAGGAAGTTATGCGACGTATCAGCAGTGCGGAGAAAAGCCTGCATAGCAGGTTGGGTGGCTTGGATAATTTAGCGGTTCCAAACACGGCGCCACTTGTCTGGTTTGGTGGATCAATTTCTAAGCGCGTTCTTAATCCGGGGCGAAAGTTGTTGGATTTTCTGGGAGAGGAGTGTTCACGTATATACTCAAAGGCGCCTGTTGTGCTTAATGAACTTATCAACCGCAGATATCCAAGTGCGGCTGCGGTCGCGGCGCGCACGAAAATCGCGGAAGCCATGGCAACTAATCCTTACTTGGAAAATCTTGGGATGGACAACCGAAGGCGTCCAGCGGAAATGGCGCTATATATTTCAGTGGTTCGCAACAGTGGTTTCCATGTTCGTGGTAAGGACTCGGAAGGATGGCTTTTCAGATTGCCATCCAAGAAGCAGGACAAGTGTAAGATGCTTCCGTCCATTAATGCAATCACTGACTTGCTAAGCGCCGATACCGATGATGCAATGGTACCAGTTACCGAAATCTTTCAAGTGTTAGCTGCGCCACCTTATGGGGTTAGAAACGGTTTAATGCCATTAATTTTGGCACTTTACCTGGCTACCCACCACCAGCGTGTAGCCTTATACGAAGATAAGACGTACCTACCATTGGTCGGTGGGGATGAGTTCCAACGCCTAATGAAAGAACCGGAGGCCTTTCATCTTCAGTACTGCGCGCTAGAAGGTGTGCGTGGAGAAGCCTTTCTAAAATTGCTTTCCGTACTTAAGTACAGTCCGCGCGACCCCGATGCGGTTGATCTTCTGGACCTAGTCCGTCCTCTGGTGGTTTTTATCGCTCAAGGGGTGCCTGATTATGCCCGTCACACTAATACGTTACATGCGAGAACCATTGCCGTGCGTCGTGTTCTGTTGGAATCACGTGAGCCGGTACGAATGGTATTTACCGAATTGCCTAAGGCCTGTGGACTTCCTCCTATTGGTAATCAGCGGGACGAGAATTCGCCAGACCCAAAGGAACTAGCGCGTCAATTGAAAGAGGCGATGAGAGACATACAGACTGCCTACCCGAAACTGCTCAAACGAATTGGAGATTCGCTTTGCGCGGCTTTTGGTCTTAGTCAGGGTATGCCTAGAGGACGAGATATGATTTCCGTTCGCGCAGCTCAATTGGTTCCGGTGGTTACTGAACCGGCGTTAAAAGCATTCTCCCTTAGGCTTGCTGACACAAAGCTTGAACATTCCGCTTGGCTTGAATCTGTAGCTAATATGCTGGCTCGCAAGTCACCAGAACGCTGGAGAGATTTGGATGAAACCGAGTTTCTGCATCAACTCGAAATAATTTCAGGGAGATTTAAGCGTACCGAGTTTGCCCTGATTGGTTCTGGAAAAAGCTTCAATGGACATGCCCTCAGGATTGCCCTTACACGCAGTGATGGTACTGAGGTCGGGGATTTGGTTGATTGGGATGGTCTTGACGAGGCTCAGCTTAAGGAAGCCCAGAGTCGAGTTGACGATCTTCTTAATCAGCTTGGGTTACACGGGCTTGCCGGGGTCATGAAATCACTTTGGCATCGTTTCGATGATAAAAATCGTTTAAAATAATAGGTTAAGACAATGGAGATATTAAAGCCAGAAAACATAGATAGCTCAGGGTGGCCAAACGATCCAACTCAAGTACGCCATGTTTTAAGTCTCTCGGGTGGCAAGGACAGTGCTGCATTGGCAGTTTATCTTCGAGATCGAGTATCAAATATGGAATACATATTCCATGATACGAGCAAGGAACTTCCCGATACTTATGATTATTTGGAAAGACTGGAAGGTTATCTGGGAACTAGAATCGTGAAAACAACTTTTGGTACAACATTTGACGATCTTCTCCGCAGGTATGGAGGAATGCTTCCGTCAAATCATCGGCGATGGTGCACAAAGATGATGAAACTGAAACCGTTTGAGAACTATATTGGAGATGATTTCTGCATCAACTATGTGGGGATTCGTGCCGATGAAGATAGAGTTGGTTACATCAGTCACAAGCCTAACATTCGCGCGGTTTTTCCTTTCCGCGAAGATGGTGTTTCCTACGAAGGGGTTCAGCGCATATTGGAGGATTCGGGTTTGGGTATGCCGCCTTATACGGAGTGGGGCCGTACCCGGAGTGGCTGTTTTTTTTGTTTTTACCAGCAGAAAATTGAGTGGGTACGGCTTAAACAGCATTACCCCGAGTTGTTTGAGGAAGCCAAAGCCTATGAAAAGCCTAATCCTGTTAACGGCAATATCTTCTACTGGTGCGGTTCCGAACCCTTAGAGGAACTGGAGAAACCAGAACGCATGACAGAGATTGAAGAGAATTGGAAAAAGAGACAGGAACAGCTTGCACGCAAACGGAGTAAGGAGAATGTTCCACTGTCTACGACTCTTGGAGGACTGGATTATGAACCGGCGGGGCGGGATGGCTGTTTAATCTGTCAACTTTGAAACTGAAATACAATGGCAAAGATGACTGATGGTGAAAAGTGGATAAAGCTTCTGAGGGCATATGGACCTGTTCCGGACGACATGGCCACGGAGGCTGAACATGTAGACAGGCTTGCTAAGAACCTGGGTTTGCCGCGCCTTTCTTTTCAGCATCCGGCTTGGGAAGATCTTGTCGAGTGCTACCCAACCGATACCGGGGAATTTAAAACTGTTGTGTTGACTGGTACAGCGGGGGATGGGAAAACTACTTTGTGTTTTCAGCTTGCCGAGAAGTTAACCGGTTCAATTCCTCAAGCTGATGAAACATCGCAAGGCATTCAGACTTTCGAAATTCAGACCGATGTCGGGCCCAAAAAAGTCACTATGATCTACGATGTGACCGGATGGAGGAGGAATGAAGGAGGAACGCTTAGCTCCGAAAATGTGGAGATTCTTGAACAAGTAGCTGCCTATATTCACGGAACCGGAGGCCATGCTTTCATCCTTGCCGTCAACGATGGGCAGCTACATGAAACCATCCGCGCTCTGCCTTCAGAATGTTCTCCTGATCTGAAAGCCTTTGGTAAGGAGTTGGTCAAGCTCCATGCCGAAGAGATGAAGGATTCAGATCGTTACTCTTGGTTGCGGCTTATAAACTTGTCTCGGTTTTCCAGTCAACAGCTTATGCAACTCTGTTTGGATGGCATGCTCAAACGTGAGGAGTGGAAATGCCTGAAGGAAGAAAAAGAGAATCCTTTATTCGGACCAAATTCCCCGATTATTTCCAATTATGCCCTTCTTACTAGCAAAGACATTCAGAAGCGGTTGCTTATGTTTGCTCGTATAGCTGATGTAACAGGTCATCATCTGCCGTTGCGCTCTATATTGATTCTCCTAACCAACACTCTTCTAGGGCACCCCAAGGCGAGGAATGGGGTGCTGGGTCCTGGTGTTGTTGCTAAAAGGCTGTTGACTCAAGAAAGCCAACATACCGCAGCTTTTCATCTCAACTTTTTTGGATACAATCTGTCCCGGTCTCAACGCAACAGACGCGAGGTTTACCGATTCTTATCCATGCTCCACGCCGGAGAGGAAACCACTAATGACTTGGATGAATTGATAATTTTCGGCAACCGAGATGAGGATCTCAAAGAGGACTACGATTTGCTTGTGGCAGACGATCCATACAAGCAGCGCAACCCCGTTTTTGATAATTTAATCGCCCAGTACATACGTGGGGAAATTGTCGATTCTAAGAATATAGATTTCTTTCTCGGTGAGTTAGCTCATGAACGTCGCCGAATTCTGCTCCACGCTACTGATGACCAAGTCAAGAAATACAAACTCTGGAAAGCAACTTTTTTTCATTATTCTGGAGATTTTATGGACAGTTTCCTCGAACCAATTCGCAAAGGCGAGCAGCCAGCACTTTTACATCGAAGAAGGCTGGCAGCCGGTCTTAACAGGGTATGGACAGGTTTGTTCATGTATGACAATCCTTACGAAATCTATCTGGCAAGCGGACTGGATTTGAGTACTTCGGCCGTTAGTGATCTGCTTCTCAAGGAAATAATGATTGCCGATGAACCGCCGGGTTTCACCGTTGAAGCCGACAATGGGCTTCCTAAAGTAGTTATTCGTTGTGAAGATCGGAAATTCTCTTTTAATCTGACCTTGCAGCGTTTCGAGTTTCTGATGCGTGTTGCCGAAGGAACAATGCCTTTTAGTTTTTCGAGGGAGTCTTATGAGGATTTCTTGTCTCTCAAACAATGTTGCCTTCGCGACTTAGACATTCATCCCAACACGCGCGTTTTCCAGTGCCTTGACCTTTTGCCTGGTGGGCAAGTTGACAAAAAACCAATTCATCTTCATCTAGCACGGTGACCTAATGAAGATCACGAATCCACAAAATACAGAAGAGTATATAAGATCGAAGAAAGATTTTTCCGGATGGTTCAATGAAGCTATATGGGGACACAGACTAGAGAGGCAACCAGCGTCGGCTCTACTTCTCGAGTTTCTCAGCATGGCTGAAGCGATGTACAGGGATGGCAGGCTGCTTGAACCCATAATGCCTGGAGACGATTACAGATTTAAAGCGAATCGATCGATCTGGATAAGAAGTCTGCTTTTCAACAACCCGAGAATGGAGCAAATCCGTGTTGACTGCCAAGGGAGTGAAGATGATGCATGGGAGACATGGCTTGATGACATGAGGCAACGTGCGGCAGTTGGAGATTCGTTCACGGCTGATTTCTCGTACCTGCGTGAACAATTTCACTCGTTTAGTGATCTTTCCTCACGCGTGGTTCTGCTCCGGCGTATCGTTATGGATCCGGGATCAGGAAGAAAATGGACGAATCAGCTACTTTTTCCAATAGGTCCGGCTGCCCTCTATGAACCTTGCGATGAGAAATTAAGCAGAGACCGTACTCTTTTTACCAGAACTGGAGAAATTGCTTATCTAATGCTGACTCGCGCATCGGAACGGATACGAAACGACCTTGTGAAGAAACTCTCTCTACTTTTTGATGAAAACACACCACGCAACAATCTGCTCACAAGTCTGCTACCAGAATCATCCCCCGATAAGGGGAGTGAAAAGGGTGGGACTTACCTGCCTTACAAGACTCACCCAGCATTCAATCGACTTGCGGAAGACATAAACAATCTTCTGTCTCTTGGCCTTCCAGATCAGGATGTCCTAGAGCATCTAAGCCCTATTATAGCCTTCAATCTTTATATCTATGCTATTGAGACACCTAACCACTGGTTAGATCAGGAAAACATTCCTGTATGCGCATGTGAGATTCTGGGGCCGAAGATGGACGTGGCTAGGCGGGCATCTATTGTTACAAAGGAGGAGAACGAAGAACTTGGACTGCGGGCTATACGAAATTTTGTGGATCAGGGTGTGTCTTCAAATTCTGAACTCAAAGACAGGCTGAGTTCATCACAATATACTGATGAATCGAAAGCACAGACGCTTGCCGATCATCTAAGCGAGGCATTTTTTGTGGATAAAGAATTGATCAAATCCACAAACCCAGAGCAAGTTCGTCGTGAGGTAATTTCAATTGCGGAGCGAAGCTATCGTGAAGGGGTTTTGTCCGCCATACAAGGTCTCGGCGCGGCGGCGGGTTTCACCGACAGGCGGGGGACAAACAAGAGGCGCTATTGCCCAACGGATAAACTTCTTCGGGCACTGATACTGGCGAACGTTACCAATTTGGTTAAGGAAGATAATTTGCTTGAATGCTTAAATAAACGGTACCATTTGGTTATCGGTCCGCGCGAAGCTAAGTCTGAACTACCGTCGTTTTTTCATGATGAAAGCGACTTCAAGAAGAACAAGGAGAGATTTACTGGTCGCCTCGCGGGGCTGGGTCTTGCGCATCGTATGAGTGATGCGTGCACATATGTAAGAAACCCCTACTTTCGCAATACAGCTTGAGTCATGGCTACTTCTTCCGAGCAATTAAATAAGCAGAAATCGTCAACAACGCAATCCATAGGAGATGCTTTAGAACAATCTGACAGGATTGTGGCTATGGTAGCATTTGAGCTCGCTAGATTAAGCTTCGCACCGATGCTTGAACTTGAGGACGAGGAATTTACAGGCGCTCTTTATGTTCTATCAGGGTTTACCCCAGCTCAACTTGCCGGATTCGTTGATGTAGCTACTCAAGAGACTGGTTATCAAGACAGACTTCAGATTCGTTTTCCTGCGTCAAAGTTGGCAGGTTTTGGCATTCACGAGAATTGCCTTATTAATTCTTCCGCGGTAAGTGTCCGCAACTCCTCGGATCGCATAGGTAAGGTTGTGATTACCAGCGATATGGAGGATGATGTAGGAGCGTCTCTCGGCAACAAATCTACAATTGAAGCTGACCAATTGAAAGAGGATCCGGAAACCGCGCAGATATGGGTCGCCGCTGTCTCGCAAATTGTAGGCATTAATCTCCTTGAAGGCCACGCTAAGCAAGTGATTGCTATGATAAAGGGATTGTTTGAGTGTGGAAGGTTCCCCACAGGGATGGCATCTCGTTTTATCTCGGCTGTTCTTGGTGAGTTCAAGGAAGGGACCCCGTTACTGCGCGCCGCAGGTATTCATCTTCCCAAGCTTGATCTCCCACGCTTTGAAGATTGTTTCATAGGTCTTGGAACAACAGGCTCTGGACAACCATCACAATGGCGTAGGCGTTTTGAGAGCCACCAGAAAAACGACTCTTACTTGAGCAAGAGGGATCCCGGGGGACTTCTTCTCGATATGGATTCACTGCGTGAAAAACTGCAAACACTAAAAACCGAAACTTCCCAAATGCCCGAAGCTATCCTAGAAGCATTTGAGACCTATATTGAGGCTGAGGTAATCAGAAGTCAGGCTACTGAGGCTTTATTGTTTGATCACGACTGGTCGCATGTGAGTAATTGCTTTGATAAACAGAAGAAGACGACGTCAAAGGCATTTGTTGAAAGAACTAGGATTGCTCTCGCCGCCGAGGCTGTTACGCCAACCCAAGAAGATGAAGCGATTCTCAATCGGCTCAGCCAGAATCCGCGTAAGAGTGGTGAAGCCACGAATGAGTTTAAAGACTTCTTTGAAACTCACGAAAATGCTATCGCACAGGATCCAAAATTATTGCTTGAATGGAAAGACTTTATTTATGGTCGTCGCATAACGTGTGAAGATTTCTTTGACGGGATTATTGAATATTTCCAACGCACAATTGAGCTACATAAGCCCGGCTTGGAAACAAGGCTGGAGATTCGGGGCGTTAGGCAAGACAAACCTAATTACTTTCGTTCAGCGGATCCTAAGATCTGTAGATATTTCGAGAGACACTACGGTCAGTTAGAAAGACACTCCAGAAATCGAATTAGATTTTCTCGCACGAAACTCCCACAGTACTCAGAAGAGGTAAAATCTGTTCTTGATAAGGCAAAGAAGAAAACAAGGGGCAGGAAACGTGGCAATGTCAAGGGGTTTGAGTTCCACATCACCGCCGAACAGAAAGTGAATGGTGTTTATGAGCGACTGCCAACGTTACCGCTGGTCTGGTCATTACCTAAAGATTCTGTACTAATGCTTGAAGGCAGAGATCTCGATGCGCTTATCGTATTCCGTAATCAAAAAGGCAAGACAGCATTAGCGGAAGGGTTTGCCAACTACGAAAACATAGGTCGCAAAGGTTTACCACTTTCAATATCACTTCGTTCAGTTAAGGGATTTGCCTCTGGAGCGGGTGGCCGAGGAAGTTTTATCCCTGCCCAAGGGAAAATCAGATCTCTGGCTGCCGAAGCGAAAGAAGCAATCAGCGAAGCTGAGAGAGCGGGATGGTTGGCTGGCAAGTTGATTGAGGAATTAAAAGAGAGGTTTAGTGAGTTTGACAAGCACTATGGTAAAGCCGTAGAGACACTTGCTATTGACACGCTTGACGCAACCCATGTGCCAGCTATGGCACGGTCATACAGAGACTTGCTAGGCAAAATAAATGAGGTTCCTCATGAAAATGTCCGGCGGAATCTCCTGCACGCGATATTAAGTATTGGAAGTGCTACCATAGACAAGTCAGGAGGTCGACCGAAGCTTGCGGTAATATGTCCTTGGCATCCACTAAGGATGGAAGCCGCTGCTGCTCGTAATAGACAGTTCCTTAGCGCGATAGACAGTTTGTTATCAGAACAACCTGTTTGTTTTTCCGACTGGAAAACTGGCAATCTTTTTTTTCGTGATTTACGCGAAACTATGAGCGCGCCTTTACAGCCTGAGGTAACAGTTTGCTGGGAAGGAATGGAAGCGAAGCTTCTTGTCGTTAGCCAATCATTAGGGAGTTACACGCTACAAGAACCTCACGATTATTCAAAAGAAAATCGTTCATTCGAGGATAACGCAAGGGAATCGGCGAAGACTATCTTGGATCAGGTTGAAGAATACCTCCGTCTGCAACCTCACGAGCGAGATAATCTGTCAGTTCTTCTCTATAACTGTGACTCAGCAGAGTTGCCGGGCAAGCTGATTGATGATCTGAACAAACGGAATCAGGACAACAAGTCTGAAAAAATCACTTGTCAGATCGTTCTGACTCATCGCGATGAAAAACATCTCCTCGACCTATATCGTGATCTTATCGCCGGTTCAGATGATGATAAGTCAGACATTGAAGAGACTACGGGTGATTTTCTGTCAAGAGTGCGAATAAATATAACCGCGGCCAACCGGCTCAAGAATGATGGACGCACACAGTCTGCAGATATTGCTTATTGCAGAGATATACTTTCAACCGAAGCTGAAACAGTTTGGGAATGGGTTGATCGGCAGACATTCCTATCTGAACAGTTATTTCCTCATCAGTGGAACCGGCTAAGACCGTTTCAAGAAGGTGACCGAAAGGCTTACGTTCTCTTTTGCTGCCCGGCGCAAACCGAGGTTGGTTGGGAATTTCTTCGTTCCATTGCCTTCCTATGTACAAACGGGGTAGACAATGCGTGGTCAAATGACAAATGCCCGGTTCCTATGCGAATGCTCAATTTTGATAATCAAGGTGTTGAACGGATATTTAGTGAGACCCACGACTTAGCCGTCTGGGTGGTAAACGAAGATGAACTGCTTGACCGACGACTTCTTGAGCAAAAAGACATTAAAGTCGTTCGCTACATTCAAAGCACGACGCAGGGCCGCAATTTAATTATATCTTCCAAAGCGAGGGATACGATGTTAGTTAATTCCCTTAGGGAGAGACTTGGTTTTATTCTTCCAACCGACACTTCACAAGATCTGATTAATTCATTGGCAAGGCGGCTAATAGACGATGCCAACGGTATCTCTGGGAGACTTGTTTTAAAGGCTGCTCGAAGAGCGAACAACACAAGTGAATTGATAGGTATGGTTCTTTCCCGCTATTTAGTTCATTCAGAAATTGGACTTGAACGATCGGTCGCGTGGTGCTTTCTTGATGACTACAGCCACTGGCTCGGGAAGAAGAGTGGAGCCAGTATTGCAGATTTGCTTGTCTTAGCACCAACATACGGGAAAGATGGTAAACCTCACTTAGATATCATAATTACTGAGGCTAAATTTGTGTCTAACGATTCTGTGTCAGCAGCCAAGAACACATCAGAGAAACAATTGTCCGATACACTTGCTCAGGTTTCCCAAGCACTGAGCATTGACCCGATGCCGCTTGATCAGAATCTCTGGCTGGCGCGTTTGTCTGATATGATTCTTTCGCGGATAACTGGCAGTACACTTAATAAATCTATTGATCCAGAGGAATGGCGCTATTTTATCCGGAAGCGTGAATGTACCTTCAGCGTTTGGGGGTATTCGCATATATTCGTTCACTCTTCGGTTGATGGACCGACTCACATGTCAAATTGTAAAGGCATTTCTACAGAGCGAAAAGGAACAACAACAAAAGGTTTACAGGAGGTATTTGGCCCTGATCTCACTCGAGAGCTTGTTCTCCAATTCTACAATGGCAGTGTCGATGAAACTTGCCGCATGAGAGTGCAGAATGGGCACCTTGGGTTTAATAACATTCGATTTATGCGAGATTTGCCAGATATAACGGAGGATATACCAGATACAAGGGGTCCGAGTGATGATAGCAATGGTGAAGCAATTGATCAATCCAAACCAGTAACATCCAATCCAACTGAAGTAAAACCTGAAATGCCATCAGGTAACGATATACAGAATGCAGAAAAGCTGAATTCGGAAATGGAAAACGAAAGCATTATAGATTCTGAAGAACATAGTCAGAACGATGCAGACAAATTGAAAGATGTTGAACCCCAAGAGGCACTTACTGCTTTCTTGGTGAAATGTGCTTCCCAATCTAAGCCATCTGTTGATGAGGGTGAAAAGTGGCTGGAACAAACAACATTCAAACTTCGCCAAGCACTTCTTGCTAGGGGCATGGCAGCCAAGATAGCTAAGAACTTTGCTCCGATTCTTACACCAAACGCTGCAATAATTAAGTTGCAGGGTTCAAAAGACATGACTGTTCAAGCTGTAGAAGCGAAGATAGGGGAGATGTTTACCTCTGACGAGTTGGAGATCATCAGTGTTACGCCGGAATCTGGTAGAGTCTCTATCGCCGTCGCCCGACCGGATCGACAAGTACTCCATACCCCTCAAGTTTTTCTGGAAGTTCTTCAGAATCCATTATCGTGGGCTTCGGGAGAATCAGTGTTTATCGGAATTCGCGAGGAAGACGGTCGGTTTATGTTTCTTGATCCACTCGATCATCCTCATACCTTGGTTGCCGGGATTACGGGGAGTGGAAAGTCCGTTCTGATACAAAACTTTATACTCTATATCGCTCTTACTCAATCTCCCGACGATGCGCAGATTCACCTCATTGACGCTAAGTATGGAGTTGACTACCATCCACTTGAACTTTTACCTCATGTGGAAAATGGCTCTGGAAAGATTATTGATGATCCAGAAGAAGCCATTACCTCGTTAGAAATCTTGGTAGATGAAATGAACCGGCGCTATAAGCTGTTCAAGGAAGCAAAGGTTAAAGACTATCGTTCCTACCGTAAAATCACTGGAAGACCACTCCCATCGCTCTGGGTGATTCATGATGAATTTGCAGACTGGATGCAATTAGAAGAATACGCAAAGAAAGTGCCGGACATAGTCAATCGATTAAGCGTCAAGGCACGCGCTGCTGGCATTTTCTTGGTCTTCGCTGCTCAAAGACCTGACAATACCGTTATGCCAATGCAGTTGCGGTCCCAGCTTGGGAACAGGCTGATTTTGAAGGTTGACAGTAGGGCTACGTCCGATATTGCCATGGGCCAGAAGAACGCAGGAGCCGAAAAACTTCTGGGGAAGGGTCACATGTTGGCGATAACTGGCAATACTCCAGAACCGTTATATGTTCAGGTGCCATATGTTGATATGGAGAACGAGGTGCCTCAAATAGTTCAGTTGCTGCGACGTATCTATGGTTTGCCAGATTCTGAGGAATTGCCGTCCGTATGATTATTTACCTGGATAATAACGCGACAACTCAGCCATTACCAAGCGTCGTTGAAGCAATGCTTCCATACCTGACTGATTGTTATTTCAATCCAGCTTCCTTTAATACTGTGTTTACCGGGGCGGACAAGCCGAGACGCCAGGCTGCTGAGAACATGGCTAGGTTATTAAACGCTAGAGAACCTGACAACTTTGTTTTTACTTCAGGTGCCACTGAATCAAACAACTGGATATTTGCCGATCTATTAGCTAGGGAAAGTCGAGGACGCATTGTAGTGAGTGCTATAGAACATGCTTCGGTTTTAGAACCGGCGATTGCACTGCGAGATTATAATTTCGAGGTTTTGGAAGCGCCGGTTGATAAGAACGGTGTTGTCGTTTTAGATGAGTTAGAAGAACTTCTATCGGATGACACTTTACTTGTATCTATAATGGCGGCCAATAATGAAACGGGAGTCTTACAACCAATAGAAGCAATAGGCACTCTCATTAGGAAATGTGTTTCATCCGCTAGGTTCCACACGGATGCTACACAGGCAATTGGCAAGATACCTATAGATCTTCAAGGTCTATGGTCTGAAGTCGATTTGCTGACTTTTTCAGCCCACAAATTCCATGGCCCAAAAGGTATAGGTGGTTTATATGTTCGTGAAGAAATTAATGTAGAACCTATGTTAAAGGGAGGTGGGCAAGAAGGTGGTTTGCGGTCGGGAACAACTAATACACCGGCGCTTGCGGGGCTTGCAGCAGCAGCGGAAGGTGTTCATCTGCCTAGCATGGAAAGTGTACGAAAACAGCGAGATAATTATGAAGATGAACTGAAGAGAGCGTTCCCAGATGTAGTAATTCACTCTCGAGATGTTTCTCGGCTTCCGAATACTAGTGCGTTTGCGTTTGATGGGGTGGTTGGGGAAGACCTTACTCAGATTCTAGCGACCGAAGGGATTATAGTAGGGAATGGGTCTGCATGTTCGTCAAATGCGGGTCATCCATCTAAAACCATATTGGCTTTGGGTGTTCCCTATAGCCTAGCGGAGGGAAGTATCCGGGTCAGTATTTCTGCTTTCACAACTCCTTTATTTTCTGAGAAGCTCATACAATCCCTTAGCAGGTATATGAACCAATAAGTTGTTATCTTTCTGCCTAATTGTTTGTTTCCATGGAAGTTGAAGGCAATTACTACTGCATTGACTTGATAGAGACAGCTCTTATTAATCCCAACTTCACAAGCTAAAAAGGCCCAAATTCCTTCGTAACTCACTGCCACAATTCATTTTTTTTAGGAATCAGGTGAGTCTTTGCCTGTCTTTTTGTTCCCATGTTCCTACCACTCTCTGTT
>LXNI01001588.1_pt1 | contig 18791 bp, 8 predicted proteins | sample 809091 | NCBI WGS metagenome assembly LXNI01 (sample SAMN04870527, study PRJNA318959) | sponge metagenome | biome: 01000161; feature: marine sponge reef; material: water | host: Sarcotragus foetidus | place: Greece: Milos, Mediterranean Sea | collected 2013-05-29 | depth 5-7 m | reverse complement strand
AAAAATGTGAAGGCCCAAATTTGTTGAGTCTGGGCCGAACCAATTGAACAGTTCAACTTGAATGAACGCGTGAAGCCAAGATCTGCGGCGTCGGGGCCGTCGGGGCTCTCCTCAGCGGCATCATCGGGCCAGCCTCACGTGCGCACGTATCGAGACGACAGGTACTCATGCACCCACCGCCGGCTGCTCCGCCAGCGTCCGTCGCTGCCGCGCGTCGCCTGAAGTCTGCCTCGGTTTGCAGCTCCGCGAAGAGCCACCTCTGTGATGTCGTCGTTGGCCAACGCTTCGAGCGGCACAAGGCGCGCTGGGCCTGCGACGGCTGGCAGGACGAACTTGTAGAGACTGTCCAGAACGGCCCGCGCGAGCATGGCCCCGAGCGGTCCCGGCTCACCCGCGTCGGCACGACGAAGCGCTCGGAGGTACCGGTCACGGTCCCGCTTGTAGATGATTGCTGGGGGAAAGCCCAATCTGACGAGCACCAGGTTGAGCACGAGCCGTCCGGTCCGCCCGTTGCCATCGAGGAACGGATGGATCTGCTCGAAGCGGCAATGGGCTGAAGCCAGCGCTTCGGGAAATGTCAGCTCGCCCGGGTCGAGCGAGTTGACCTGATCTGCCCACGCAGTCATCTCTGCATCGACGAGCGGCCATTCGACGGGAGTCATGCCCCCGGGGAATGGGTGGATGTCATGGCGTCGATAGCTGCCGGGCGCCTCGGCGTGAGTCGCACTCGGGTGCGGCGACACCTCCCACACCGGCGAGAGTGCAGCGTGATGGACTTCGCGGACTTCGCCAAGCGTCACGATCTGCTGGTGCAAACCGAGACGCTGTGGGCGAATCGCTTGGGAATACACCCACTCGGCAGCATCGGCGTAGCCCTTCACCTCCAGATACTCGGCGAGGTCCTTGCTTCCCACCGCTCGTCCCTCGGCCAGCAGCCGCTCCACCTGCTTGAGCACCAGCGTGTTGCCTTCCAGTGCCGTCGAATGGTGCGCCTCCTCGTACCAGAGGCCTCGCCAGATGTCGGCCGCCTCCTCGGGCAGCGGAAGCCCACCCAGATTCTCCCGTAATTCTTGAACTTGTACGTGAAGCCGCTCGTACACCTCCAGGTGAGACGGTCGGCCGGGACCCGAACGTCGAGAGGCAACAGGCAGTTCCGGCACGACTGAACCCCCAGATCCGGATCGGACAGGTTTTGAATTTGTTGAGTTATGACGAATGTTATCGATTAGTTCAAATTAGGGAAGTCGCCGAGCGGTGTCGGGGATGTGCAGGGTTGCTGCCGCGCGAGCGACCTCGACGTCAACCGGGAGGATGCGGCCCTCGAAGGCCGCATGAACGTCGTTCTCGAGCCATTGGCGCAGCACCATCCCCGACGAGCGATCACGACGCTCCACGAGCCGCAGGCTAGGGGGTGGCGGCGGGATGGCTGTTGCGCAGCAGGGCAACGCGGCTCGACGCCCCCAGCAACGTCTTGGCCGGGTTGAGGCTCTCGTCGACGTCGTCGGTGGCGGGATCGTCGGGCGTCTGCCCGCGGGCAATGCCGGCGGCAATCTCGATGCGCTTTCCCCGGAAGCTGAGGAGCTGCCCGATCGTGTGATCGGGATCCGCAGTCGTAAACCGGAACAGCACCTGGTCGTTCGGCAGCAGCGTGGTGGTCTCGACGCGGTCGGGCACCGCTGGCGCAGGGTCGCTCACTTCGCCGTAGTCCTCGATGAGCCCGCCGAGGATGTCGTCGATCAGCTCGATGACCCCGCCTCCATCTGCAACGGCAGCGACATCGGGTTCGCTGTCGGCGATGAACTCATTGACATAGTGGCTGAACTCCACCAAGAAGCTGACCGAGCTCATACCGCCATTCAACGTGGGCATGCCGATGAAGTCGCTGTCGTCGTCAAGCGACAATGGCAGGCTCTCGTCGATGCACCCGTTGACGAGCTCGGCCAGGAAGAGCCGGGTGAAGGCACTGTTGCTGCTCAGCGCACGCACGAAATCGCCGTAGGTCAGCTCGGGCGGCTCGCCGTCCTCGGAGTCGATGAAGCGCAGCAGGATGATCCGGTCACGAGTGTCGACCCACACCCGTACCGCGGGGTGGCTGGTGCGCGAGACGGCGCTCGCGGTCTCAGCCAGACGTGCCGAGGCCCGGGCGGTGTCGAGCACCCAGCCATTGCCGGCGGCCCCAGCGGCGCTGCCCGACCACTTGCCCACGATGTGCACCGACTCTTCCAGCATCACCTCTGCGCGCTGGCTGACATTGGCGATCGCGTCAGGGGTCGTGGTGGCGGCACTGTCGTCGACGCCAGGATTGGCTGGGCCGATGCGTACGGCGGAGACGCCGAACTCGGCGGGGGGCTCGCTGACCCGTGCCCGCTGGCGGCCGCTGCGCTTATCTTCGGGGCCGACGATCGCGCCGCCACGCAGGTCGACGAAGTCGCCATCGGCGAACGGATACGCCGCTCCCGCGTCGATCGGGTCGGAAGAGCTGTCTCCGGGGTACCCGTCCGGTGCGGTGAGCGGCACCCGGTGATACGCGAGGCCCAGAAAGCGCTCGGCGCCGATGAACTCCGAATCGCCGACAGCCACCTCGATGTCCCGATCAGTCAGGATGCGAACCCGGCTGCCGTCGACCGAGGTGTCGCTGCCGTCGGATTCGTCAGGGTCGTATTCGATAGCGAACAGCACGAACGGGGTGCCCTCGGTGGCGATGATCTCCGCTGACAGCGGCGATGTCCTGCTCCTAGCCGTCGGCACCGTGTACCTCGTGCCCTGCAATGGGCGACGATCCCCATTGAGCGCAAACCACTCCTCGGCGGATCGCATCTCGATGACGTCGCCCTCCTTCAACGAACGCCACAACGTCACCGTCAGCGATGACACCGCATCGCACGCGTCTCCTGGTCGCGAACTCGTCAGTTCCTGATCGACAATCAAGGCCGGCGCATCGTTGACATAGAGGAGATCGCGCATGCGGGCCTCGAATTGATCGCCCTCGGTCAGCAGCGCCTCGGTGAACTTGATGGTGAACGTGGGGGCGTCCGCAACGGCGCTGATGCGCCCGCTCAGCGTTCGCGACGTGGTGGCTGCTCGCAGTGCCAGATTCATGGAGGCATCGCTGAGCGCGGCGGTGCCCCCGACCGCGACGAGTTCGACGTTGGTCTTGCGACCGTCCACTGTGGTCTTGGTGGTGCGCAGGAAGCTCGAGACCGACGAGTTCAGCCGGGAGCCGACAAACAGCAGCGGCACGGGACCAGAGCCGCCCAGACCGAGCCCCATGACCGGGCCCGCAGCCACCCCATCAGCTGGCGAGCCGGCGCCGATCAGCGCGACTGTGAAGACTGCGGGGCGGATCTCGGGCTCGCACGTGCCGGCCATCAGCCGGGCGACCGCTGCGGAGAACGACTCGGGCGAGCTGGCATTGATCCGCTGGGTGTGATCGACACCCGCGGCCACAAGCTGTGCGACCAGACCATCAGACAGGGCGGCGCTGCTCCCCAGCAACACGACCCGCTCAATGCGCAAGCGCTGGAGCGCAGCAGCAGTCGCAGGCGGCAGCGTGTCGCGCTCGCTGAGCAACACCGGCAGCTCCATCTTGTAGACCAGCGGACCCGCCGGCACGATGTAGCCGAGGTGCTCCTCACTGCCGTTGGCCAGCAGCGCAACCGTGTCGTTCGTGTCGCACCAGCGGGTCAGCCCATCGAGTTCGGAGGAGACGGCGGCAGCAGTGGCGAACCGGTCATCTCCGGACACCCGGCGGACGGTGATGTCCTGCTCCAGCGCCTCAAGCTCGTCGACGACTGCCGAGCCGACCGAGGCGACCCCGCCGATAACGATCACCGAAGTGATGTTGTGATCCTCGAGGTAGTCGGCGACTCGGCCGTGCAGGCGCCCCGACGGGGTCAGCAAGATGGGAGCTGTGTGCCGCGCCGACAGGCCAGCGGCGACGGCACCGTCAATCGGCACCTCTCCTGAGACCAGGATGACCGTCTCCACCGAGTCGAGGCCGCCGCGCTCGAAGGCGTACCGCTCAGCGAGGCGTACTGCAGTCTCATACCGGTCTGCACCCGAGAACGGCCGCACGCCGGTTCCCGCAAGCGGCGCCGATCGGTCGGCAGGATCGACGAGCAGCTCAGAAGCCGAGTTTGCCGCGTGCGCCGGGGCAGCGAGCAGCAGCAACGCCGACGGTGCCCACAGACACCATGCGAGTGCAACTGCTGCGAGGCCTGCGAGCCGCCGCTTGCGAATCTTCACCGACCCCCGCTTCGTGCCCGCGACTCGTTGGCCGCAGGATGGGCCACAGGCTATTGCCTGTCGTTTGTCGTTGTCATTCTATTATGAGCGCCACGCAGCAATCTGCGAATCGCACGAAACCGTAGTGAAATCGGCGCATACGCCTGTTTGGTCTCGGGCGGGTGACCGTGATGCCGAGATCGCCGATGTCGTACTCCACTCAGGGGCTGACGGCCCGGGGACCGCCGAGGACGACCATGTCGGAAGTCCCGCTGTCGATTATGCCCGCTATGGGCGGCGGAACTTCACCCCGGTCTGGGACTCGTTCTCGTTGCGGGCGAAGTCGCTGGCTGCACCCGGGCGGATGGTGGCCAGCGAAGCTGTGCCGGGCAGATTGTCGACGTTCGCAGACTCGATGCGGACCTTGAGGGTGCCCGAGCGGACATCGACGCTGGTGTCGCAGATGGGGTCGCCGACGAAGAGCGGGCCCGACCCGTCGCTCGCCACGAGCATCACGTCGCTGTCGCCGAAGGTGTGCCCGTCGAGCGCAAAGTCGCCTTCGCCGTCAGCATCGACGTCGATCTCGATGTTGCGCGGATCCACCGCTCGGTCCAACCCGGTGCAGCCTTGCACCGGCTCGCTCCACAGCACCGTCACATCGACGGTGCTGGCGCCCTCGGTGAACGACACACGGCCTCGGGTGTCGGCTGGGCGGCTGAACGCCTCGCCGCTGAACGCCGACGCAGTGAACCGGGAGTTGAACGCCCGGTCGTTGTTCAGGTCGGCGGCCAGATCGTCGACGACCGCCTCGGCCAGCACCTGCACCAGGATCCGGCGGCTCGACTCGGACACCCTTACCGAGCTGAGCTGTGACGGCGACCAGCCTCGGGGGCGTGTGTCGCGCACGTTCACGTCGATCTGCCACTCGTTGCCCGCGGCTCCGTCCACTGACGTCCCCGGATTGGCCGAGATCAAGATGGCGTCGACGGTGGACCCGCCGGTATCGGCCACTTTCAGCGTCACTTCGGCCTGGCGTGTGGCGACTGGCTCGGTCACGGTGAGGCGATCGACCTCGGGCGGTGTGTCGTCGTTCTCGACGGTCCGGTTGGCGGGCCGGCTCTCGTTGCCTGCGAGATCGATGGCGGCGCGGCTGGCGATCGACACCGTGTCTCCTGCTTGAAGCACGCCGTCGAGGTCCTCAGGCACGACGACCGTGAACCGGATTGCCCCTTCGTCTATGTCGGCCCCGACCGGGGCTTCGATCGAGCCGCCTCGCTCGAACAGCACCTCCACCGACGCCGGCGCAAGCGGCTCGCTGCTCTCGACCCACACAATGTCGCCGCCTTGGGGGGCGCTGATGACGAGCGACGGGCGCCGGTTGTCGGGCGGGATCACATAGTCGGACTGGACCACGGTGCGGTCGTCGTTGGCCGCCCGGATCGCACGGGTGCTGATGCCGATGCGTTCGCGTTCCTGCAATGGCGCGAAGCAGCCGGCCGGGACGGTGCCGGCGGGGCTGATGAAGCCTCCGGAGAACGTCACGGTGGCGCTGGTGGTGGTGGTCCCAGCGCCGGCGTTCACCGTGCCGAATCGGCCTTGACCGGTCGAATAGCTGGAGAAGTCGGCTGCGTCCGATGTCTGCACCGGCTCGCTGAACTCGACGGTGAAGTGGCAGCCGCCCTCGACGCCTCGCAGGTTGGCAGTGAGCTCGGGCAGCTGCGCCGCGTCGATGGCGTCCATCCGCACCTGTTCGGAGACGGCTCCCTCGCCGCCGAACACGGTGATGCGAACGTCGCCGTTGAAGTCGCCGGTGATGTAGTCGTCGGTTCTCAGCAAGTCCGCCGTGCTGTCAGGCAGCTCGCCCCGCTCGGTCAGCAGCAGCGGCGCACACAGCTCGCCCAGCAGCGGTCCGCTGACGATCGCATCGGGCGATCGCCGCCCGTACGCCAAGCCCACCTCGCTGCCGTCGAAGCAGTCGGCGGGTGTGTCGACGCCCAGCAGCGCCTCGGCGATCCTCACGGCGGTGGCGAACCGATCGGCACCGGCCCAGCGGGTGATCTCGATGCCGAGATCGGCGACGGCCTGTTCCACGCCGCTGCTGACGGCCGCATCGCCCCCCAGGATCACGACGTGCTCGATCCCGCTCGCTGCCAGGAAGGTCTCGGTGGCCTCGGGCAGTTCGGCCTTGCGGGTCAGCAAGACGGGATGGCTGCCCCGGTAGGCGAGCGGCCCCGCTGCGAGCGCATCGGCGAAGTTCTCGCCGGTGGCCAGCAACGCGGTACGGCCGTCAACCGGGAACTCGCCCGGCGAGACAGACTCGCCGACCGCTTCGGCCACCGCCGCAGCGGTGCCGTAGGCGTCGGTGTCGGCGATGCGGGTCACCTCGATGTCGCCAAGGGCCTCCAGCGCACCCGCGACGGTGGCGGACACCACTGAGGGGCCGCCCACGATGATCACGTCGGAAATGTCGTTATCCGATAGGAACGTTCCGACGGCAGGGGGCAGCGCGTCGGATTGAACCGGCAGCAACGGTGCACGGTGCAGTCGCGACAGCGCCGGCACGGGGAGCGCGTAGGCGAAGTGCTCGTTCGCTCCCGAGGTGATCACCACCGTGTCGACACGCTCGCCGCTGAGTCTGTCGACTTCATCGACGTATGCCTCTGCGATGTCAACCGCGGTCTCGTAGCGCGTCGGGCCTTCGAGGCGCCGCGTCTCGGCATAGGCCGCGGCGCCCTGCACCGGATTGTGAGTAGCAACGAGCACAGCGGCAGCCACCACCAACGCGACCAGAGCACGAGCCGCGCGCCTGCCGCAGCCATATGTCGGAACGTCTTGACTCACCATGGTGCTTGCAGTGCCGCACAGTCTGAGGGTCACGGTACCTCGCCCCTCTCAACCGGCGAGGCAGTCCGCTAGGGAGCTGCGTTGATGAAGGCGTCGGCTTGCCAGGTGACGGTGTCGTCGTCGGGTCCGAAGTCGTTGAGCGAGATCGTGCCCACGAAACCCCCCGCGCCGTAGCCACCGTCTGCCAGCCCCGCGACCGCCACGCTCGAATCGAGGCCGCTCGGGGCTTGCGACTCGGCACCGAAGACATCGATCAACCACGTTCCGCCGGTCAGCACGCTCATGCCCCGCAACTCCCAGACATTGCCATTCAGTCGCGCCTCACCAGCGACCGTTCCCGTGACCGTTCGACTGGCTGTCTCCGCCGACCACAGTGCCGTGAACCGGTCGGGGTCTTCTTCGCCGAGACCGCGCACAATCTGAACTGACAAGAACGCGTCGCTCAACTCCTCGCGGTCGGGAGGCACGTGGAGGTAGTTGCGAGACTGGTCCGAGCGGAACGACCAACTCGTGACGCCGCCGTCGGTGGGATCGTCGGAACCAGGCAGCCCGCTGTGCCCCCGCGCTTGCAGGGTGACCGGCTGCGCCATCCAGAAGCGCCGGTACTCATAGGCCACGAGCACGGTCGACAGCGAGGCGCGTCCGAATGGACCCACCGCGCGCACGGTCAAGGGCCCATCATCGGGCAATGCAGAGGCCAGACAGCCGGGACCGCCGTCACCCTCGGTGCGTGCGACGCCGTCGGCATCGACGCCGTACCAGCCCAGCTGAGGCAGATCCGCTACCGCCACCGGCGAGCGCCGCCTCGACGTTTCTGCCACCAGCCAGCGTGCCCCTTCGTAGGTGGAACGCGGCAGGCACAGCCACACACGCCCAGGGGACGAGCCAGCAGTGGAGTCGTCATCGTCGCTGTCCCGGTAGCGCCCCTTGTCGTCGGCCCGGTGATGCACCAGCCCGTCCAGCGACAGCCGTGTGGCGAATGCCCCAACTCCCCGCGGTGCGCCGGGCGCTTTGATCGTGCGGCTGGGATTGGCCGGGTCCTTGGTCTGAGCGCCGACCAAGATGGGATTCGCGTCAACTTCTGCGGGTATGAGCCGACCGCTCACCGCCGCCGAGGCCTCCGCCATCAGGCTGGGGTGAATGACCGATGGCCCGCCGAAGGCCACGACGAAGCCGGGTTCGAAGCACTCGTCGTTGTTGAGAGCCGCTCCGTAGGCATCTGCATCAACTGCACCGCGAGGTCCCAATCCGCCGACCGCGCTGATGCACTGCCGCCTCGCCGTGAATGAACTCCTCAGCAGATCTGACACCGACGACGGCAGCTCACTGGCCCTGGCAGGCACCAGCAGGATGGGCACCGCGGATCGTTTCGGCCCCGGCGCCTCAGCGGTCGACGGGTCCGAGGCCGGGCGCCGCGCTGCACTGACGAATCCGATCTCGGGCGCAGTCACCGTTCCGGCCATGCGCTCGACCACGTAGGGCTGTTCTTGCGCAGACGGAGCCGAGGCCGCACCGCACCAGGGGCCGGCGCTGAGCGCGTCGGGCCAGCCGCGAGCGCTGTCGCCGCGCCCGCTCGAGGCCACCAGGCACACCATGGAGCGGGCGAAGTCCTTGCCGTTCCGGTTCGGCCACCATCCGCCGAAGTGCTTGGCCATGGCGACACTGGTCGCGTAGCGATCGGGCCCTGCGATGCGAAGCATCTCGGCCCCTGAGAGGTTTGCCGCCAATGCCGCCACTTGTTCGGGAATCTGCGACGTTCCGCCCAGCACAATCAGGTGCTCAGCGTCGAGCAGGCTGAGCGCTGTCGCGGTCTCGTGGGGGAGGTGGTCGCTGCCGTCGGCCAGCACCACCGGCACCTGCCAGAAGCTCGTCCACCAGCCAGCTGCGAGCGCATCCACGCCGACGGTGAGCACCACTGTGCGGCCCAGCAGCTCGCACTCGCGTGCTCGTGGGCGCCACTCCACCACCGAGTTCGCGTAGAAGGTCATAGTGGCGTCACCGTCGGAGGCAGAGGGGTCGGCACATCCGTCCACGCCCTCGGGAACGGGTGCTGTGCCCAGCGATGTCGCGACGGCTGCGGCCGTGCCGAAGCGTGTGAGGCCACTCACCCGGAACACCTCGCTGTAGCCGATCGACACCAGCTCGGTCTCGACTCCCGCCGGCACCGCAGACTCGCCGCCGACGACGATCGCTTGACGCGCCGCGCTGCAACCGCCCTGGCGAAAGTCGTGCGCGGCCAGCCGGGCCGAGAAGTTCAGTGACTGCGCGCCCGAACGGGCCGAGTCGGTGAGCAGGATGGGCGCTGCCAGCGTGTCGACCCGGCTGTAGCCCCCGATGGGATCGAACAGCGGATCACCGGCCGCGACCCGCCGCAAGTAGGGCTCACTGGAGCCTCCCGTGGAGTCCGACAGCGCGGCCGCAGCCAGCGCATCAGCCGGCGAGTCCGACGCCACCACGATGACCGAGCGCGGGCACACCCCCAGGCCCCACCAGGCCCTCGCAGCGGAAAGGCTGCGCCCGGCGCGCGACGTGGCATCGGGCGAGTCGAAAGGGAAGCCACCGCGACCGCGCATGGTCAGCGCAGCCGCCAGCGCGGTTTGGTGCCGGTCGGCACCGTACATTCGAACGCCGTTCGGCCAGGCCTCCAACTGCGGCGCAGCCAGATGCGACTGCGGCCACTGGCTCGGCGGCACCGGTCCAGGCCCTGCTGCAGATGCCGTCTGGCCGCTCGCGCTCGGCACCGCCAGCAGCGACGCCACTGTCATGGCAGCCGCCAACGCGGCCACCCATCGAATCCGGCTGCGCGGCCACACTCTGTTCATCACCCGACAGTCTGTCGTGTAGGTGTCCCAATCTCACCGCGCCGCGGCGGCACGGCGTCGGCGTTTGCGGAGTTAGGCGGGCGGCTTCACGATGCTGCTGCGGGCGATGCGCACGCGCGAGCGGCCGTTCTTCTCGTCGTCGTTCTCGGGCGGCGCATAGCCGAGCGCGATCGCTGCCACGGCCTCGGCGGTCTCATCTGCTGGGGTAGCAGGGTCGTCGAAAACCTGGTCGCGTCCGGCGGGCGTGTCCACGAGGTCACGCACCCGCGGCAGCATCGTCGCATCCGACGTCCGGGCCTCGTAGCGCACCACTTTGCCCGGCCCGACGAACGGCTCCGGGAACGCCAAGTCCAGAGCGGCACGAACAGCGTCAGTGCTGTTCACATCGGTACGGCTCACCACAGCCCGCAGGATGTCCTCCAGCAGCCCGTCGTCTTGCACGCTCTCGACGTAGCCGTTGAACCGCACCTCGATCGCCACTTCAGTCACTCCGCCGCTCAGGGCAGCCGTGATCTGCCGGTCGTTCGTGCCCAGGCTCAGCTCGGTGTTGCGGATCGAACCGCACACTCCTGACGAATCGGGCGGCAGCTCCACCTCGAACAGCGCAGTGAACGCGCTATGAGCCTCCAAGGCAGCCTGCAGATCCCGGTTGCGGGCCTTGCCGTCGTTGAACAGCACGAACGCGGTCTTGTCGTCGCTGATGACTCGCACATCGATTTGCACATCGCCGCTGGGGGTCCAATCGCTCGCCACGTCGAAGATGATCGACCACGCATTGCCCGCGGCCCCTTCGGCATCACCGCCTGGCCGGCCCGAGATGAACACACTGTTGCCCTCGCCCGAGATCGCCGACGGCACCTCCGCCACCGCCTCGCCGCTGTGACGCGGATCGCTCATCAGCACCGAGAGGATCCGCGGGTTCTCGTCGGGTGCCATGGCCTGATAGGTGCGCTGAGCGCTCAAATTGCCCCGAGAGTCGGTGACGGCGCCCCGCCTAATCACCACCCGCTCGCCCGCCTGAATCGCATCGGTGAAGATCAGATTGCTCGACACCGGGTCGACGCTCACCGACTGATTCGGGTTGCTGCTGCTCAGGCCGACGTCTGCCTCGTTCAGCGGGCCGCCGTCGGAAATCCTGACGTCGGCGGTGAACCGGCCCACAAACATGAACACATCAATCGTCGGACGCGGCCTGACTGCCGCACGCCGTGTCACCTCTGCCGAAGCGGGCCGGACACGCTGTTCGTTCGCACCCGAGCCGATTGTTGCGTCCGGGACGATCGAGATGATGTCGCCGTCATTCAGCGGGTTCGCGAAATTCACTGTCACCTGTTCGGGGTCGCACGGGTCGGCTGCGCTGACCACTGACACCGGGTTGCCGCTGCCGAGCAATGGCGGCGCACCGTTCAGCCACACGATGTCACGCATGACCGACGCCACCGAGGCGCCGCTTGCGACGGAGGCACTGAAGTAGAAGATCACGGCGTAGTCGCCGGAGGCGGGCGTGTCGCTGGCATCGATCTTGCCGTCCCCGTTCGTGTCCCGCGCAGCGCCGATTTGGACGCTCAGCGCATCAGCGGAAACCGATTCGCGCAGCGCCGAATCCACCACGTCGGCGCCCACCGCAGCGGTGCCGCCGATGGCCACGATCTTCAGCTCCAGCTTGTCGCCGTTGGCGTCCACCTCGGGCGTGGTCGCCAAGTAGTCACGCACCGAGGTCGGCAGCGTGTCGTTCACCAGCAGCATCGGCACCAAGTCGCCGTCGGCGAATGTGGCGGCCAGCACCGGAGCGGCCGCGACGCCGTCGGGCAGCGCATCGCTGTGCACCAGTGCCACGGTGTCCTCAGAGACCGGCCGCAGGTCCGCGGCGCACCTGCCCATGGCCAGCTCGGCCAGCTCCACCGACGTGCCCGCAGTGGAATCACCGGCAAGGCGGTCGACATCGTCCACGCCAGCCGAAGCCAGCGCAGACTCGACGCTGGCAGACACCGAATCGGTGCCGCCCACGATCACGACATGTTCGATGTCCTCAGTCCGCAGGAAGTCCGCCGTGGCCGCAGGCAGGCTCCGCCGAGCGGTCAGCAGCACCGGCACCTCGAGCCGGTACGCCAGCGGGCCCACCATCATGGCGTAGGCCAGCGAGACATCGCCGCCGTTCACCAGGATCGCCGCTGGCTCGTCGCCGCCGCACCAGGCAGCTCCAGCCCCCAGCTCCGAGCCGATCTCAGCGGCTGTCGCATAGCGGTCTGCACCTTCGATGCGGCTCGCCTCTGGCGAATTGGGCAGATCCTCGATCTCGTCGAGCACCGAGTCGGCAACGGCGGCTGATCCGCCCAAGATGTAGACGGTCTCGACGCCGTTGTCCTCGATGAAGTCGGCCACGCCGTTGTGCAATTCGTCGCGAGGAGTCAGCAGCACGGGAGCGTCCTCGTGGCCGGCGAGGCCCGACACCGTCACGGCATCCACCAGCGTCGCGCCCGAGGCAACAAAGGCAACCCGCACCTGCCCCAGGCCGCCCTTGCCAGCCGCGAAGTTGCGGGCCAGCCGACGAGCGGTGTCGTAGCGGTCGCGGCCGCCGAATTCACGGGCGTCGCCGACGCCGTCGCTATTGGTGTCCACCAGCAGCTCCCGCGCAGTGTTGGCCGCCTGCGCCGGCGAGCCGGCCACAACGGCCAGCACCGAGCCGCACAGCATCGCGGCCATGACTGCTGCCAGAAAGCGTCGACGGCGGGGTGGTTCAGTGCTCACGGGTCCATGCCTCTCGATCGGAGCGGCGCCCGACGCGACTGCGAACCAGAATCGTTCAGCAACCCCGGAGCTCCTCTCGGTTTGGACTAGCCGGTGGACTCGTCGAACTCGGGGTTCAGCGGGCCGACCGTCTCAGCGGGGGCTACCGCGGTGTGGTGCCGCCGCTTGAAACTCTCAGGTTCGTCTGAGCGCGGTTCACGCTCTCGTTGATATCCGTCGTCTCCGTGTCATCTTCTGCGTAACCGTCCGCGATGGTGTCCACTTCGACGTCGTAACGATCACCGGACTTCGGCAACCGGGTCACATCTTCCGTCGAAGCCACCCAGCGAGCGGTCCGGACGGGTCCCGTGATGTCGTCCTCATTTCCGAGGCCGATATTGGACAGCGCCGCCGTGGGTACGCGGGTGACAGTGGCGGCGAACACCTCTGCGAGCAGCTCGGCGCTGTGCACGGTCGCCACATAGCCGCTGAACGTCGCCTCGATAGCCATCATCGTGTTGCCGTCGCGGACCTTGTCGGCACTGGTGTCTTGGTCCCCAGGCGCCGTGACGGCGCCCACAACGGTCAGCTCTTTGTTGGCCGGAGCGCATGCGTTCTGCACGTTGTCGACGCTGACGTCCCACAGACCGTTGAACCCGCTGTGCGACCTCAGCGCAGCCGCCAGGTCGGCGAACTTCGGCTTGCCGTTGACGAACGTGATGAAGGCACGCTTGCCGGTCGGATCCACCAGCACCTCAAAGCTGACGGGCTTGTTCGCGTTGTAGGTGCTGGCTCGGCGGAAGTCGAATGTCCAGCCGTTGCCATTGGCGCCGCCAGCCCTGCCGTTGGCCTTTGCTGTGAAGAACACGTCCTCAGCACCTTCGTCGGCACCGTTGCCCCCGGTCAGTGCCGTCGGCACCGCGTACTTGGCCTGCGTGTCGTGGAACTGGCCGCTCACCCGGACGCTCGTCAGACGCACGTTGCTTGTCGGCGTTATGGGTGCGGGACTGGTCCGTGCGGCGTTCATATTGCCGGCGTCGTCCATGATCGCGTCCTTGACGATCGTGATCCGGTCGCTGCTGACCAAGGCCCTGCTTACGTTCACCGTGAAGGTGTGCTCGGTGACCCTGCCGGTGGAGGTGTCCACGGCGCCGCCGCCCACACTGCTGACTGACAGGTCGTCGTCCCTACTGGTGGCCGTGATTTCAGCGCTGTCCAGCGTTTCGCCATTGGCGAGGCCGGTGTCGGTGTTCTGGTTGTCCTTCGCGATCACCGTGAACGAAGTCTGCCCGATGATCGAGATGATCTCGAAGGTGGGTGCTCTCACCTCTTTGCGGACCACCGAAGTCGAGCTGCGGGCGAGCGGGCGCCGGTCCGATCGCGCTCCGAACTCGAGCGTCGTGTCGGCGATGGCGATTGACTGGCCGGCTGTCAACGGCGATACAAGGTTCACCGTCACCACATCGGGGGTGCAGTCGACGGTGCTGCCGCCGAAGTCCACACCTGGCGGCGTGTCACTTTGGCCCGCGAGCACAGCGGGCACCCCACCGATGCGGAGCACGTCCAGCAGCCTCGCTCGCAACTGTGCGGTCGCTGTCGAGGCGTTGTCAGCATCACCCGCAACGTCATCACTGAAGCGGAGCTCGAACGATGTCTCCCCGGCGCGCGGTGCGTCGTCCATCTGGCCGTCATTGTCCCAGTCTGTGGGCGAGACGATCCTCACGGTCAGTGCAGGCGCCGAGGCCGCAGCATCGATCGCCGCGCTCATGACGCCCGGTGTGACTGCGGCTTGCCCGCCGATGGCCACGATGTCCATATGCAGCTTGTTGCCGACCGCGTTTTCCTGCGGTGTCGCGGCCAGGAAATCGCGGACCACACCCGGCAGCGAAGCGCCCACCACCAGCATCGGCACCAACTCACCCGAACGGTACGAGCTCGCCAGCACCGGTGACGCGGTGACACCGTCGGGCAAGGCATTCTCGCCCACTAGGGCGACCGTCGTGTCCGACACGCCGCCAAGGTCACCCCGGCAATCGTTGGTGGCCAGCTCCGCCAGCCTCGCCGAGACCTCAGCGGGGGTCGCTCCGCTGATGCGGGTGATGGTGTTGACCCCGGCCGTGGTCAGGTCGGCTGAGACATTGGCCGACACGCTGCTGGTGCCACCCACGATCACGATGTGCTCGTAGTCCTGGTCGCTGATGATGTCCCGTGTCGTATCCGGCAGCTCATCGAGTGCTGTCAGCAACACCGGCAGTTGCAGGCGGCTGGCCATCGGGCCCGCCAACATGGCGTAGGCCAGCGAGACGTCGCCGCCGTTCGCGAGGATCGCCGCTGCTTCCTCACCGCCGCACCACACGTTGCCGGCGGCGGTGCCGCCGCTGAGCCTGGTCGCAATTTCAGAGGCGGTGCCATACCGATCGGTACCTCGAATGCGCTCCACCGTCGGCGAATGATCGAGCGCCCGCAGCGACTCGTACACGGCCTCAGACACCGCGGCAGTGCCGCCGAGCACGTGGATGTTCTGGACGCCGTAGTCCTCCAGGTAATCGGCAACTGCGCCAGGCAGGCTGTCCTTGTAGGTCAGCACCACCGGAGCATCCAAGTACCCCGCAAGGCCGGATACGGCCACCGCGTCCACCAGCGTCTCGCCCGATGCCACGAATGCCTCGGCGACGCCGCCCAGACCCTTGGACCTGCCGAAGTTCTGGGCGAGGCGCAGCGCTGTGTCGTAACGGTCGCGCCCACCGAACTCACGTGCGTCAACCACGCCGTCATTGTCGGTGTCGATGAGCGCCTCGCTAGCGGTGTTCGCCGCCTGGGCAGGACTGCTCATCACCACCGCCAACACGGAAGCGCCCAGCAGCACCGCCGAGATCGCAGCAATGGCGCGCCGAGGGCGTCGCGTGATGCGGGATGTGTTCGTCATGGCCTCGTAGCTCCTCGCTCGTCGCCGAGCGCATCGTGATAGCACCTGCAACACCGCGTGCCACGTTCACGGGGAACACACGCTGGCACGCCTCAATAACTGAGGCGCGGGTGATGTCTGCCCTGCAAGGGTACGCCTATTGCCGCTCCGCGGGTGGCACATTCGCCGACGATGCAGTGGCAGGCGCACTGTGGCATTCGCTGTGTGCAGATCTGGGTGATCTGGGCCGCGTCAATCGGGGCGTAGACGCGAAGGACCCCGGGGCTTGATGCCCCGGGGTCCCTCTCAGTTTGGGCTGTACCGGTCAGGCGAGCAAGCCGCCCGGCGGTTCAGATCAACTGTGCAGCAAGTGCCTACTCGAAGTCAGGCGCCTTGACGCTGCTGCTCTGGCCGATGCGGACCTGTGAGCCAGCGTTCTTGTCCTCCTGGCTCGTGGTCGTGCTCTCGACATCGGCCGCATAACCAGTGGCGACCGGAGTCATATCTTCAGGGGTTTGATCAGCACCAGTTGCACTCCGCGCATAACCAGCCGCAGTGGTCACCAAGTCACGGACCTTGGGCAGCAGGTCTGCCCTGTCCGTCACCATCTCGTAGCGGGCCGAGGTTGCCGGGCCGGTGATCGCCGCAACAGGCCCATCAGAGCCTGGGGTGCCGTCGGCATTGTTGACCAACGACGCTGCGATCCGAGTCGCATCATCAGCGATATCTACGATTGCAGCCACTGAAGCCCCGGTCAGATCAGTGTTGGCCGGGTTGGCGTTGTACCGATTGACGACCTGTGCAAAGACATCGTTGCCCAGTTCAGTGACAGGGTCGATGCTTGCCGCATAGGTGTTGAACCTGACCTCAATCGCAACTGCCGTCATGCCGTCTTCGGTGACATCGCTAACGCCACGGGTAAACCCGACGATCTGCAGCGGGTTGTTGGCTGTCGCACCGCATGCACCAGTGTCATCGGCAGGCAGGTTCACGTCGAACATGGCGTCGAAAGCGCTATTGCCTTCCAGCGCCGCCTTCAGGTCGGCGAACTTGGCATTGCCGGCGTTGAACCGCACCGACACCAGCCGGTCCTTGGCGTTCACCCGCACGTCGATGTCGACTGCGGCCTTCGGGTCAGCCTTCCAGCTCGTTGCCCTGTCGAACGCGATGGTCCAGCCATTGCCAACGGCACCGTCAGCGGCACCGCCCTTCTTGGCCTTGATCGTGATGTCGTCATCAGCAGTGTTGTTCGGAGTCTCCTCAGAGATGGCTTCCGGCACTGACGCAGTCGCCTGCGCCGTGTGCACCATGTCGCTCATGGTGACCGCAGTGATCCGCGGGCTCGCCTGAGCGGCCAGCACCGAGAAGGTACGAGCACGGCTCTTGTTGCCAGTCATGTCAACCAAGGCACCGCTCTTGACGGTGATCCGGTCGCCGACCGCAAAGACATCATCGCCGTCCACATCGCCGTCGTCGGCCAACGTGATAGCACCGGTGGTGCTATCGACAGTGGTCGCGGTCTTCGTAACCGTGCTGGTGATCACGATTTCATCAGCCGCAACCGCGTCGTTCCCGTTGAGGGGATCGAGGTCCGTCTCGGTGAACTGCACGCGAACAACTGTGGTGGAGCCGACAATGGCGACGACACTCACGACGGGTGCCTTGGTGTCGCGCGCCGCAGCGGGCACTTTGACTTCGGCACCAGCAACCGTCCGAAGGTCCTTGTTAGCGCCGAACTTCGCGCCGGCCGCAAGCGAGACCACATCGCCAGCCTTGAGTGCGGAGGCAAGCGTTACCGTGACAGTGTCAGGGACGCAGGCCGCGGTTCCGGTTCCACCTTCGCCACGCGTGACGGCAGCAGCCGTAGTGATAAGCCGGGCCGGTGCTCCGTTGATCTCCAAGTTGTCGCGGATCAGGTTAGTCAGGGGCCCCACAGACGGGTTGGCAGCGGGATCTGGGTCGTCCTCGATGTTGTCGCTGAACCGCAGCACAACGCTGGTATCACCGATTTGCGGTGGCTTGTACTCCGTGGTGCTGCCCTCCACCAGTTCATCGCTGGTGATCTGCACGCTGAGCGGGTCGGCGGAGGCTGCAGCGGCAACCGCAGCGTCCATGACGCTCGAGCTCACCGCACCAGTGCCGCCGATGGCAACAATGTTCAGGTGCAGCTTGTCGGTACCGTCCAGTTCCGGTGTCGCAGCGAGGTAGTCGCTCACCGAAGCGGGCAGCTCGTCACCCACGACCAGCATCGGCACCAAGGCACCGTTCTGGTAGCTCGACGCCAGCACCGGCGATGCGGCCACGCCGTCAGGCAGGCCGCTCTCGGCGACCAGCGCCACGGTGTCGCTCGACACCAAGCCCAAGTCGGCCTGGCAGCCGTTGGTGGCCAGCTTCGCCAGCGCAGCCGATGCGGCTGCGGGCGTGTCACCGGGGATGCGAGTGACCGTGTCGACACCTGAGGAGGTCAGCGCTGCTGACACACCGTCGGACACGCTGGACTCGCCGCCCATGATCACGACACGCTCGATGTCCTGATCTTCGATGAAGTCTGCGGTAGCCGTAGGCAGCTCATCTGCAGCGGTGAGCAGCAGCGGCAGCTGCAGGCGGTTCGCCACCGGGCTGACTGCCATCGCGTACGCCAGCGACACGTCGCCGCCGTTCGCGAGGATCGCCGCGGCTTCCGCGCCACCGCACCAGGCAGCGCCGCCACCCAGTCGCGAGGCCACCTCAGCAGCCGTCGCGTACCGGTCGTCGCCGTAGACGCGAGTCGCCGTGGGCGAGTTCGCCAGGGCTTCGATGCTGTCCAGCACCGAGTCGGCCACAGCATTGGGGCCGCCCAGCACGTAGACGGTCTGCACGCCGTAGTCCTCGATGAAGTCGGCAACGCTGCCGTTGAGGCTGTCAGAAGGTGTCAGCAGCACGGGTGCGTCCAGGAAGCCGGCGAGACCGGCAACCGAGATCGCATCCACCAGCATGTAGCCGGAAGCCACGAAGGCCACCGGCACATTGCCCAGGCCCTCGGCCTTGCCGAAGTTCGCAGCGAGGCGGTTCGCCGTGTCATAGCGGTCGCGACCGCCGAACTCACGGGCGTCACCGACGCCGTCGTCGTTCGTGTCGACCAGCGCCTCGCCGGATGTGTTTGCGGCGTGAGCTGGTGCGCCTGCTACGACCGCGAGCACCGATGCCATGAGCAACGCTGCTGCAATCGCAGCGAGGGAGCGCCTGCCCCGCCGCTTCGTTCGAATAGTCAAGGTTCCGAGCCTCCTGCT
>LXNI01001587.1_pt1 | contig 18791 bp, 9 predicted proteins | sample 809091 | NCBI WGS metagenome assembly LXNI01 (sample SAMN04870527, study PRJNA318959) | sponge metagenome | biome: 01000161; feature: marine sponge reef; material: water | host: Sarcotragus foetidus | place: Greece: Milos, Mediterranean Sea | collected 2013-05-29 | depth 5-7 m | reverse complement strand
GGGCCGCTGCCGGAAGATGCGCTCAAGGCGTGCGACGAAGTTTGGAGTGCATTGCGGGGGCCAACGCCGCAGTACAATCGCTGAATCCGCGGCAGTATAGCGCTCGCTGCCGACGAGACACCTGTGTCGCAGCGGTTGCTGAGCGCCCCGCGGGCGAACCAGAGCATACGAAAGCAGTTATGGAAAGCGGGAGAGCTGTTGGAGCATGACTAGGCGAATTGTCCTGCTGGCGGTGGTTTGTGCTTGGAGCCTGCTCGCCAGCGACTCTGGGGAAGACTCGTGGCAGGAAGGGCTGCGCCACTTCTCGTCCGAGGATTTCCGCCAAGCCCAGGATGCGTTCTAGCGGGCTGTCGAAGAGAGCCCTGAGAACTCTACCTATGCCCTTTGGCTTGGGCTCGCCATGGGCCGCCGTGCCGAGGGCATGACTGGATTGCGCAAACTCGCTGCGCCACCGCTGGTGAACCGAATGCGGCGGCACCTGGAGCGTGCCATCGAGCTAGACAGATCAAATCTTGACGCGTACGACGCGCTCTAGGTGTTCCACTTTCGGGCACCCTCGATTGTGGGAGGAAGCAGGGCCAAGGCCAGAGAAATCGCGGCGCAAATTCAGGCGCTCGATCCGGCGCGCGGGGCCGGGGCATTGGCGGCCTACTACGAGCATGTGGGCGAGTTCGAGAGCGCGGGGGAGGAGTACGCGTTGGCGCGGCAACTCGACCCAGAGGGTATCCGGCATTTGCTCAGTCATGCGGGCTTCTTGTCCAGAAGGGGGGGAGTTTGCCAAGAGTGACGAGTTGTTCGAACTGGCGTTTGCCCGCGACCCAGACAACCCCAAGGTTTGGCGAGCGGCGGCTACGGCGTGGATCCTGGCTAAGCGAGAGTCCCGCTATGCGCGAGCGCGCGAACTCATCGAGCGCTATCTGGTCACGTCAGATCGAGAGCCGAACCCGGATCCTAGAGCCGAAGTACGCAAGCTGCTCAAAGGGCTCTAGAGACGAGCGCCTGCGGGCCGGTTGAGACGATCCGTGCGGGCGGTTCGGCGCGGCCGCGCTCGCCTCCCGCTTGTCGGCATTGCTCCCCGCGCGTGTCGCGCTTGTTGGCGCCGAGACAAGCGACACGCACCGGATTCGCCCTTGATCTAGCCTGTCTCGTCGCCGCTCAGCTGGTTGAATCCTCTCGGTTGCGGGACGTAGCCGTCGGTCGCCGGATGAAGCACCGTCTAGGCCGGCAGCGCCACGCTGGTCGGAAATCCGGAGAACTGGTCTTGCGCTCGAGGCTCGGCCGCGTCGAACGCATGCCTCCAAATCTCGAAACTCGCCGTCATTTCCTTTCGATCCAAGATCACAATTCCGTGGCCCGAGCCCTTGCGGTGAGCGATTTCTTCCGCGTTCAGCCCCTCTTGGCCCTCCCTGGTATTGCTGTCCCGTTCGGGGTTAGCCGCTCCAAGGACCGTGATCCGGTTGCCCAGCCCGTCGCGATAGCGGCCGGTCCAAGCGGGCGCGCTTGGATCGCGATTCTGGCCTGGCTGGTCCGGCCACCACGCCCGCGGGAAGCCGTTCGATGTTCCGGGAACCATGAACGCAATCGGGCCGTCCTCCCACTCCTCGATCCCGTGGCGAGCGAGCGAGCCAATGTGCTGGTCGCCGTGCAACATGATCACATTGCTCGCAGCCTGCAAGATGGTCAGCGCACGGTTGCGCGCCGCCTGCGGCCAACCCCCGCAGTCGAGGTCAATCAACCGGCGCTGGAGTCGCCCCCCGGAGTGCGTGGTGGCCTTGCAAAAGATCGTTTGCGAGCAGATCAGGCGGAAGTCGGCGTCGACGCTGTCGCGAGACCAACCCTTCAAGAACGATTCTTGGCGAGACCCGAGCAGCTCGGCGCCCTCGATGTCGACGATGGCGGGGTCCGTCCGCCCGGCTGCCTGCTGTTCGGGGCTGAGGATGTCTGCCGGGCCCGTCTTGAACTTGCGATCCTCGATAATCGCAAAGCTCGCGCCTCCATAGCGCAGCTCTGTAAAGTACACTTCGATCCCGCTCGGGCAGGGTTCCGGGTCGACCGGATCGGGCAGGTGACCGGACTGGGTGCGCTGCACCGCATTGACCCAGTCAACCTCCATCAGGAATCCGCCTCCCTCAAAACCGGGGCCGTCCGTCGACCGGGGCAAGGCACGCCCGCCTTGTCCCCAAATATTGCCTTGGAAGACATCGTGGTCGTCGGGGATGATGATGCTGGGGCGATCCTTCAGGATCGAGCGCCACGTCCACCCGAACTGCCAGTACTTGCGCAGGTAGTCGAGCATCGCCTCCTCGCTCGGCTTACCGCGGGCGACACCGAACCCGCCATAGCTCTCGTAGATCTGGTCGCCGGCGAAGAACGCAATGTCGGGATCCTGGACTGTGATGTTGCGGACCATGCGACGCTGCGGAAAGACCTCCCCGTGATCGCAGGAGAACACGCCGATCCTCAACTGCTCCTTGTCGCGCGGGTCTTTGCGAATGACACCGCCCCAGTGGTGCTCCTCCCCTTGGAACGCATAAGCGACGCGGTACTCGACGTCGCGCGATGCGTCCCAACCGTCGACCCGGAAGATCGCCGTGCGCGACAGGCGCTCGATGGCAACCGAGGCGATCGTCGCCCAGCGCGTTCCCCGGCGTGTCTGGAGCCGCGCCGTCCACTCGTCCTCATCGCCGAGTGGCGGGAAATGCGCCGCGAGCTTGAGTATTCCCCGGCTCAGCGTGTACTGCGTCCACAGGATCGGACCAAAGGTCTGATCGGGATGCGCTGCTAGCTTAGTCCCCCCGACGATCCAATCGCGGAAGCCCCATTCCACTCCGCTGGTTTCTGGCCCGGCTCGGCCAGGCGCTTGGGCAGCCAGCGCAACGTTGCCTGGCAACATCGATGGACCGATGGTCTCTGTGACCTCTGTTGGTGAGCCTCCTGATGCGGGCTGGGCAGACAGCTTGGCTTCGTAGCCCGAGCCGGCTTCGCTGACGCTCAGCGTCAAACGCACGGGAGAATCGAGCGACACCGACCCCCCAATGGTCTCGCCGCAAAAGAGCCGCCCGTCGCCACGCAGCCCGGCGGCCACCGAGGTGACCGGACGGGTCAGTGCGTGCTGATACCCCGCCAAGCCTCCGCGAACACCGAAAACAAAGCCCGCCCAAGTCCTCGCAACCCTCTCTCCCCCGGCCTTGGGTGAGACTAACCGAACGGTGGCTTGTAGATTGAACCCGCCACTGGATGAGCTCACTTGGTGGGTTAGCAGGTGCAGGGTGCGGCCTGCTGCTGCGCGGGCGATGACTTCTCCTTCCTCGACTCGCCAGTCTTGGAGCGGGTTTGCCCAGTACTCTTTTCCGATCCAAGTCCTGCTTCCACGCCAGTTCGATTCGAAGCTGGGCCCCGGCCCGGCCTGCGCCGCGCGCAGTCGCGGCGCGAGGCTCATCGTCGCGGCTCCCGCAGCCTTGACAAAGTCGCGCCGAGCAACCCCGCATGCGGGGTCTTGCGGACTGGATCTTCTATAGCTCAAGGTCTCCCTCCCTTCGGTTCGCCAATACTATCAAGCGGCCCTCGGGCGGACCGACGAGCACATTGGGAAAAGGCGCCGGAGTGTGTGAGAGAGAAGGCCTGACACGCCTGCGAAGGAACGCACAGCCAAATGCATCAGAGCTGCTTGTGTGTGCAGCCGGTGCTGAGTGGTACGCCCGGCAGGATTCGAACCTGCGGCCTCTTGCTCCGGAGGCAAGCGCTCTATCCAGCTGAGCTACGGGCGCTTTCGCTAGTGAATTCATGATACAGCAGGCCGCGAAGACGAGCGGCTAGCGCAAGGCGTAGGTTTCCGGCGTGGGCTACGATAGAGCACAAGCGGGCAACTTCGGCCCGAATCGGCTGTGATCAGACTGTCGGCATTGCTTGCGTTGTTTGCATTTCTTGCTGGCGCACCGCTGGTCGCCGGTGTCGATGAAGGCGAGCGTCTGTTCGCCCTTGAGATCAAGCCATTGTTGGCGGCCAAGTGCTTAGCCTGCCACGGGCAGAATCCAAGCCTGCTGATGGGGGGCTTGGACCTGACCGGCCAGGCTTCTGCCCTGCAGGGCGGGCAGTCTGGCCGCCCCGCAATCGTACCCGGCAAGCCTGACGAGAGCCTGCTGTATCTAGCGCTATCGGGCGATGGTCCGACGCTGGTCATGCCGCCGAAGGAAACCGATCAACTCAGCCCCGCCGAGGTGGCGCGGGTGCGCGAATGGATTGATCTGGGAGCCCCATGGCTCAGTGACGAGAAGGCGCGCGAAATTGTGGCCGCAGCCGACACCGCGGCAGTGGGGGTGAGGATGGCCACCAGCGGCGGGCAATCGGAGGACTGGACCGAGCGGCTCTACAAGTCGGAGAACGTCTGGGCGTTCCGCCCTGTACGCAAGCCGCGACTGCCTCAAGTAGCCGCTTCAAATCCGGTCGACGCCTTTCACGTCGCTCGCATGGCCGAGGCTGGTCTCAAGCCCGCGCCGCGGGCTGACAAGCTGGATCTCTTGCGCCGCGCCGCCTTCGATCTGACCGGCCTGCCCCCCACTCCCGAGCAGGCTCAGGCGTTCCTCTCCGATGCCACGCCTGGCGCGTGGGAGCGGTTGGTCGACAGGCTGCTGACAAGCCCGCACTACGGCGAGCAGTGGGGACGTCACTGGCTCGATGTCGCTCGCTACGCCGACACGGCCGGGAATTCGAATGATTACGAGCGCTCCAACGCTTGGCGCTATCGGGATTACGTCGTCCGCTCGTTCAACGCAGACAAGCCGTACAACCAATTCGTGATCGAGCAGCTTGCCGGCGACGAATTGCCCGGAAGCGATCCGGAGATGCTCGTGGCGACGGGTTTCTTGCGCATGGGGCCGTGGGGATCCGCGATGGTGCCGAAGAAGATGGCGCGGCAAGCCTACCTCGACGACGTGGTCCACAGCGTCGGGCAAGCGTTCCTGTCGATGCCGCTCCGCTGTGCAAAATGTCACGACCACAAGGTCGATCCCATCCCAACTCGTGACTACTACCGCATTTACGCCGCCCTGGCGGGGACGCAGATCGCCGAGCGTCCGTCGGAATTCCTGCCCGAAGAGAACCGAGCGAGGTTCGAGACTGGGCGCCAACTCGTGGCCCAGCTGCGAGATTTCGCCACGGAGCGCAAGCAGCAGTTGGAGTCCAAGGCCGAGGACGCCGCCCGCGAGTGGTTCGCCGATCGCGGCCTGGAGTACGTGCCGCCTGCCAAGCGGGGCAATCTGCCGGACTCGGAAAAGCCCCCGCGCCACTACGGGCTCACTTCGGCCGACGAGGGCCGTCTGAAGGTGCGCAAGCAGGACGAGTGGATCTGGACGCGTCGCTTGGAACGCTACCAGCCGATGGTGCAATCGGTCTTCAACGGACCCGACTACATTCCGGGCAACGGGCGCAAGCTGCGCATGCCCGCCAAGATTGATGCCGACTGGCACCCCGAGTCCACGATATTCGAAGGCGGCTCGGTGCATGCACCCGGCGAAGCCGTCACCCCGGGCGTGTTGAGCGCAACGCAATTGGCGACCAAGACCGCACCAGCCGAGAGTCGATTCGATCTGCCAGCCGATCTGCATGGCCGCCGACTGGCTCTGGCCGAGTGGATCGTCGATGAGCGCAACCCGCTCACCGCCCGCTCCATCGTCAATCGTGTCTGGGCCTATCACTTCGGAAAGGGGCTGGTCGCGACACCCAACAACCTAGGCGGGCTCGGGGCGAAGCCGTCACATCCTGACTTGCTGGACTGGCTGGCCGCCGACTTCGTCGAGAACGGCTGGTCCATCAAGCGGCTGCACCGCACGATCATGACCTCGCAGGCATACCAGCAGACCTCCGAGCGGGCGGATATCGAGCAGGTCCGCACCAAGGACCCCCAGAATCGGTTGCTGGCGTACTACGCGCCGCGCCGACTGTCTGCCGAAGAGCTGCGAGATTCCGTCCTGCGAGTGTCTGGGGAGTTGAACCCTGAGCTGGGCGGCCTCCCTGCCATGCCCGAGATCAACATGGAGGTCGCGCTGCAGCCGCGCATGATCCAGTTCTCGATCGCCCCTGCATACCAGCCATCGCCCAATCCGGCCGGGCGCAACCGCCGTTCGATCTATGCCTATCGGGTCCGGGGCCAGGCGGATCCCTTGATGGAAGTGTTCAACCAGCCCAGCCCGAACGATTCCTGCGAGCGACGAGATTCGTCTTCGGTCAGCCCCCAGGCGCTCACCATGTTGAACTCCGATTACATGACCAAGCGTTCGATCGCTTTCGCGCTGCGCTTGGAGCGGGAAGAGGCAGATCTGGCGAGCAGGCTGGAACGCGCCTACCGGCTGGCATTTTCCCGGCCCTCCGAGCCGGGCATGACCGCCAAGTTCGCCGAGTACGTGGCTGCCATGGAAGCGCACCATCGTTCGACTTCCCCTCGCGCCGAAACGTATCCGACTCAAATCACGCGCTCGCTGGTCGAGGAGTTTACAGGCGCACCGTTCGAGTACCAGGAATGGCTGCCAATCTACGAGGACTACCAGCCGGACACCCGCGCGTGGGAGGTTGGGCCGTCGACCCGGGCGCTTGCCGATTTGTGCCTGCTGTTGTTCAATAGCAATGAGTTCGCGTATGTCTACTAGTGCCACAGGGTCCCAGCGCGGGCTGATCGCGACAGCCGATCGTCGCGATCACCTGCGGCTGGGAAGGCGGGAACTGCTCTTCGGACTGGGCGCGTCGGCAGGATCGCTGGCATTCACCAGTCTGCTCGCCGGCGAGTCCGCTGCGACGGCGGGGCCGTTGGCCCCGAAGGAGCCGATGCTGCCGGCCAAGGCCAAGGCCTGCATCTTCCTGGTCTTAGAGGGCGGGCCGGGGCACATGGACACGTTTGACCCGAAGCCTAAGTTGCGCGAGTTGCACCTTACGGAGTCTGTCCGCGATCCAAACCAAGTGCTGGTCGAAGTGACTGCCAAGACCTACTACGTCGGCAGCCCCTTTGGGTTTCGCAAGGTCGGCAAGGCCGGCATTGAAATGTGCGACCGCTTCGTGCATATGGCGGATCCGGCCGTAGCCGATGAGTTGTGCGTTTACCGGGGCTGCCAGGCCCAATCGGTGAATCACCCCGACGCTCTCTACCACCTCAACACTGGCAGCACGCTTGGGGCAGATCCTGGTGTTGGGGCGTGGATGACGTACGGGCTGGGAAGTCTCAATCAAAACGTCCCCGGCTATGTGGTCATGACCGAGCTGGCATTCCCGCAAGGCGGAGCGGGGAATTGGTCGAACGGGTTTTTACCGGCCCACTACCAAGGCACTCTGCTGCGCTCCAGCGGGTCCCCCGTGCTGGACTTGGAGCCGCCGGAGTGGAAGACGCGCCAGCAGCAGCGCCGGAGCTTGGACCTGCTGGCCGACATCAATCGCAGGCATGCCGAGCGCCGCCCGTCGCACGACGAGTTGGCGGCGCGCATGGAGAGCTACGAACTCGCCTATCGCATGCAGGCCGAAGTGCCCGAAATCGTCGACCTCAGCCGCGAGTCCGAGGCGACGCGCGAGGCCTACGGATTGAATGCGGAGCCGTCGCGGTCGTTCGGACGGCAGTGTTTGCTGGCCCGGCGCTTGGTCGAGCAAGGCGTGCGTTTCGTGCAGATCTTTTCCGGCGGCTGGGACAGCCACGACTTCCTCGAGCGCAACCACGCGGCCCGCATCGAGAGCGTCGACAAACCGATTGCCTCGCTCATCCGCGACCTCAGGCAGCGCGGCATGCTGGACGAGACCCTAGTGGTCTGCTCGGGCGAGTTTGGCCGAACTCCGGACAACAACCGGCGAGGCGGAGTGGACCCCAACGGTCGCGGCCACAACGCTGACGCGATGGCGGTCTTAATGGCCGGGGGCGGCACGCCCGCTGGCACGGTGGTGGGGGCCACCGACGAAGTCGGCAACCGGGCGGTCGAAGTCGTCCACCCGTTGAAGGACCTGCACGTGACTTGGCTGCGGCTGATGGGCCTGGACGATAACCGCCTGACGTACTTTCACGGCGGGCGCTTCAAGCAGCTCTCCCAAGTGGGCGGTCAGCTCATTCCCGAGCTGATCGCGTAACGCCAGCCGCGCCTCAAGGGCTTTGGCGGGTTTCCCGTAAGAAGGCTTTCCACGTCACGGCGCCGCCGTGAATCGGGGCGATCAGCAGCGGATCGATCTCGTTCTGCGTGACGTTATTCAACAGGGCGGTTTCCGCAGCGGTGGGCCTGGCGCGACTCGCGGGCACCAGTCCCGGATCGTATAGGTCGGCCTCGATCAGGATGCGCTCCTTCGGCAGGTAGGCCATGAGCATGCCCTCGACATGGATGCCGAGGCCTTGGACGTAGTAGATCTCGAGATAGCGTTGGCCATCGCCGAGGATGTATTTCTCGTCGACGTCCTCCATCGTGTAGCCCTCTGAGATCTCTGTCGGCGGGTACAGGGAGACCATGTCCGGCTCCAGCATGCGCGGCACGTAGTTCAGCAGCTCGGCCTCGTAGAACATGCGGTTGCGCTGGTGTGTGAGGATGGTCGCTCCGACGTGCAGATAGGTCCGCAGGCCGCCCAAGTGGTCGTAGTGGTCGTGGGTGTTGACGAGGTAGCGAATCGGCTTGTCCGGGACCAACTCGACGATCTTGTCGATCACGGCCAGCGAACGCCGCTCGTCGAGGGGAGCCTCGATCACGGCCACGAAGTTCGCGAATTCGACAGCCACGCTGTTGTGCGTGCCGCCGCCGAGCAGCCACACGCCGGCGGCTAGTTCCTCCGGCACCACGCGCTGGTCGGGCACGACCGCTTGGCGCACGTGCTGCGGAACTTCTGTGGGTTCGCAGGCATTGGCCTGCATGACGGGAAAGCTCCCGCCGAAGCTGTTGTGGCCGCCGGTCAGCACCGGCACTTTTCGCTCGTCGTCCCAGCCGTCATGGTGGTGCCAGCCCGCCGGGAAGAGGACTCCGTTGCCTAGGTCCTGCCATTGGGTGAACTCGTGCTCGTAGTTCATGTCACCCAGCACTGGGTGCGGCACTCGCGTCTGGGTGCGTTGCACGATGTTTCCGGCACGCACCGTAGCGTTGACTCGGTACTTGCCCAGAACGGTCGCCGAGACGACCACCACTTTGGCAATACCGCCGGTTGTCGCGCCGTCCCGCCCGCTCTCTCCGAGTTCCCAGCGCCAAATCGCAGTGGGCTCGGCGCCAGGCATCCGCGCTGCCCTGACGAAGCCATGCGGAGTCATCCAGATGTCGAGCTGCCAGAGTGCGGCGCTGTCAGGGGCTGCTTCGGCCTTCTCTGACCCGTCGACGTGCCAGGCATGCTCGCCGCTGACTGCAAAGGTCTGGCGTTCATGCTGTTGCAGCTGCGTCCCGCCCATCCAGCCCGGACCGTACTTCCACGAAGCAGGGTTGAGGCCGGGCTTGCGGGAGAACCGCTCGACCGAAGTGCCGTTTTCATAGTCGATCAGGCGCGAATAGTCTTGGAGGGGCTCGCCTAGGGGCCAGTCCGTGTCTTGCGTCATGTTCTGCCCCACCATGCCGGCGTAGCCTTCGCCCGCGAAGCTGATGCAACGCAGCTGGTCGACGCCCATGGCTGCGGCCGCGGCGTCGAGGACGGGCATGGGGTCGATATGCCCGGCCGGCCGGCCTTGCGCTAGGCCGGGCGCCGCCAGCAGGGTGAGGCAAAAGATGGAGGCTAGTGGTCGGGGTCGAAGCACGCTTAGCCCATGAGTATACCCACGCTGCCGACGCGCGGGCATACACTATCGGGATGCCGTTTCAGCCTGATCGTCGAGAGTTCCTGGCATCGCTTGCCGCGGGAGTCGGACTGTCGGGGTGCGGCAAGGAGTCGGCTTCCGCTGGCTTGGAACTGTGGTACGCCCAGCCCGCCGAGCGTTGGGTGGAAGCCTTGCCGGTGGGTAACGGGCGCCTCGGGGCGATGGTCTTCGGCGGCACGGCCAGCGAGCGCGTCCAGTTCAATGAGGACACGGTCTGGCAGGGCGAACCGCACAGCTACGCCAATCCGGGCTCGCACCGTTGGCTGAATCGGATTCGATCCCTGCTCTTCGAGGGCAAGCAAGCCGCGGCCGAAGAGCTGGCGATGGAGCGCTTCATGAGCCTTCCGTTGCGCCAGAAGCCCTATCAGTCCTTCGCCGACCTGCTGATCGAGCGCTCGGGCATCGACCCGGCGGGCGTGACGGCCTACCGCCGCTCGCTCGACATCGAGAATGCGGTCGCGAGGGTCGAATTCTCAGCTGATGGCGTCCAGCACTCGCAAGAAGTCTTTGCCAGCTTTCCTAGGCAGGTGCTCGCAGTCGCGCTCACCGCCAGCGGAACGGGCAACCTGTCGTTTGCCGTTGGTTTCGGTACCTCCCATCCCGCACAAGTCAGTACCGAGGCGGGTAGCGGGCTGCGCTTGCGCGGTGAGGTCGAGGGTGGCGCGATCCGCTTCGAAGCGCGGCTCGCGGTGCAGACGGACGGCACTGTGTCCGTTGACGGCGAGCAGTTACGCGTGCAAGGCGCCAACGAGGCGACCTTGCTGCTCGCCGGCGCCACGAACTTCGTCAACTTCCGCGATGTCAGCGGGGATCCCTCCGAGCGGAACGCCGCAGTGCTGGCCGAGGCAATTCCCATGCCGTACCAAGCGTTGCGCAACGAGAGTTCGGACAGCCATCGCCAACTGTTCCAGCGCGTGCGCTTGGACTTGGGCGCGACCGAGGCGGCTGCAGAACCGACCGATGCGCGTATCGAACGCTTCGCCTCGCGGCCAGATCCCCAACTGGTGGCACTGCTGTTCCAATATGGCCGCTACCTGCTGATCGCTTCCAGTCGCGGCCGCTGCCAGCCGGCCAACCTGCAAGGCCTGTGGAACGACTTGGATCAGCCGCCGTGGGACAGCAAGTACACGGTCAACATCAACACCGAGATGAACTACTGGCCGGCCGAATCGACCGGCCTCCCCGAGACACATGAACCGCTCTTCGCGGCCTTGCGGGAAATCGCGGTGTCGGGTGCGGAAACGGCGCGCGAGCACTATGGCGCAAGGGGGTGGGTGCTGCACCACAATTTTGACCTCTGGCGCGGCACGGCGCCGATCAACCACTCCAATCACGGCATCTGGCCGACCGGCGGGGCGTGGCTGTGCCAAGACCTTTGGCAGCACTACCTGTACGGCGGCGACGAGGAGTTCCTGCGCGAGACAGCTTACCCCTTGATGAAGGGCGCGTCGGAGTTCTTCCTTGACGCACTGGTCGAATCGCCGGACGGCCAGTGGCTGATCTCGGGGCCGAGCAATTCCCCGGAGAACGGGGGCCTAGTGATGGGCCCCACCATGGACCACCAGATCATCCGCAACTTGCTTGGCAACACAATCTCGGCGGCCGCGGTTCTGGGCTTGGACTCAGATTTCAGGGAAGAGCTGCGGCGCGTGCGCGAACGGATCGCGCCGAATCGCATAGGCCGCTTAGGGCAGTTGCAGGAGTGGCTGGACGACGTGGACGATCCGGACAACCAGCACCGCCACGTCTCGCACCTGTTCGGGCTGCACCCAGGCGTCGAGATCACGCCTTTCGGGACACCGGATCTGTTCGCCGCGGCTCGCAAGTCCCTCGAGTTCCGCGGCGACGGGGCGACTGGCTGGTCGATGGGCTGGAAGGTGAACTTCTGGGCTCGGTTCCTCGACGGCGACCACGCCTTCAAGATCCTCGCAGGCCTGCTGGCTCCGGTGCCAGAAGAGACGGCGAGGCGATTGGACGGCCGGCGGGGTGGTCTGTACCCCAACCTCTTCGACGCGCACCCGCCGTTCCAGATCGACGGCAATTTCGGCGCGACTGCGGGCATTGCCGAGATGCTGCTGCAGAGCCACGACCCGCACGGCGAGCCGCTGGAAGACAGCTCCGTGCAGTCGGGAGAGAGTGGCTTCCTGCACTTGCTGCCCGCGCTTCCAAGCGCCCTTGCGAGCGGCAAGGTGGAAGGCCTGCGCGCTCGGGGAGGGTTCACCGTGGATCTCGAGTGGCGCGACATGCGGCTCGTCCGGGCTCGCATCCAGTCGCACTTGGGCAAACCCTTCAAGGTGCGCTACGCCGAGACCGAGTTGCGGGCGCAAGTGCCGCGCGGGCAGACCCTGGAGTTGGACGCGGCGGACATTGCCTAGGCCCAGACGGCGTAGCTTGGAGGCTGTCGCCTCACACTGAGCGCTCTCGCTCCCTCCTCCGGAAGAGCCAGAAGCACGCCAGCGAGGCGAGGCCAGCCACGAAGAAGCCCGCGACGGCGTCCACCGCGTAGTGGTAGCGTCCGTAGACAGTGGCAACAGCGATGCCTGCAGCGATGCTGGTCAGCGCGAATCCGTAGCGCTTGCGCTCGGGAAGAGCCATGAGTAAGCCGATTCCGACACCCAACGCCGAGGCTACGTGCCCGCTTGGAAAGACGCTGGTGTGGATTCCACCCTTGCCCAGGATCCACCAATTGATCTGCCGGAAGACCGTGTCGATGCTGCCGGACAACTCCCCCGGAAAGATCGTGCGGGGCGGTTCGGACGGGAAGAAAGGGTAGAGCGCATAGGCCGACACCGCCGAAGCGGCGAAGCAGGCCAGCAGGCGGTCAGCGCGGTCGAGCCGGTGGGACACGGCCAGAATGATCAAGCCGGCTGGCGCTACGGCGTAGGTCAGCAGGTAGAGCAATTCCAACAGGTTCGGCAACACTGGCCCCAACGAATCGATCGCGCGGGTCAATCCCCAGTCGGCGAGCAGCAGATGGTCCCAGTACATCCAGCTGCGTTCCAGGGCGTGGTCCGGTTGTGGCTGGGCGAACCAGCCGATTTGCTTGTAGGCCAGCAGGACGCCGGCTAGCGGCAACGTATGGCGCAGGATCTCCGGCACGAAGCGGAGGGGTAACCGGCCCAGGCAGTGCAATGCCGCAAGGGCCGCCAAGCTGGCGCCGAGCACTTGGAGTCGGCTTGTCGGGTCTAGCGGGAACAGGAAACACAGCGCTGCCGTGTAGGCGAAGTAGCCTGCGAGGATCAGTTCCGCCAGCCTCGGGCGGTTGTCTTTCGCGAACAGGAACATCGAGTCTCGGCCGCCTCGGGGCAATGTCTCCGACTCAAGCCGAACTCATGCGCTTTTGAATCTCCTCAAGCGGCACCCCTTTAGTCTCGGGCATCACCTTCAGCACCCATAGCAGTTGCAGCACCATCATGCTCGAGTAGAACGCGAACGTGTGCCCTCCTGAGATATCCGCGATCACGGGGAAGGTCCAGGAAATCGCCGCTGCGAAGACCCAGTGCGTGAAGCTACCCAGTGCCTGGCCTTGGGCGCGCACTCGATTGGGGAAGATCTCGCTGAGGTAGACCCAGATCACCGAGCCCTGCCCGAATGCGTGCGACGCGATGAACACCATCAGGCTGACCAGTACCACGGTGCCCCCGATGTCGGTGAAGTCCGTGCCATAGCGGTAGAACGCTGCCGCGGTCGCCGCCAGGCTGACGATGTAGCCGACCGAGCCCACGATCATGAGCTTGCGGCGGCCGATCTTGTCGATCACCAGCAGCGCGATCAATGTAAAGACGAGGTTGGTGCAACCCACCGCGACGGCTTGCATTAGCGACGAATCGGTGCCAGCACCGGCCATGCGGAAGATGTGGGGCGCGTAGTACATCAGGGCATTGATACCCGACAGTTGGTTGAATGTTGCGATGGCCACGGCCAGCTTGACCGGTCGACTGTACTTGCGCTGCAGCAGGGGTTCTCTCACGTTCTGGGCCGTCTCTTGGAGCGATTCCTCGATCTCGCGCAGTTCTCGCTGCACGTCCTTGGCTCCGACCATGCCCAGCACCAGGGCCGCCGCGTCGCTCTGGCCTTGGGCGACCAGCCAGCGCGGGCTGCGGGGCGTGCCGAACATCAGGACAAGAAAGATTATGGCGGGCAGCGCTTCAATGCCGAACATGACGCGCCACTCGATCGCGCCGTACTGCATCTGGGCCACGCCGTAGTTGGACAGGTAGGCGAGCAGGATGCCCAGCACGATGTTTAGCTGCGTGATCGCTACCAGTCGGCCTCGGAAGCGCGGCGGGGAGATTTCTGCGATGTACATCGGAGCGACAACCGAGGAAGCGCCGACGCCGAGACCGCCCAGCCAGCGGAAGATCAGGAACGAGATCCAATCCCAGGCGAGCGCACTGCCGACCGCCGAGACGAAATAGAGCACCGCGATCCAGACCAAGGTGCTGCGGCGTCCGATTCGATCTGCAGGATGGCCGGCGAAGAGGGCGCCCAAGATCGTGCCGATCAGGGCGCTGGCCACGGTGAAGCCCAGCCCGACTCCGCCCAGCCCGAAGACTTCCCGGAGCTGGTCCGTGGTGCCGGAAATGACAGCTGTGTCGAAGCCAAAGAGCAGGCCGCCCAAGGCGGCGATGATGGAGCAGCGAAGCAGGGTCGCATTCATGGTGTTTACTAAAGCCTAGAGGGCGGGCCGGCCACGGCAGTGGCGTGGCGATGGTATAGCATCGCACAGTCGGCAAACCCAAGGCCCCGGGGCTGTTCGGCCCGCGCGGGCCATTCGAGAGTCCATGTCCAACCGTAGTCCGATTCGAGCCGGTCTCCAGATCGGCGCGGCTGGACTCCGCTGTCCAGCGCGACTCCGCCTGCCGCTGATTGCTTTCGTGGCATTGGTATCGGTGGCTTGGCCGCCTTCGGTGCTGGCCCAACTCCCGCCGGCTGCGGACTCTCCGACCGAATTCACGGTCATTCTGGAAGCGCCATCGGTTGGCGAGCGGCTGCGGGAATTGAAGTCCGAAGGCACGAGCCGGTTGCGGCCGCGGTCTGCGACGAGCCTCGGCCTGATGCGTCGCGCCGTTGTGCGCCGCCAAGATCCTGTTCGGACAGCGATCGAATCGCTGGGCATCGATGTGTTGGGATCGGCTAGCAATGTTCTCAACGCGATTTTCGTACGAGCGACACCGGAGCAGACAAGCGCGATCGCTGACCTGCCCGGCGTGCGTGCGGTGGTGCCCGGGCAGCGCTACCAGCCAATGCTCAAGTCGGTGGCGAGGATCGTCAGGGCCTCCACTGCGTACGTGCGCCCAGTGGGCGAGCAGCTGTTCGGCGAGGGCCTGAAAATCGCCATCATCGACTCGGGCCTCGATTTTGACCACGAGGCCTTCCAAGACCCCAGCCTGTCCCCGCTCGAGGGCTACCCGCGCGGCGACCCGGACTACCTGGATTTGGCGAACACCAAGGTGATCGCGGTGCGCAGCTACATCGATCTGTTGGTCTCGCGTGCTCCCGCCACCTCCACACCCGACGATCCCTCGCCCAACGATTTGAGCGGCCACGGTACCGCTGTCGCGATGATCGCGGCGGGGCGGCGCGTCCATACTCCGCTTGGGGCGGTAATGGGCATTGCCCCCAAGGCGCGGCTGGGCGTGTACAAGGTCTTCGGCTCGCCGGGCTTGAATTTCCATACAGCGGACCACGTCGTGATCGCCGCAATCGACGATGCCGTGGAAGACGGCATGGACATTCTCAATTTGAGCCTGGGCAATCCGGAGTTTTACCCGTGGGACGCCACCGGCCGCGATTGCGGCAGGGCCGCGTTGGATGCGTCCTGCAACCCGATTTCAATGGCGGCGCACAGCGCCGTGCACGATTTCGGACGGGTGGTCGTGGCGGCGGCCGGCAACCACGGCTCGCGCGGCCTGCATGCCGCGCCCGCTCTGAACACGCTCCTGTCGCCCGCCAACACGCCGGCAGTGATCACAGTCGGGGGCACCGGCAACGCCTCCTCGCGGCATGTCTCCGTGCGCGTTAGCGGCCAAGAGTTCGTCGCTGAATCCGGGACCGGCCCGGAAGCCGACGGCCCGCTGACGGCCTCGGCCATACAAACGTCCGATCTAGACAACCCATTAGGGTGCGACCCCTACGAAGCGCAGGCTTTGAGCGGACGCATCGCAGTCATCGAACGCGGCACGTGTTTTTTCCGCGACAAGGTCGAGTACGCCGATGCGGCTGGCGCCAGCGGCGTACTGGTCATCAACCACGAGGGTGACGACTTGCTCACCATGGGACTGCTTGATCGCACCGATATTCCGGCGTTCTTGGTGGGCAAGGCGGATGGCGCGACGATTCGGGAGTTCCTGGCCGATCCCATGGCCTCCCTAACACTCGACCCGCTTCCGGTCAGCACCGAGTTGGAATGGCGATTCGTTGCGCCGCCGAGTTCTCGCGGACCAAGCTTGGCCCTTTTGCCGAAGCCCGACTTGGTGGCGCCAGGGCAGTCCGTGTATACAGCCGCGCCGCGCTATAACGACGAAGGCGTGCTGTTCGCCCCGAGTGGGTTTCGCGAGTTAAGCGGCACTAGTTTTGCGACTCCAGCTGTTTCCGGAGCTGCCGCGCTCTTGTGGCAGGCCTTTCCCGCGCTAACGGCGCGTGAAGTGGCCTCTACCTTGATCAACACTGCCAGTCCCGTGCTGCTTGAGGATGGAACAAGGGAGACAGTGCTGGCAGCCGGCGCGGGCGTGCTGGATCTTTCCGGTGCCCTGCGCCCCAACGCTACGGCCGTACCTCCGTCCATCGGTTTCGGCTCTGTGCGGGAAGTCTCGTTTCCCGTGCGGAGGCAGGTCGCGATTTCCAACCGCTGGCGGGGTGCGCAGTCTTTCCTGCTCAGGGTGGAACCCCGCGATCAGAGCGCGAATGCCCGCGTGACGGTCAATGGCAGGAACAGTTATCATTTCGTGCTGCAACGCGGGCAGGCTGAAACCGTCGAGATTCGCCTTGACGGACCCCGCCCTCCGCCGGGAGCTTATGAAGGGCGCTTGCGGCTGATCAGCCTGAGCGGGCTGGGCGAGCTCTCGGTCCCCTACCTGTACATCGTGGGTGACAACGAGCCAGCGAATGCGATTCGGCTCCGCGGGAGGTTTGCCACTGGGATCGCCGGCGAGGCGGCGACCAAGTCGATCGTGGCGCGGGTGCTGGACCAGTATGGAGTCCCGGTTGCTGGCAAGGAGGTCGAATTCATCGCGTCGGATCCTGCGACGACCGTGGCGAGGCATTCCCCCACATCTGGCGATAACGGCCTGATCCATGCGACCGTCCGATATAGCGCGAGTCCGGAGCCGCAAGTTGTCACGGCGCGAATCGGCAGCCTGACGATTCCGTTCGAATACCAAGCGACGGATTCGAGACCTGCGATCGTCTCGATCGCCAACAGCGCGAGTCTGGACGAGGCGAGGGGCGTGGTTGCGGGGTCGATGGCAACAATCAGTGGCTCCGATTTCGCCACGCACGCGTCCGGCGCGTGGCCTTCCCCCCAGGTTCGACCGTTGCCGATCACGCGCAAGGGTGCCACGGTTGCGTTTGACGGCGTGAACCGGGAGTTCAGCGTAGCCGGGCCGATCTATTCGATCACCCCTGACACTGTGACGGTCCAGGTGCCGTGGGAGGCGGCTGGGGCGTCAAGAGCGTACCTCAAAGTTCGCAACGGCAACCCCTCCGAGCATTTCACCTTCGAACTGGCGGAGGTCGCGCCGGGCATCTTCCAATACGAGTCCGGCGGGCAGTCGTACGCGCTGGCCCTGCACGCGGACAGCTCGGCCGTGACGACCGAGGCTCCGGCTGGCAGAGGCAGCCAAGTGAGCATTGCCATGACTGGAAATGGCCCGGTGGTGTTGCCGCCGAAGACGGGCTTTGCGGGCGGTTTCTCCAACGAGACTGTCAACAGCCCAACAGTGTGGATCGGCGACCAACACGCCAGGGTTATTTACTCCGGGCTGGACCCTGATCTGGCCGGGCTGTACTTGGTGACCCTCGAAGTCCCGCTGACGGTCAGCCCCGGCGAGCATGCACTGCGCGTGGAGTTCAACGGCGTAGCGAGCAACGAGGCCCTGCTGCCGATCAACTAGGGGGCCGCTAAGGGGAATCCTCTCGGAGCAGATCTTCAACCTCCGGCAGATACGGCACTCGCCCGAACTTGCACAGCAGTGCGCCGGCAGCGCAGCCGAACCGCAAAGCGTCGTGTTCGCTCCGGCCTTGAGCCATCGCGAGCGCGAACGCGCCATGGAACACGTCACCCGCTCCGGTGCTGTCTGTCACCGGCACCCGAAACGCTGGTACGCGACCGCCGTTGTAGGCCACCCCGCGCTCGCCCAAGGTGACGGCACCCCAGGCCCCGAACCCTTCGATTCGCCGCAGCACCGCTTCCACGCCCCCGCACTTCAGCGCCAAGTCTTCGTCCGCGATGACATGCGTGGCAAGTCTGGCAATCTCCCAGATCTCGGGACGGTCTTGGTCCACGTCGTGCACGCACGGGATGCCCCGACTGCGGGCGCCCGTCACCACGCGCATGGCGCCCTCGGGCCAGCGCCCGTCGATCAGCACGGCATCGGCCCGCTCGATGGCCGAGTCCGGGATCCAACTCGCGTCTCCCGGTATTCCGTCGCCGAGATAGGGGAACAGATAGCGCTCGCCGCTGGGCTCGATGAATACTTCGCAGGTGGGGGTCGTTCCGGGGAATTTGTGATAGCCCGACGTGTCGACGCCAGTGGCCGAGAGCAGCTGCTCGAGGCGCTCGCCCGCGAGATCGTCGCCCCTGCGACTCCAGAAGGAGGCCGTGCCCCCCAGGCGGACCGCTGCTACGCCGCCGACCAATGCGGGGCCTCCCAGCGCGTCCCAACGCTTGCTGGCATTCTCGCGGCGCTGTTTGGGCGGGAAGCGGTCGACGCACAGACGCGTGTCGAGGAAACCCATGCCGACACACAACACATGTGGAGGAGTGTTCTTGGCCATCGCAGAGATTCGG
>LXNI01001585.1_pt1 | contig 18817 bp, 13 predicted proteins | sample 809091 | NCBI WGS metagenome assembly LXNI01 (sample SAMN04870527, study PRJNA318959) | sponge metagenome | biome: 01000161; feature: marine sponge reef; material: water | host: Sarcotragus foetidus | place: Greece: Milos, Mediterranean Sea | collected 2013-05-29 | depth 5-7 m | reverse complement strand
CGGGGGCGGACTAGCCCCCGGCGAGGGCGGGGAGGATGTCGAGGACGTCGCCGTCGCTGAGGGCGGTGCCAGCGCCGCTCATGTAGCGAATGTCCTCATCGTTGAGGTAGACGTTGACGAAGCGCTGGAGCTGCCCTTCCTCGCTGTACATCTGGGCCTTGAAGCCGGGGTAGCTGGCTTCGATGTCGTCGACGACCTCGGCCACGGTGGCGCCGCGCGCCTCGATCTCCTTCTGCCCGCCAACGAGCTTCTGGAGGACGGCGGTGACGCGGATGCGGACGGTGGGCGCGGTGGCTGAGGTCACGGGCAGTTTCTCCTGGCTGCTTGTTCGCCGGGTTCGAGGCTAGACAGCGGCTTCCTCTTCCTCCGGGTGGGGGAAGGGGGATCCGCAGAAGGCCTCGTAGTCGATGAGCTCGGTGATGGTGGGGTTCTCGCCGCAGAGGGGGCAGTCGGGATCGCGGCGGATCTTGACGGTGCGGAACTGGAGCGAGAGGGCGTCGTAGAGGAGGAGGCGGTTGACGAGCGGTTCGCCCTGCTCGAGCACGAGCTTGAGCACCTCGGTCGCCTGGATGCTGCCGATCGTGGCGCACATCGCGCCGAGCACGCCGGCCTCGGCGCAGCTGGGGACCATGCCGGGAGGGGGCGGCGCGGGGTAGAGGCAGCGGTAGCAGCCCTGGCCGGGCAGGTAGGTCGTGGCCTGGCCATCGAACATGAGGATGGAGCCATCGACGAGCTTCTTCCCGCGCAGGTAGCAGGCGTCGTTCACGAGGTAGCGGGTAGCGAAGTTGTCGGCGCCGTTCACGACGATGTCGTACTGCTCGATGATCTCGAAGGCGTTGTCGCTGGTGAGGGGCGCCTCGTGCAGGACGACGTCGATGTTGGGGTTGTGCGCGAGCAGGGTCTCCTTGGCGGACTGCACCTTGGGGCGGTCGATGTCGGCGGTCTGGTGGAGGATCTGGCGCTGGAGGTTGGAGCGGTCGACGATGTCGAAGTCGATGAGTCCCAGCGTGCCGACGCCGGCGAGGGCGAGGTAGAGAGCGACAGGGGAGCCGAGCCCGCCGGCGCCGACCACAAGCACCTTCGCTTCGATGATCTTGCGCTGCCCGACGCTGGCGACCTGGGGCATGATGAGGTGGCGGCTGTAGCGCTCGACCATCTCGGGGGTGAGGGCGACATCGGCGCCGCCGGCGAGGGCGGGGATGAAGGCGACCTCGTCGCCAGAGGCGAGGCGGGTGGCTTCGCCGTCGAGCGTATCGATCTCGACCTGGTTCACGTAGACGCCGATGTGGGTGGCGAGTTCGCCTTCGGCGTCGCGGACCTGGGCGCCGAAGCCGGGGAACTGGGTATCGAGGTCGTCCATGACCTCGCGCAGATTCCCGCCGACGGCGCGCACGCTCACGCGGTTGCCCACGAGATGGCGGAAGGGGGTGGGGACGTAGACGTTGACGGTCACAGGCTCTGCCTCGCTGTGGGGCCCATCGGGGCCATTGGATTGTGGAGCGGCTCCCGCCGCCGGGCTAGAGGTCGACACTGAGGTACCGCTCCCCGGTATCACAGAGGATGGTGACGATACGGGCATCCTCCCCGAGGCGCTCGGCCACGGCGAGGGAGGCGATGACGTTGGCGGCGGCGGAGATGCCGACGAGGAGGCCTTCCTCGCGGGTGAGACGGGAGGTCATGGCGAAGGCGTCCTTGTCCTCGACGCGGATTACTTCGTCGTAGACCTCGCGGTCGAGGACGCCGGGGACGAAGCTGGCGCCGATGCCCTGGATGCCGCTGAGGCCGGGGCGTCCGCCGCTGAGAACCGGCGAGCGGGCGGGCTCGACGGCGACGATCCGGACGCGGGCGCCGAGCTCCTCGCGCAGGACCTGGCCGACGCCGGTGATGGTGCCACCCGTGCCAACGGCGGCGACGAACGCGTCGATCTCGCCGTCGGTGGCGGCGATGATTTCGCGGGCGGTGGTGCGGCGGTGGATGTCGGGGTTGGCGGGGTTCTCGAACTGCTGGGGAACGAACACGTCGGACTCGCTCTCGGCGAGCTGGCTGGCGGCGAAGACGGCGCCGGTCATACCCTCGATGGCGGGGGTGAGGTGGACCTCGGCGCCGTAGCGCTCGAAGAGGCGGCGGCGTTCGACGGACATGTCCTCGGGCATGGTGAGGATGAGGCGGTAGCCCTTGACGGCCGCGACCATGGCGAGGCCGATGCCGGTGTTGCCGGAGGTGGGCTCGATGATGGTGGCGCCGGGCTTGAGGCGTCCGGAGCGCTCGGCGTCCTCGATCATGTTGAGGGCGATGCGGTCCTTGACGGAGCCGCCGGGATTCATGCTCTCGAGCTTGCCGTAGATGGCGGCGGAGCCGGGGGGCACGACCCGATTGAGGCGCACGAGGGGCGTACCCCCGACAAGGTCGAGGATGGATTCTGCCACGCGGGGCCGCGAGGGAGCCGTCATATCTGATACCTCCCGGCAACTGCCTTCGGTTCCTTCGCGTGGAGGTCGGCGATTGAGTAAGCGTCGAGGATGGCGCTGGTCGACTCCTGGATGCGCTCCCATATCTCGCGCTGGCCGCACTGGTGGGGGTGGTCGGTGCGGTCGGGGGGCTCGTCGAGCCAGGCGACGGGGGCAAGGCTGCCTTCAAGGGCGACGATGGCTTCGAGGACGGATATCTCGGCGGGATCGCGGGCGAGCTCGTGGCCGCCGGCGGGGCCACGCTGGGAGCGGACGAAGCCGGCCTTGCGCAGGGTCGTCAGGAGCTGGTCGAGGTACTGCTCGGGGACGTGGCGGCGGAGAGCGATCTCGGAGCACTGCAAGGGGCCCTGGCCGAAATGGTCGGCCAGCTCGATGAGGGCCCGCAGCCCGTAGTCGCCCCGCGTGGAACAGCGCATCAGTCCCTGCCCGCGGCGGCCGAACCGCCGAAAGAGTCGCCTCCTGCCTAAAGTCGAGTAAGTCTGTCAACAATAGTAGGGGGCGCGATCGTAGGGGGCAAGTGGGCGGGGAAGCGGAGCCAAGTGGCAGTCGCTGCTACCCTTGAACGGCAGCTTTCCGTGGGGTTGGACCGTTCGCTTACGTCGCCCGTGACCTACCGTTCCTGAACCGGCTGCGCGAGCAGGTGCTGTTCGCGGCGGGTCCGATTGGGTCGACGATCCTCTCCCTGAAGCCGACGCCCGAGGATTACGACGGGCTCGACGGCTGCAACGAGTACCTGACCGTCTCCAAGCCGGAGCTGCTGGAAGGCATCCAGCGCAGCTTCTACGCGACCGGCTGCGACGCGGTCGACTCGGCCACGTTCGGGGCGAACCGGGTCGTGTTCGCCGAGTACGACATCGAGGACCGCGTGCGCGAGATCAACCGGCTGGCGGCGGAGCAGGTCGGGCGCCTGCGGGACGAGTTCTCGACGCCGGAGTGGCCCCGCTACAGCTTCGGGACGATGGGTCCGGGAACGAAGCTGCCCTCGCTGGGGCACATCGACTACGACGCGCTCGTCGAGAGCTACCGGGAGCAGGCGCGGGGGCTGATCGAGGGCGGCATTGACGTGCTCAAGGTCGAGACGTGCCAGGACCTGCTCCAGACGAAGGCGGCGCTGGGAGCGATCGAGGACGTGTTCGGGGAGATGGACACGCGCCTGCCCGTGATCGCGAGCGTGACCATTGAGACGACGGGCACGATGTTGCTTGGCTCGGACATCGCCTGCGCGCTGACGACGCTGGAGGCGCTCGACACGGTCGACGTGATCGGGATCAACTGCGCGACCGGTCCGGAGCAGATGGTGGAGCATGTGCGCCACCTGGCGCAGAACTCGCGGCGGCCGGTGTTCATCGGGCCGAACGCGGGGCTGCCGGAGATCCGCGACGGCGAGACCTGCTACCCGCTCTCACCCGAGGAGTTCGCGCGCTACCAGCGCATCTTCGTGGAGGAGCTGGGAACGAGCATCGCGGCGGGGTGCTGCGGCACGACGCCGGAGCACTTCGAGGCGGCGATCGCGGCGGTGGGGCGCCCGAAGCCGAAGGCGCGTCCGGAGACGATCGAGGCGGCGTGCAGCTCGCTCTACACGAGCGTGCCCTTCGAGCAGGACACGTCGTTCCTGGTGGTGGGGGAGCGGATGAACGCGACGGGGTCGCGGGCGTTCCGGGAGCTGCTGCTGGAGGAGGACACGGAGGCGGCGGTGGCGCTCGCGCGGCAGCAGGCGGCGGAGGGGGCGCACGTGCTCGACCTGATGGTCGACTACGTGGGGCGCGAGGGCGCGCCCGACATGGAGCGCTTCGGGCGGGAGCTGCGCACGCAGGCGACGCTGCCGCTCGTGTTCGACTCGACCGAGGTGCCGGTGATCGAGACCGCACTGAAGCTTTACGGCGGCAAGGGGATCGTGAACTCGATCAACCTGGAGGACGGGGAGCGGAAGATCACGCGGCTGCTGCCACTGATCAAGCGGTTCGGGGCGGCGGCGGTCGCGCTGGTGATCGACGAGGAGGGGCAGGCGCGCACGGTCGAGTGGAAGCTGCGCGTGGCGCACCGCATCCACGACCTGGCGGTGGGGCGCTACGGGATGGAGCCGGGCGACCTGCTGTTCGACATGCTCACGTTCCCGCTGGGGGGCGGGCAGGAGGACCTGCGGGGCGACGCGATGGCCACACTGGAAGCGATCCGGCGGGTGAAGGCGGAGCTTCCGGGGACACACACGATCCTGGGGGTCTCGAACGTGTCGTTCGGGCTGAAGCCGGCGGCCCGGCGCGTGCTGAACTCGGTGTTCCTGGCGGAGGCGGTGGATGCGGGGCTGGACGCGGCGATCGTGAACGCCCGGCAGATCCGGCCCCTGAGCCGTATTCCGGAGGATCAGCTGGAGGCGGCGCTCGACCTCATCTACGACAGGCGGCGGGAGGACTACGACCCGCTCATCCACTTCCTCTCGCTGTTCGAGGATGTGGAGTCGAAACCGAAGCGGGCGGAGGAGCAGGCGGCGCTTCCCGTGGACGAGCGGCTGAAGCAGCGCATCATCGACGGGGACCGGCGAGGCCTGGAGGGGGACCTGGACGAGGCGCTGGCCGAGATGGAGGCGCTCACGATCATCAACGAGCACCTGCTGGACGGAATGAAGGTGGTGGGCGAGCTATTCGGGTCGGGGAAGATGCAGCTTCCCTTCGTGCTGCAGAGCGCGGAGACGATGAAGGCGGCGGTGAGCCACCTGGAGCCGCACATGGACCGCGTGGAGGGGTCGGGGAAGGGGCGGATCGTGCTCGCGACGGTGCGCGGCGACGTTCACGACATCGGCAAGAACCTGGTCGACATCATCCTCTCGAACAACGGCTACACAGTGGACAACCTCGGCATCAAGCAGCCGATCGCGACGATCATCGAGAAGGCGCTGGAGGTGGAGGCGGACGCGATCGGGCTAAGCGGGCTGCTGGTGAAGAGCACGGTGGTAATGCGCGAGGACCTGGAGGAGCTGAACTCGCGTGGGCTGTCGCGGTTCCCGGTGCTGCTGGGCGGGGCGGCGCTCAACCGTCGCTACGTGGAGCACGACCTGCGCGCGGTCTACGAGGGGGACGTCTACTACTGCCAGGACGCGTTCGAGGGGCTGGATACGCTGGGGCGGGTGGTGGCCGGGGAGGAGCCGGCGCCTGCGCGCACCGCACCGGCGGCGGCGCGAGCGGAGGCGGAAGCGGGCGCGCGGGAGGAATACGCGCGCTCGGCGGTGGCCCGCGATGTGCCCGTGCCAACACCGCCGTTTTGGGGGAGCCGGGTGGTGCGGGGCATCCCCCTGCGGGAGGTGTTCCCCTACGTGAACGAGGTCGCGCTCTTCCGGGCGCAGTGGGGGTACCAGCGGGGGGACCGGGGGGAGGCGGAGTACGAGGCGTTCCTGGACGAGGAGGTGCGGCCGGTGTTCCGGGGGTGGCAGGAGCGCGCGATCGGGGAGGGGCTGCTAACGCCACAGGTGGTCTACGGGTACTACAAGTGCCGGGCGGAGGGGAACGACCTGCTCGTCTGGCCCGAAGTCGAGGGGGAGGCGCCGGCGGGGGAGCCGGTGCGGTTCGAGTTCCCGCGACAGCCGGAGGGGCGGCGGCTTTGCATCGCCGACTTCTTCAAGGAAGGCGAGAGCGGCGACTACGACATGGTTGCCTTCACGCTGGTGACGATGGGTCCGCGGGCGACGGAGCTGGCGCAGGAGCTGTTCGACTCGGACGAGTACCGCGACTACCTCCACTTCCACGGGTTCGGGGTGGAGAGCGCGGAGGCGCTGGCGGAGTTCTGGCACAAGCGGGTGCGGGAGGAGCTAGGCATCGCGGGGCAGGACGCGACGGACATCCGGGAGCTGTTCCGGCAGGGATACCAGGGGTCGCGCTACTCGTTCGGGTACCCGGCCTGCCCCGACCTCGAGCAGCAGACGGGCATAGCGGAGTTGCTAGGGCCGGAACGGGTGGGGGTGGAGCTGGGGGAGACGTTCCAGTGGCACCCGGAGCAGACCACGAGCGCGATCGTGGTGCACCACCCGGAGGCGCGCTACTTCACGGTCTAGAGCGGCTATCCCCGCGGAGCGGGCGGGTCGGGGTCGGGGACGAGGGGGATGCCGGTCCAGCGCAGGAAGTCGGCGTAGGCCCAGCCCTGTTCGCCGTCCTCGGTGAGCACGTGCGCCCAGACACAGTTCCCGTACAGGTCGTCCTCAACGCACGGGCCCTGAACGATGTGGCCGTCTGTGGGGTGGGCGACCAGCTCGACGACGCGTTCGGGAGGCAGGCAGACCACGATCTCGGATTCGGTCGTGGGTTCCGCGCGGACATTGAGGCAGGTGTCGACGACGACCTCAGCGCTGAGGGAGTCGTCGAAGGGGGGAGTCTGGATGGCGGGCAGGAGCGCGGAGAAGACTGGCTGCCTGCCACGTCCGGAATCTGGTGCCGTCTGGAAGCGAATGTCGTTGTTGCTGAGATCCCAGAAGCCATAGCGCCGACTGGCGAAGTTAGCGGAAGCGAGCACCCGACCTTCGAGGTTGACCACGGTCGTCATGTCGTCGAGGAAACGAGTGGGGGCACTGGGAGAGGGACGCAGATCGCCTGCGGGCAACTGATTGGGTACCGGGATCCACTGGCCGTCCACGGTCGCGATCCGGTGACCCAGAACAGTGCTCAGGATGATGGCGGAGCCTTGCTCAACCCAGACGCCCGCCTCCGCAGTGAGGCGAAACGGGAAGGTCGCGCCCCCTATTCGGGCGACTTCCTCGCCCGTGGCGGCATCGAACACAGCAACCGTGGTAATGGCCAGCAGCTGGTCCTCCACCAAGTCAGGGCAGCAGTCGATGATGCGACTCGTGGTGGCCAGCAGACGGCCATCGGGGGAGAGGCGGACGCCTGTCTCGCTTGTGGTCGGATCACGGTCGTACTCAGCTGCAACCACGCAACGAACAGTAGCATCCGAGAGTAGCTCCAAGGGCCAGCCGTAGCGGAGAACGCGACAGGCTCGCTGGCCGGGCACAGCTCCTTCTGGTTCGGTCACGCTGAGCACGGCGAAGCCTTCGGGGATGCGCACGAGATCTGCCGCCTCGGGAGCAAGTCCAAGCGCCACGCTGACCCCGCTATTGATATGGACGGCATGCAGTTCACCGCTGTCACCACGCGCCAGAAGGAAGCCTTGCGAGAAGGCGGGCAATTCGAGCCGCCAAGTGGGTTCGATTGCGAACCGAGCAACCTCCTCCATGGAGGAGTCGACCACGACGTAGCGGGCCATTTCCAGGTCGGCGTCACTCAGAAGCTCGAACACGATCTGTTCGCCGTCGCTCCAGATGGCAGGGCGATGCAGTTCGGGGAGGTTCGGGGAAGTGGAGAGCGGCCAGGTGAACCAGTGGGGCAGGCGCAGAGTGTCGTTCCAGGCGAAGGTGCGCTCCGCCTGGCGGTCGTGGAGAGCACCGCTCGTCGCGGCAAAGCGATGGTTCGGCGAGAAGGAAACGCGCTGTCCGTCGACGCTTGACCAGCCCTCGACCGTTCCCGCATCGACATCGAGGAAGAAGAGGCCGGTTGTCTCGACGATCTCCTCGCCGGGGGCGTATTCGAGGCGGATGAAGGCTTCGCCGGTGGGGATCTGGCGGATGCCGAGGGAGTTGGGGGTGGAGTCGATGGGGGCCTCGGGGGTGGGTTCGGGCGTCGGTTCCGGGGTCGGCTCGGGCGTCGGTTCCGGGGTGGGTTCGGGAGTGGGGTTGGGGGGCGGCTCGGGGGTGGGGGTGGCTGCGGGTGTGGGGGCGGGCGTCGAGGTTGGGGCGGCGGTGGGGGTGGCCGCGGGGGCGGGGGAGACGAGCAGGTTGACGGGCTCCTGGGGGCGGGTGAGGAGGACGGCGAGGACCACGGTGGGGATGGCCACGGCGGCGACGGCGACAGCGGCGGCGGAACCGAGGAGGGGCTTGGGGAGGAAGGCCAGGGGCGCCAGGAAGGCGCGGACGCGGGCGGGGATCAGCTGGCCGAGGCGGACGGGTTCGCGCTCCGGCTGCCAGGTGGCGATCTGGCGGCGGTTCCGCAGCTCCAGCTTCCCGAGGATGTTGGAGACGTGGTACTTGACGGTATAGGGGCTGATGCCGAGCTTGATGGCAATCTCGGCGTTGGTCGAGCCGGTGCGGACCTCCTCAAGAATGCGCCATTCGGCGGGCGTGAGGATGTCGGGATAAGGCGGCCGGCCGCGTCCCCTGCGGGTCATGGGGCAAGCCTAGGGGGAAAGCGGTCGAATTACCCCGTCCGTTTTGCGGGAATGCCGGCTAATTCTTGAGGTCGGCGAGGAGCTGGTTGCGGAGGCGGTACTTCTGGACCTTGGTGGCGGACATTGGCCAGTCGCCGGGGGCGACGAAGCGGACGTGGCGGGGCACCTTGAAGCTGGCGATACGGCCGCGGCAGTGCGCGATCAGGTCGTCGGGGGCGATCTCGGCGCCGGGAACGAGCTCGACGAAGGCGGCGGGCACCTCGTCGTAGCGGTCGTCGGGGACGCCCACAACCTGAGCGATGTTCACGGCGGGATGGGTCTGGAGGTAGGACTCGATCTCGAGGGCGGCGACGTTCTCGCCGCCGACCTTGAGCATGTCCTTCACGCGGCCCATGAAGACGACGCGGTCATCCTCGTCGAGGGCGCCGAGGTCGCCGGTGTTGAACCAACCGTCGTCGTCGAAGCACTCGGCATTCTTCACGGGGTCCTTGTAGTAGCCCTCGAAGACGCAGTAGCCGCGCATCCAGATCTCGCCGCGCGTATCGGGCTCCTCGACGGGGGAACCGGTTTCGGGGTCGCGGATCTGGAGCTCGATGCCGGGAAGGGGGCGGCCGGAGGTGACGGGGCGCTTCTCGGGCGGGTCGTCGGGGTGGCTGAAAGCGGCGACGCCGCCGCACTCGGTGAGGCCGTAGGCGTTGGTGTGCTGGGCGGTGGGGAGGGCGGCGTGGATGCGGCGGAGGGCATCGGGGGGCGCGACGTTGTTCATGAGGCGGATGCGGGAGAACTCGGCGGCGTCCCACTCGGGGTGGTTGAGGAGGGCGGTGGTGATTGGCGGGAAGGTGGAGAAGCAGACCGTCGCCCGCTCGTCGCGGAGCTGGGAGATGCCGAGGCTGGCGTTGAAGTGGGTGAGCGTGATGTAGGCGGCACCGGAGTCGAGGCAGCCGATGAGGGGGAGGATGGCGCTCATATGGAAGAGGGGCAGGGGATCCCAGAAACGGTCCTCGGCGGTGAGGCGGAAGCGGTCGGCGCAGGCGTTGACCGACGTTCGCACGAGGGCCTCGTGGGTGAGGGGGCAGCCCTTGGGGTCGGCGGTGGTGCCGGAGGTGTACATCATCATGGCGACGTCGCGGAGGCGGACGCGGGAGCGGAGGAGGTGGACCTCGTCATCGGTCACGCCCTCGGCGGCGGCATCAAAGACAGCGCGGTCGAGCATCCCGGCCGGCTTTGAATCGCCGAGCAATACGACGCTCTGGAGCTTCGGGGCGCCGGGCAAGGCGAGGGCCGCGGGGTCGGGGGCCTCGGCGAGGCCGGGGAGGCAGCGGTGGAGCAGCTCGACGAAATCGACGTGCTCGTCGATCAGGTCGCTGGTGATGAGGAGCTTGAGGTCGGCGTTCTCGATGACGTAGGCGAGCTCGTGCTCCTTGTAGCGGGCGTTGATGGGCACGACCCAGGCGCCGAGCATGGCGGCACCGAAGATGACCTCGACGTAGTCCATGCAGTTGGGCATGAGGATGCCGACGTGGTCGCCGGGGCCGAGGCCGAGCCCAGCGAGGGAGCGGGCAGCGCGGACGGCGGCCTCGTTGAGGCTGGCGTAGGTGTGGCGCCGGTCGGGGAAGATAACGGCATCGGCATCGGGGTAGCGGGCGGCGGCGCGGACGGGGAGGTCGCCAAAGGGGACGACCTCGGTCCACTCGGTCGCGGAAGCGGCTTCACTCACGTCGGGCTCCTGGGGACTCAACGCTTGTCGAATTCGAGGTGGAGCTCGTAGAGGCCGAGCATGATGCCGGGCTGGTGGGTGAAGTCGTTCTTGCCCGGCGCGAAGCGGATGTTGTCGAGCCGGTCGATGAGCACCTCGGTGGCGATGTTCTGCTCGAGGCGGGAGATGCCCTGACCGGGGCAGTTGCGGGGACCCATGGAGAAGGTGAGGTGGCGGCCGGGGTTCTTGCGGTCGAGGCGCAACTCACTCGGCGCGGGGCAGAGGTCGGCGTCGCGGTTGCCGGCGCCGAAGCGGAGGTGGAGGAGGGAGCCCCTGGGGATGTGGACGCCGCGGATCTCCATGTCCTCGGGGACGAAGCGCCCGCCGGCGCCGCCCTGGGTGGGAGCGTAGAGGCGGAGGGCCTCCTCGACGAAGAAGCGGATCTTGCCGGGGTCGTCGCGCATCTCCTCGACGACCTCGGGATGCTGGGCGAGCAGCAGGGCCTCGGAGGTAAGGGCGTACTGGGTGGTCTCGTTGCCGCCGATGTGCATGAGGACGGCGATGCTGATGATCTCGCCGTCGCTGAGCTTGCGGCCTTCGTACTCGACCTGCGAGAGGAAGGAGATCATGTCCTCCTTCGGGTTCGCGCGCTTCTCGTCGATCTGGGACTGGATGTAGCGGTGGAAGTCGACGAGGACGGCGGCGTTCTCGCGCTCGACATCGTCGGGAAGCTCGTTGCGGGGGCCATCGCCGTAGACGAAGCGGCGGACCTGGGCCTCCTCCATCTTCTTGAGCATGGGCATGTCCTCGAGGGGGAAGCCGAGGATGGTGGTGATGACGGTCTGGGGGAGGGGTGCTGCGAACTGCGTGACGAACTCGACCTCGCCATCGTCGATCCAGCGGTCGATGAGCCCGTTCACGGCGGCGGTGACCATCTCGCGGTGGCGCTCGGCGCCCTCGGGGCCAACCCACGGGTCCCAGAGCTGCATGCGGTAGCGCTTGTGCTGCTCAACGGTGGGGCGGAGGGTCTGGGCTGCGTCGACGGTGTCGCCGAAGCCTTCCTCGCGGAATATCTCCGACTCGACCTTGCTGGAGCCGGCGGCAGCGGCGGCGGAGATGTCCTCGGGGATGAGGTCGAAGAAGCGGGGATCGCGGGTGATGGAGGCGATGTCCTCGAACTTCGAGACGATGAAGGCGTCGGTCCCGGGGAACCAGCCCTTGCCCGGGATGCGGGCGATGGGCGCTTCGCCGTGGAGCACCTTGTAGGACTCGAACCAGTCCTCTTGCGATCCGGGCGCGAAGAGCTCGGCGCCGATATCGGCGGCGACGGGGCAGGCGGAGGCGGGGGACTCCGTGCTCTGGGGGTTCGCGGTTTCGGTCATGGGTGCTCTCCTTCGAGAATTAGACGTAGCCGAGCTGGCGCTCCATGGCCTCGATGGCGTCCTCGGCGATGTCGTAGGCCTTCATGGCGGTTTCTTCGGAACAGACGATTGGCGGGCAGACGCGGGTGTTGTTGCCGCCGCCGGAGACGACGAGCCCGCGTTCGAGGCAGTTCTTGTAGAAGAGGCGGCCTGCCTCGTGGTTGGGCTCGCGGCTCTCCTTATCGGTGACGAAATCGAGGGCGAGGAGAAGGCCCTTGCCGCGCGCATCGCCGACGGAGGGGTGGGCGTCGCGGATGCGCTGGAGGCGGTCGAGGCAGAGCTCGCCGAGGGCCGTGGTGTGCTCAAGCAGGTTCTCTTCCTCGATCGTGTCGAGGACGGCGAGGGCGGCGGCGCAGGCGGCGGGCTGGCCGCCGTTGGTAGTGGAGGGCTGGGTCTGCTGGAGCGCGTCCTTGAGGCCCTCGCGCACGCAGAGGACGGAGATGGGGACGCCGTTGCCGAGCATCTTGCCGATGATGACGGCGTCGGGGACGACGCCGTAGTGCTCCGAGGCGAACCACGTTCCGGTGCGCCCGAAGCTGGCGAACTCATCGAAGATGAGGAGCATGTCGTGGCGGTCGGCGATCTCGCGCAGGCGGGGGAGGAACTCGTCGGGGTAGGTGCGGGCGCCGCTGCCGTTGGTGACGGGCTCGACGATGATGCCGGCGAGCTTGCCGTGGCTGTTCGTGAGCATGAGGCGTTCGGCGAAGTCGGTGCAGTGCATGCCGCAGTCGGGGTACGTCATCTTGTATTCGCAGCGGTAGCAGAAGGCGGCGGGGACGGTAAGGAAGCCGGAGGGGCGGGGGCCGGTGGCGGAGTTGCCCATGGAGGTGGCGATCGCGCTGGTGGTGCGCCCGTGGTAGTCGCCGGTGAAGGCGAGGAACTCGTGGTTGCCGGTGGCGGCACGCGCGACTCGCAGGGCGGCCTCGGTGGCCTCGGTGCCGGTGTTGAAGAACTGGAAGACGTTGAGGTCGCCGGGCGTGATAGCGGCGAGGCGCTCCATGAGTTGGACGCGCACGTCGGTGGGGAAGTCGCGCACGTTGAGGAGGCGTCCCGCCTGGTTGGCGACGGCCTCGGTGATGCGGGGGTGGGCGTGGCCGAGGGCGGCCACCATGTGGCCCTGGGTGAAGTCGATGTAGCGGTTCCCGTCGGCGTCGGTGAGGGTGACGCCTTCGCCGTGGGTGAAGGCGACGGGGAGGGCGTTCACCATCTGGAAGTAACTGCCGTACTGGTACTGCTGCGTCTTCTCGAAAAGCTCGGCGGAACGGGGGCCGGGGAGGTCGCCGTCGATGAGGGGAGCGTCGACCGCGGGCGCGTTCGCCCAGTCGATGCTGTTCGCAAAGGCAGTTCCGGCCGGCTGCGTCACCATGCCTCGCTCCTCCTGCCAGGGGCGGGGCGGATTGTACGCGTCAGCGGGTAGCGACGGGCGAAGCGGGGAGCGGGCGCCTAGATGGCGCCGATTCGCTCCGCCTCGGTCTCGCGCAGATGGTGGGCCTCATCCGGGGTGAACGAGGAGCCGCAGGTGCCGCAGTCAAAGCGGGAAGCCTTGTCCTCGTGCCCGATGTCATCGGCGTTGTCCCACATGGGGACGAGAGCAACGTGGGGGCACTCCCCCTGCTCCACTGGATCATCGTGGATGCCTTCGGCCTCTCCCCCCGGACCGCGCCGGAAGAGCTTGTCCAGGAAACCCATGCCTTGCCTCCCCTCGGTATAAGACGAACAACACCATCGTATAGGAATTCGCCAAGGCGAGTCGCCCGCGGGCACCTGCCGGCGGCGGGCGCGTCTTGTGAAGGGGTCGGGTAGCCTTCCGATCGCCATGCCGGGAGCGCTCGCGCCGTACCGCATCATCGATCTGACCCGCGAGGTGGGGGCCGTCTGCACGCGGATGCTGGCGGGGCTGGGGGCGGACGTGGTGCGGGTGGAGCCGCCGGGCGGGGACCCAACCCGGCAGCGTGCTCCCCTCATCGAGGGCGAGGGGGAGCGGCTGAGCGCGTGGTGGGCGCAGATGCACGCGGGCAAGCGCAGCATCATCCTCGACAAGGGGTCGGCGGAGGACCGCGCGTTCCTGCTCGACCTGTGCGCGAGCGCGGACGCGGTCGTGCTCTCGCCCGACGACCGGGGCGAGTCGTGGCCGCTCGACCTCGACGAGGTCGCGGAACGTGCGCCGCACCTGGTGCGCACGGCAATCACGCCGTTCGGGCTGGCCGGGCCGAAGGCGGGGTGGGCCGGGAGCGACCTCGTCGGGCTGGCCTCGGGGGGCTTGCTGTCACTCTGCGGCGATCCAGACCGGGCGCCGCTGCGGGTATCGGTTGAGCAGGCGTACGCGCTCACGGGGGCGCAGGCCTGCGTGGGGACGCTGCTGGCGCTGCGAGCGCGGAACCTGAGTGGTCGCGGGCAGCTCGTGGATGTGTCGGTGCAGGCGGGGGTCGCGAACGCGCTCGGGAATGCGCGGTTGTACTACGTGATGGACGGGCTGGTGACGAGGCGGGCAGGCGGCGGGCGCGCCTTCGGGACGCAGGGCACGCGCCTCATCTACGCGTCGGCGGACGGGTACGTGGCCTACTGGCGTCAGCCGGACAGCATCCGGGCGCTGGCCCGCTGGTTCGACGAAGAAGGGGAGCCCCGTACGTTCGACCCGGAGGAGTGGGCTGGTCGGGCGCTGGCGGGCGGGGCCATGCCCACACCCGAGGAAGTCGAGGCGCTGGAGGCAGAAATCCTGCGGTTCTTCGGCGACCGGAGCACGCACGAGCTCTCGGAGGAGGGGCAGCCCCGGGGGTTGATGATCTACCCGGTCAACACGATGGCCGACCTCGTGGAGAGCGAGCACCTGGCGGCGCGGGGGTTCTTCGAGGAGGCGCGCTCGCCGGTTGGGCCGTTGCGGATGACGGGGGCGCCGATGAAGCTCTCCGCGACTCCCTGGCGGACGGGGGAGGTGGCGGCGACGGGGGCGCACGGGGAGGCGGTGCGGACGGAGGTGGCGGGAGGCGCGCGGGAGGCCGGCGGGGTGCAGGAGGGGCGCAGGGTGGCGGCCCGCGACCTGTTCCGGGGGATCCGGGTGGCGGACTTCTCGTGGGTGGGGGTGGGGCCGAACTCGACGCAGATGCTGGCCTGGCACGGGGCGGAGGTGATCCGGGTGGAGTCGACCCTAAAGCTGGACACGTTCCGTTCGGGGGGGCCGCGGCCGGAAAGCGACACGAGTCCTGACGGGAGCGCGTACTGGGCCAATCACAACCGCGACAAGCTGGGCGTCCAGATCAACCTGCGCACGCCGGAAGGGGTGGAGGCCGCCAAGCGCCTGATCGCCGCGAGCGATGTAGTGACGGAGTCGTTCACGCCGGGGTTCATGAAGCGGGTGGGGCTCGACTACGAGGCTGTCAGGGCGATCAAGCCGGACATCGTCATGATGTCGATGTCGATGGAGGGGCAGTACGGGCCGCACGCGCAGTTCCGGGGGTTCGGGCTGATCCTGCAGGCGGCGGCGGGCATCACGGGGCTCACGAGCTGGCCCGACCGTCCGCCGACGGGCACGGGAGTCGCGTACACGGACTGGGTGGCGATGCACTTCGCCGCTTCCTCGCTGCTGGCGGCGCTGGACCACCGGGAGCGGACGGGCGAGGGGCAGTTCATCGACCTCTCGCAGCTCGAGGCGATGACGTACGCGCTCGACGGGGCGCTGGTGGCGGCGCTCAACGGCGCGCCGGACACGGTCGCGAACGGCAACCGCCATCCGGAGGCGGTTCCCCACGGGGTGTTCGCCTGTGAGGGGGAAGATCGTTGGTGCGCCATCTCGGTGATGAGCGACGCGCAGTGGTTGGCGCTCTGCCAGGCGATCGGGCGGGGGGACTGGGCGGCGGACGCGGGGCTGGGGGAGGCGGCGGGGCGGAAGGCTCGGGAGGACGAGGTCGAGGCGGGGCTGACGGCGTGGTGCGGGGAGCGGACGGCGGAGGAGGCGCAGGAGCGGCTGCAGGCAGCGGGCGTCCCGGCGCACCTCGTGGCGATGATGGCGGATGTGCAGCAGGACGCGCAGCTTCAGGCGCGGGGGCACTTCTGGGAGACGGACCACCCGGTCATCGGGCCGCTGCCGTACGACGGGCCAGCGTACCTGCTCAGCGGGACGCGGGCGGGGCCACGGAACCCCGCTCCGCTGCTGGGTCAGCACACGGAGCAGGTGTTCAGGGAGGTGCTGGGCTACAGCGAGGACGAACTGGCGGAGCTGGTCGCGAGCGGAGCGCTCGAATAGGGAGACTCCAGCAGGCACGAAAAAGCCGCGGCGCTGAACGCCGCGGCTTCCTGGTACCCGTGCGGGCCGCGATCTAGCGATCGGGGCCTTCGAGGTAGTTATCGAGCACCTTGTGCATGTGGCGGATGCGGCGCTCGCGGTAGTTGATGAGGAGCCCCTTGTAGGCGCGCGAGTTCATGCCCTTCTGCACGCGCGGCAGGTTGTAGGAGTCTTGGTCCATCACGAGGCCGATGGAGATCTCGCCATGCTTGTGCTGCGTGTGGATCGGCCGCGGAGGATGGTCGACACCCGGCGGGATACGCACGTAGGTCTGCATGTCGAAGAACATCTTGTTCGGATCCGACGGATGCGGGCGCTGCCGGAAGAACAGGAAGTTGAGGGCGTTTGTGTTGAAGGTGAGGCTGGGGAAGATGTAGTAGTGGTAGTCGTCGGAGAGCTGATCGTCGTTCAGCTCGGAGACATCGAGCCCCTGGGCGGCAGCGGACTTCTTGGTGGCTGCCTGCATGGCGGGACGGACATCGCCCATGCCGCCCTCAAATGTATCGGGGTTGATGCCGGCGGCGACCATGAACTCCCGCAGCGGCTGCGTGATCTCCTTCTGGTTCGGGTAACGCGGACTGACCAACCCGAAGGGGACGAGGTAGCGGTTGTGGCGCTCGTACAGGTCGATCTGCACGTGGATGTCGTCAAGCGACTCCAGCAACTGCGGATGGATGCCCTGCACGTGGTAGACCTCGTTGAACGCGTCCACCGAGGCCTTCCAGTTCGTGTCCCACTCGACGGTCAGGTCCTGGACGATGGCGTAGTCCTCGAAGTGATACGGATCGAGGTGCTGGTTGACCGGGTCGAGGAACTCAAGCAGGGGCTCGGCGTCGGGGTTCATGTTGAACCAGACGAAGCCACCCCAGGTATCGCAGGGCACTTCGGTCAGTGCCGTCTCCTGGGGGACACCCTGGGTGAAGGTGTCCTCGTCGGGCACGAACTTCTTCGAACCATCGAGGTTGAACTCGAAAAAGTGGTAGGCGCACTGGAACGACTCGGCGTGGCCCATGCCCGGGTTGCGGATCTGGTTCCCGCGGTGGGGGCAGACGTTGTAGAAGGCGCGGACCTTGTCCTCCGCCTCGCGCACGATGAGCAGGGACTCGGGACCAAGCTCGGTGGTGAAGTAGTCACCGATATTGGGGATGTCGGACTCGCGGCCGGCCATGTTCCAGACCTTGGTCCACATGCGCTCCCACTCGAGCTCCATGTATTCCTTCGAGGTGTAGCGCTCCTTGGGGATGAGCTCGGTGCCGAGGACAGGCTCGGAAGCCTTCTCGGTGGGGGTTCCCTGGCGGACGGACGTGGTCATGGGACAGCTCCGGTTTCGGGATTGGCGCGTATTTCGCGCAGACATAGGAAAGGTACCCGGAATCGGGCTGCGGGGGAACCCCGAAGGGCCTTTTCGCAGGCATGAACGGGGCGCACAGTCCCGGCTACGCTAGAATCGCTGGCCGTGGACCTGCGCAGAAGCATCCGTGACGTGCCCGACTTCCCCCAGGAGGGCGTGCTGTTTCGCGACATCACGCCGCTGCTGGGGGATCCGCTGGCGTTCCGCTTCAGCATCGACGAACTGTGCGTACACGCGGCGCGGCGGGACGCCTCCGCGATCGTGGGCATCGAGTCGCGCGGGTTCCTGTTCGGGGCGGCGATGGCGGATCGCATGCGGCTGCCGTTCGTTCCGCTGCGAAAGCCGGGGAAGCTGCCGGCGGCGCACATGTCGATCGAGTATTCGCTGGAGTACGGCGACAGCCAGCTCGACATCCACCAGGATGCGCTTTCCATCGGGAAGCGGGCGTACATCGTCGACGACCTGCTGGCGACGGGGGGCACGGCGGCGGCGGCAACGAAGCTGGTGGAGCTGGCGGGTGGCGAGGTCGTGGGGCTGGGGTTCGTGATCGAGCTGGAGGCACTGGGCGGGCGGGCCAAGATCGACGGCTACGACGCCATGAGCCTCGTCCGCTACTAGGAGCGAGCGCGTGAGCGGTTTCACGCCCATCCGAGTCCTGCCCGGTGACGGCATCGAGGTCCTGGACCAGACGCTGCTGCCGAGGGAGGAACGCTACCTGCGGCTGTCGACCGTGGCGGAGGTGGCGGAGGCGATCCGGTCGCTGCGGGTGCGGGGAGCGCCCCTGCTGGGCGTGACTGGGGCCTGCGGGATGGCGATCGCGGCGGAGGAGCGCGGGGCGGGGCCGGAAGCGTTGGCGGAGTCGGCGGCGGAGCTGAAGGCGACTCGCCCAACGGCCGTGGACCTGGGGGCGATGATCGACGAGGCGCTGGTCGCGGTCGCGGCCGCGGGCGGGGATGAGGAGGGGCGGCGGGCGGCGCTGTGGGAATTCGCGCAACGGGCCTTGGCGCGTCAGCGGGAGCGGGACGCGGCCCTGGCACGTCACGGGCGGGACCTGCCGGGTCTGGAGGGGGCGGTCCTGACGCACTGCAACACAGGTGGGCTGGCGACGGGTGGGGAGGGGACGGCGCTGGCGGTGATCGCGGAGGCCTGGCGGGCGGGTCGGATCGAGCGCTGTTACGCAACGGAGACGCGCCCCCTGCTGCAGGGCGCACGCCTGACGATGTGGGAGCTGGGGGCGCTGGGCATCCCCGGAACCCTGCTGCCCGACACGGCGGCGGCTTCCCTGATCGCATCGGGGCGGGTGGGGGCGGTGGTCACGGGGGCGGACCGGATCGCAGCAAACGGGGACGGGGCGAACAAGGTGGGGACGTACGGACTGGCGGCGGTGGCGGCCCGGCACGG
>LXNI01001584.1_pt1 | contig 18833 bp, 21 predicted proteins | sample 809091 | NCBI WGS metagenome assembly LXNI01 (sample SAMN04870527, study PRJNA318959) | sponge metagenome | biome: 01000161; feature: marine sponge reef; material: water | host: Sarcotragus foetidus | place: Greece: Milos, Mediterranean Sea | collected 2013-05-29 | depth 5-7 m | reverse complement strand
CAAGACCAAGAAACTTCACCGCTTCCGGGCGGCCCGGCCGGGCCGCACCAAAGCAAAACAAACCATAAACACTGTTACCCATGTAACCGGTCTATAGTGTCACCCATCTATCCGGTTGCTCAAAAGGAGAATCCCCTAATTGAGTATAGACCCTGGTTCGACGATTGCTTTAGGGGGCTTGGCCGTATTTCTCAATCAGTTTCGCCTTGCGCCGATCGGACTTCGGATAATAATCCTCACGCTCGGAATCTCGAAGCTTCAGGATAGTCGGTCGGTCGGTGTATATATGAACAAGACCAATAGGGGAGAGTCGGCGCCATCCATTTGCGTCCTGTTCCAACACCTCTCCGACACAGCCCATCGTCCCGCAGGTGAGTGAGTGATACATGAGGACGAACAATTCGTCCTTGCCGTCCTCATTCAGATCAAACCGGGCGGTCCATGTAAATTTTTCGCGAAGCATTCGTTCGGTCTGCGCGACAGTGACGTTGTCCATTTTCGCGATGACTTGTACCCCGTTATCGCCAAAAATCGCCTCCCGAATGGCCGGCCAAATCTCGCCGCCCGGCGTTGTCTTCTTAAACACAATCTGGTGAGACCGGTCGGCCGCGCGAACGGGCTCGGTCAGCACGAGCGCCAGCCCCGCGGCACAGGCCAGGAGAATTGCCGGACGGTAATCGAGGCTCATGGGTTGATGTCTCCGTTCCTTGTTTTTCAATTGGGATTCGCACCCCAACTGATAATGCTACTCATCATCGTGGCAACAATGTGGCGACAATTTGCCGATCAACGAAAGCGCGGGATGTCCTGGAATTCCCGGGGGCCGCGGCTTCGCCGTTCTTCGACAACAGCGTCTCGGCCATGGGGACTGGGAAGTCGCCGGGATCGGATCGCTTGCCCAGCACCCTGATGTCCCGCTGGTTCTTGTGCCGCACGGCGGCGTCGGCGGCCGGGATGGGCCGGATAATCGCGGACTTTGACTGTAGACCGCTCTGGTGGCGATCAGTTGATCGAATATATGGGTGATCCCTATTCCGCTCATTAGTATTTCTGCCGGCATTAGCCAGCCGGTTGAAGCCTACCTGATATCTTCTTCCGAAAACCGCTTCCGTGTCATGTTCACCCCCCTTGCTTTGAGTTAGGGAATTATACCAAAACCGGATCGGTTATAAGGGGGGACACTACAGCAACATAACGGTCCGAAACCTTGGTATCAGCTAGGAGAAGTCAGATGAGCAGCCTATGGAACTCTCTTCGGAAGAAGGCTCGCGCTGTGAATTGGTTTGGGCCGATACCTGCAGCAGCGGCGATTGCCTGTGTCATCATCCTGCTGCTTTGGGTTATCTCGGGCTGGTACGGTGGCCCCCCCGGTGAGATTTTCCGAGGCATCTACATTGAGGCAGGTGGGGCGGTCATGGACATCGTTTTCGTCGGCGTCATCCTTGCGGTTCTTACAAAAATGACCTCCCGGCGTCAGGACGTCACCCGACAGATGGAGCTGATCGACGACTACAAGAAATGGAACTCCGCCGAGGCGCATTACCGGATCGCTGGCGCGGTCAGGAGGCTGAACAAGTTGAAATGCACCGCGATCGACTTTTCGGGCATCGAGATAAGCGACTTCAGTTTCCGTTGGCTTGAAATCAGGAGCATCGCGGGGTCAACCTTCTATGATGCCAGTTGGGGGACTTGGAGCGGCAAGGACAGAGTGACTTTGACGAATGTCAATTTCTCAGCGGTGGACTGCCGAAACGTCATGTTCTCCAAATCCAACCCGTTTCCCGGTCTCAAGGCACCGGGCCGTCCTGCCACGTTCAAGGATTGCAATTTCCAGGAGGCCCAGTTGCAGGGTGCTGTTTTCCGAGGGGCATTGCTCGAATGGTCGGAAAATCCACCGGAAGAAATGGGAACGTGGGAGGATATGGAAGACGGAAGTCCAGTTTTTATCCAAACCTACTCCTCACCATTCCACGAGGCGGACCTGAAGGGTGCTTCATTCGAGGGTGTGCTGTTCCGGAATGCGGATTTTCGCGGCGCCGAAAATGTCGAGAAATGCTCGTTCTCTGGCGCCAAGGGCTTGGACGAATGCCTGTTCGACAGCGAAGAGGTGAAGGAAGACATCTTGCGGAAGGCTAGCAGTTTCCGAGAACGGACATGACCATGCGACTGAAAATACGGGGACGGCGGGGCGACTGGTTTGCCAAGGTGGAGGGCTACGAACATCGGCTGCCCATCATGTGGGCCCATGACATGAACCGGAATAGGATTACTACCAACTGGATGGAGAAAGCGCGGGACCATACCGGCCATATGCGGCAGCGCTTCGTAGACTATTTCGAACCTTTTATCGAATCTGAAACGGAGGTAGTCGTGGCCAACTCCCATACTCCCGACGGAGCCACCAATTCGATCAAGAACTACATAGGCGTCTTCCGGGTGCGGGTTGCGGCAATCTCACCGGAGATCGACCTAGAGATTCTGGACCGGGTGGCCCATGCCAAGGACCGTTGAAATTTTGCACGGGCGGGACAGGTAAGAATCTTTCGGCCACGACGACAACGGCGTAGCGCACTGCCAAGAGCGATTGGAGACCGTGGCCCTCACCTCGATCTCTCCCCGGCGGGGAGGGGGCCAGGGTCAGGGTGAGGGGGGAATCGCGACAAGGACCGGGCGCAAAAAACCGCCGGCTCAGGCGGTTGGGGCTCCAGTCTCATCCATCAAAAAAGGAGCGGGCTTGGACGACCGAGGGTGAGAGACTAGCGGCCGTAGCCGGCTTTCTCGAAATAGCGCTGGTGGTATTCCTCCGCCGGCCAGAAGGCGGAGAAGGGCGTGACCTCGGTGACCACCGGGTTGCGGACACGCCCGGATTCTTCCAGCCGGGCTATGGACTTGCGGGCCGCGGCCTCCTGGTCCGGGGAATGGTAGTAGACAGCCGAGCGGTATTGGGTGCCGATATCCGGGCCCTGGCGGTTCAGGGTCGTCGGGTCATGCACGTCCCACAGCTTGTCGAGAAGCTGGTCGAAGGACACCTTCGCCGGGTCGAAGTCGATTTGAACCACTTCGGCGTGGCCGGTCCCGCCGGTGCACACTTCTTCGTAGGTCGGGTTGTCCCCGGTGCCGCCCGAATAACCGGAGATCACCTCCGAAACGCCGTCCACCTTGCGAAAGGCGGCCTCCACGCCCCAGAAACATCCCGCGCCAAAGGTTGCCTTTTCCATGGTCTTGCCCCGTTTTCTCTTTCCCGGCGTATGATAGGTTATCGATCCGTAAGATAGTCAGCGAGCGCCCCGTGTCGAGCCTTGAACGCCTGCTCAGTATTCTCGACCTCTATACGGAGGCCGAGCCGGTTTGGACCCTGGAGGAGATCGCCTCGGAAATGGGGTTCACCCGCTCGACCACCTACCGCTACGTCAAGGAGCTTTGCGATTCGGGGCTGCTGCTGTCCATCGGCAAGGGGGCCCATGTCCTCGGGCCCAGAATCATCGAGTTCGACCGGCAAATCCGCAATTGCGATCCGCTGGTGGCGGCGGCGAACGAAGTATTGCCGGCGCGGACCGGCAGCAGGAATCCGGGCTTGTTTCTGGTCTGTAGCCTGTACGGCGAGAAGGTGCTGTGCATCCATCAGGAGCCGGTGATTTCCGATTTCAGCGTTTCCTATACCCGCGGCCGTCCGATGCCGTTGTTCTACGGGGCGACAGCCAAGGTGATCCTCGCCTATCTCCCGGAGCGGCGCCTCAGCAAGCTTTTTCTCAACCACCGTCTGGAGATCTCAAAGGCCGGGCTGGGCGGCGAATGGGATGAATTCCGGGCCAACCTGAAGGCCATCCGGCAGGCCGGCTATGTCGTCAGCCGCGGCGAGGTCGACCCGGGCTACTATGCGCTCGGGGTGCCCATCATCGCGGGGGAAAACAAGGTCATCGGAAGCCTGACGCTGGTTGAGCATGATCGCGGACAGTCGTTTCCGGATGAAACCATTGCCGAGGTCGCCGAGGCGGGGCGCCAGCTAAGCGAGCAGATCGGCCATATTCTCGACGATCACGATGCCTCGATTTCGACACATAGGCCGGCCATACCCGCAAAGACGGCCAATACAAACAGCAAGTAGGCGACGGCGCACGGTTCCCCCGCCCACGTCGGGGGGAGAGGGATCGGTCTTTCTTTTTGCGCCCTCTCCCCCTTCTTCAGGGGGAGGAGGATCGGTCTTTCTTTTTGCACCCTCTCCCCCTTATTCAGGGGGAGAGGGATGCGGAGGCTTGGCGGGCGAAGCGAGCCATAGCCATAGCCGGGTGAGGGGGATTGTCGATTCACCCCCGCACTCTCCTTCACCCCCACCCCTTGATTCCACCCTTGCCCCTGCATCCGCCCGGGCTAAATAAATGGGCGACTGCCGTCCCGTCCCCGGGGCGGCGTTTTGCATTTGGAGGGGGAGCTATGCAGATTTGTACGAACTATTCGGGGGGTACCTCCCAAATGGGTGTCATCAAATGTCCATTAATGTCCATGAATGTCCATGTCGCCGAAACGGGGCAAATTGGAAATTGGGTATAAATACCGTTGTTTCAACAACTTACCGCTATGCGTCCGGTGCAGGGCTCGCGCCCGGGGGGACCGGTCCCCGGCGGCGGCCGATGCCCGGGCAACAGCCGCACCCGCAAACCCCGTTGCGCTTGCCGCCAAAGCCTTAGGCAATTTGGATTGCTGTCCTCACATTCGCTGGAGGCGCCATGAATTAATTTGACAGCCCAGGGGTTTAGCGCCATTTTCCAATTGCGTTTGCAGCACGTTGTCCATACGAAAACAAGGGTTTCTTTGAGCCGCACCGGTCCGGAGCCTTATCGGATAAATGAGTAATTCGCGCCCAAGTTTCACCGTCTACCTGGCCCAGCCGCGCGGCTTTTGCGCAGGAGTGGAGCGCGCCATCGAAATCGTCGAACGGGCTATCAAGCGGTTCGGTCCGCCCGTCTACGTCCGCCACGAGATTGTGCACAATAAGCGGGTCGTCGATACGCTTCGTGAAAAGGGGGCCGTATTCGTCGAAGAGGTCTCCGACATTCCGGATGGCGCCGTCACCATTTTGAGCGCTCATGGCACGTCGACCGCGGTCGAAACGGAAGCCCTGGACCGGGACTTGCCGGTAATCGATGCCACATGTCCCCTGGTTTCAAAAGTCCACAAAGAAGGACAAAACCACGCCATGCGCGGGCGGGACGTGGTTCTCGTCGGACACGAAGGTCACCCGGAGGTCGAAGGGACCCAGGGGCGCATTCCCGGCGGCGTGCATCTGGTAACCTCGATCGAGGACATCGATACCCTGGAGGTCGCCAATCCCGAGAACGTCGCTTACGTTACCCAAACGACCCTGAGCGTCGACGATACCCGTGACATCATCGAGGCGTTGAAGTTGAAGTTCCCGGCAATCGTTGGACCCGATGTTCGCGACATCTGCTACGCCACTCAAAACCGCCAGCAGGCCGTGCGCGACATTGTCAGGGATGTTGATCTGTTGCTTGTCGTTGGCGCGCAAAACAGTTCCAACTCAAATCGGCTACGGGAAATCGGCTCGCAGACGGGCGTACCCAGCTATCTCATCGACGATGCGGGATCGCTTGATCCAAATTGGTTGTCAGGCGTGAAGACAATCGGGATTACCGCGGGTGCCTCGGCGCCGGAAGAATTGGTTCAGGAACTGATCGATCGGCTATCCGAGTTGGGTGAAATCGACTTGCAGCCGGTCAGCGGTGTGGAAGAGACCATCCAATTCAAACTGCCGCCGCTGCTGTCGGGCGACGGCGCGACCGAAAACCCGCTGGAGGCGGGCTAGGGGCCGGCACGGGCGTACCCCTAATTCACGGGCCTGATCCGGACCCGCGCAACGGGCGGCGCCGGTCCACCGGCGGCGGCCCCTTTCCGGTACGCCGGCCCAAACCTGTCATGTATTCGTAAAGGCTTTGCGGCTGTTTGGCGGCTCGCCCGCCGGCCAAGTCAAAGACAGGATGCCACGGCGATGCCGAGCTTCTCGAACTTGGACAGCCGAACCGGCGCCCGCGGCGGGCTCCATCCCCGTTGTTGGAGACGCTCAAATGTACGGCGGTAGACCCGCATCATGATCTTCGCGCTCCGAACGCGCCTGGCATCGCAATGGCGGATTGCAAATTCAGCCTCGCCATATCGGCTGGAGGCCAGTTGGGAAATTATCTCAAGGACCGCCGGCAGATTCGGATGCCGGACAATCGCGGATGCGTCGTCGTGCCCGATTCCGGCGCGCGACAGTAGTGATTTTGGTACGTAGACGCGGTCTCGGCCGGCGTCCTCGTCGATGTCCCGGAGAATATTGGTCAGTTGCAGTGCGTCGCCCAAGGTCCTGGCCAACCTCAATCCCATCGGGCCGGTCTCGCCGAAGACCGCGACCGATAGCCTGCCGACGGCGCAGGCCACCCGGTCACAGTAGACAAATAACTCGGCAAGATCGTTGATCCTCAACCGGTCCACTGAATCCATATACATGCCGTCGATGACGTCGACCAGGTCCTGACGGGCCAACGGATATGTCTTCGCTGCCTCAGCAAGGGCCATCCCGATCGGCGTGGCCGGCCGGCCCTCAAACGTCTTTTGAATTTCTGCCCGCCACTCATCCAGGGCGGACTGTTTTTCGAATTCGGACCCCGCGTCGTCGGCAATGTCGTCGACCACCCGGCAGAACGCATAGATGGCAAACATCGCGTTTCTCTGCTCGGCGGGCATGAAACGCATCGCCCAGTAGAACGAACTTCCGGATGCCCGTACCAGGCCGGCAATGTCGGCGGCTTCGGCTTCAGGACTCATGGCGCCTCTCTATGGAACCGGATCAAATTCGTCGTGCCCGTCGCCGATCAACCAAAATCCGCCACGAGAAAACAACAGATAGACCCACGCGGCCAGACCCGGGATCGAAAGCAGAAGAAGCGGCGGCATCGTTATCGGACCGGGGTCCTTGGTGCAATGACGCCGCCAAGGAAGCAAGCCGCGTATTCCACCTTGCTCAGCGCGACGCGTCCCGCCAGCGGGTCCTGCCGGCGAAGCTTGTCCGCCAACCTGCGGGCGATTCGAACGATTACCGCGGATTCCCTGCACAAACGGCCGTCCTTCAAGACCGGAGGGAGTTCCGCCGCCATATCGAGCAGCGGGGCGGCCTCGTCGAGCACCCTGTCGATCAGCCGGCGTCCCGGACCGGATAGCTGTGGATCAAGCAGGGAGTTGACGTGCAGGCCGGCGGCGTCGAACCAAGGCGCGGGAATATAGACCCGGTCGAGGAGCAAATAGTCCTCCTTGCAGTCCTGCAGATGATTCAGGACCTGGAGAAGATTGCATAACGCATCCGACTGGAGGTAAGCGGCCCGGTCCTCCCCGTGCAGATCCAGGAGGTAGCGGCCGACCGGCGCCGCCGATCGGTTGCAGTAGTCGATCAGGTCGTCCCAGTCCTCATAGCGGCGTTTGGTTGCGTCCTGTTTGAAAGCCGAAATGAGATCCAGGCAGTGCCGGCCGGTCACCGCCGTCTCCTGCAAGCTGTCCCGCATAAGTAATGCCGTCTCAAAGCCATCCCTTTGCTCGCCGCTTTGCAGGATTTCGGCAAAGCCGTCGAGGCGTTCAAGTTTCTCTTCAGGCCGCAGAATTGGCGAGTCCGCAATGTCGTCGATGGCCCGCGCAAACCTATAAAATTTTGCGATGTGTGGTCTCAGATGCGCCGGCAGCAGCCACGAACCCACGGGAAAATTCTCATACGCGGCGTCCTTGCCCGAGGGCGCCTCGGGGCCGGCATGCAAACCGCCGCCGATTTCGGGCGTTGAAGCATTTGTCGCGGGTGTATCATCCATGACGGGCATAGTGATCCAGGTTGGCAGAACCTCTCCGGAAGGGTAGGTATAGGTTAGAATATCAGACGTTATGCTGAAATTAAGGCAGAAGCGCAAATGAACGAGATGTCGGACGCGGCTCCCTCGGCAACCGGTGCAGCTCCAAGGCGCACGTCGTTGCCCGTGGACGTCGATGGCGTGATCATTGGCGGCACCTCTCCAATTGTCGTCCAGTCCATGACCAATACCGATACGGCCGATGCCGCCGGGACCGCCGAACAGGTGGCGGCGCTGGCGCAGGCAGGGTCCGAAGTGGTCCGGATTACCGTCAACACCGAGGAGGCGGCGCGTGAAGTCCCAAGGATTCGGGAAATACTGGATGTTCGGGGGGAAAGCGTTCCGCTGGTAGGCGACTTCCATTACAACGGCCACACGCTGCTGACCAAGTATCCCGAGTGCGCGCAGGCCCTTGCCAAGTATCGGATCAATCCGGGCAATGTGGGTTTCAAGGAAAAGCGGGATGTCCAGTTCACCACGATGATCGAGAAAGCCATCGAGTTCGGCAAACCCGTTCGGATCGGCGTGAACTGGGGCAGTCTCGATGCGGATTTGTTGGCGCGCCTGATGGACGAGAACGCCAAACGGTCCAACCCGAAGGACTCGCAGGAGGTTCTCCGGGAGGCTTTGGTCGCCTCGGCGCTGGAAAGCGCGGAATTGGCGACGGATATCGGGCTGTCCGCAAATCGCATCATCCTTTCGTGCAAGGTATCGAACGTTCAGGATCTGATTGCCGTCTACGGCAATTTGGCGGCGCGATGCGGCTACGCGCTTCATCTCGGTCTGACCGAGGCTGGAATGGGGTCCAAGGGGATCGTCGCTTCCACCGCGGCGCTGGCGGTACTCCTGCAGCAGGGGATCGGAGATACCATCCGGATTTCACTGACGCCCGAGCCCGGCGGCGACAGGACCAGGGAGGCTATCGTCGCGCAGGAGATACTACAGTCGATGGGTTTGCGCTCGTTCGTGCCCCAAATTGTCGCGTGCCCGGGTTGCGGCCGGACGACCAGCACCGTGTTCCAGGAATTGGCGGAAGAAATCCAGACCTATGTCCGCGATAAAATGCCGGAGTGGAGCAAGTCCTTCGAAGGCGTTGAGACCATGCAGGTGGCCGTCATGGGGTGTATCGTCAATGGCCCCGGCGAAAGCAAGCACGCCAATATCGGCATTAGCCTTCCCGGTACCGGTGAGCAGCCGGCGGCGCCGGTTTTCGTCGACGGCGAGAAGACCGTCACGCTTCGGGGCGCCAATATCGGTGACGAATTCAAGGCAATCGTCGATCAATATGTCACCGGGAAGTATCCGCCGCGGGAAGCCGGCTAATCCCTGGCGGGTACGCTGGACAGTCCCCCAAGAATTCTCTATACACCCCCGTCCGATCGCGGCGCCCAGTGTCGGTGCCGGAGCGGACGCCCGGATGCCCAGGTAGCTCAGTTGGTAGAGCACATGACTGAAAATCATGGTGTCGGTGGTTCGATTCCGCCCCTGGGCACCACCTTCACTACCCTTTTTGGCGCGGAATCCTCTTGATTGCATTCTCCGGTAATTTCGAGGATGTCCGCTAAGCTTCCAAAAACCTCAATTTCCGTCTCTCCGCGGTGGCCTGCCCCCATTAGGAGGTCCTCGGTCGGTGTTGGACGCGGTTTGAGTTGATGGGGCGACCGCAGCCCGTCCACACCGTAGGTCGGCCCTTCGATGTTTGGCAAGACGGTTTCCGGTGCCGGCGGTCTGTATCGGAATGAGCCGTGCGGCAGGATGTTTTTGAATTTGGCGCGGCCGGGGCACCAGGCCCGCGGCCGGGGCCACCTCGGCGAAACCACCGGGGGCGAATAGCATTTGCCGACGATCACTGTCACAGCCTCAGCCGGAAACGGATAGTCATATGCTTGGATCGGCGGCGGCCACCTCGGATATGTTGAAATTGGGCGCCTACCGCCGTGAGGCGCCAAGTTCATTCATGATGGCGCCGGTCGCGTTGAGTAATTTACCGCTCAATTCGGAAACTTGCCTGGCCTTGAACCGGCTCGGCGGCAGGGCGATGGCGACGGCGCCCGGCATGCCGCCCGCGGAGTCGAATATCGGCGCGGCAAGAGAGCAAAAATCGATCTCGTACTCTTCGTTGCTTAGGCTGTAGCCGTCGCGACGAACTTTGCTCAACTCCGATCTCAACGCATCCGGTTCGACAATGGTGTTCGGCGTCGAGGCTTCGAGGCCGCCATCGATGAGGCGTTCCAGCTGGTCCGAACCACCGAACGCCAAGAATACCTTGCCGGCCGCCGAGCAGTGCAGCGCCACGACTTCGCCGAGATGCGAAGAAACCCGCAAGGTCCGCGGGCTTTCATAGACTTGGGCAATCATGATTGACAGGTCTTGCTGGACGACGAAATGAATAGTCTCCGCCGTCTCCTCCCACAGTCGAAGAAGGTGGGGCCGCGCAATATCCAGCGGTCTGAGGTTGGCCAAATGCCGGCCGGCGAGCTTGACGATTCCGGGCCCCAATCGATAGCGGCGGGTATCGGCATCGCGGGCGATCAAGTCGCTTTCCATCAACGTGCTTAGAATCTTGTGGACGATGGATTTATTGAGGCCGGTGGCATGACTGATCTCGGTTATCCCCAGCACCGGGCGGGTTTCGGTGAACTGGTCCAGGACATCCAGGGCCTTCCTGATCGTTTTCAATCGCCGATCCCCAAAAGGCGCCGCGCAATTCGACGGCGGCCATGTGACCGCGGGTTATCATTTCCTTTCGCCGCGAGGTAATTCGACAATCCCATTTGACAATTTTTCGTCACGCCGGGAGAGGCCTACAAAGGCACCGGCTGCCAAGTCTCGCCCCAGGCATTCTTCCACAACCACGGACGGGAGCTGTTGGATTTCACCGAGCCGCCGCGCCAGAGGTCGAACTTCGGATCCGCATACGTGTCGAAAAATTCGTCGATCTTTTTGGACAGTTCGTCCTCCTTGCCTTGGTATGCAGGCTGGCCCGACAAATTGTTTCGCTCATCCGGGTCATTGGTAAGGTCGTAGAGCTCATGTTCCAACGGGTAGGCGCCGCTGCCGCCAAACCGCTTGAAATAGGACCATTCAGGGGAGCGGTAGGCCCGGGTCTCCTCCTGTTCGATGAACACCTCGTTGGTCCACTCGCCCGTCCCGCCATTCAGCAAATGGGCAAAATTGCGCGAGGGGATATCGTCTTTCTTGATCTCATCCCACAAGCCGAGCTGCGCAAGCAGCGTTGCAAAGAGATCGGTGCTGTTGACATAGGCGTCCTCGACGCCGATTTGGCCGAGGACACCCGGCCCCCAGATCAGCAGCGGGATATTGTAGGCAATACGGAAGGCGTTTGACGGCCAGGTTGCCTGCCCGTGCCCCCAAAAACCATGGTGGCCAAGGGAGAAGCCGTGATCCGCGGTGTAGATAACAACGGTATTCTCCGCAAATCCGTTTCGGTCCAGCGCCTCCATAACCTTGCCGACACCATGATCAATGACGCTGACCTGGGAATAGTAGTTGCGCAATGAGGTCAGATTATTGGGCAGTTGAAGCAGGGAGGAGAAATCCGGACCGCCCTTGCCTTGGTGCAGCCACTTCATGGAGAGGTTGTAGATTTCGATCGCCTTGGGATTCAGACCTTCGCGGGGGACCGAATTCAACGGCATATCCGCGTATTTCTCCCAAAATTCGTTCTCGGCCGGCCCCTTGATCGCCGGCCAATGACCGTAGGGCCCGTTGTAGGGCAGCAGCATCAGGAAGGGCTGGTCGGGAGAGGCTTTCCGGTCGCCGATGTACTCGACGGCCTTGTCGGTGAAGAAGTCAACGGAATGACCCTCATGGATGAAGGTGTCGCCATTGACCGTCATTTCGTTGCCGTAAAAGTCCAGCGTGTGACCACGGGACATGGTAATCCAGTGCTCGATGCCGTTCTGGGCCTTGTCCAGTTTGCCGAGATGATACTTTCCGATCATCGCGGTGGCGTAGCCATGGTCCCTCAAGATCTCCGGCAGCGTCTCGAATTCGGCGAGGGCGTTCCAGCCGTCCGGCCACTGATCCATCAATTTGTCATTCAGCCAGGTATGGACTCCGTGCTGGCAGGGCATGCGGCCGGACCATACCGACGCCCTGGAGGGCGAGCACATCGCATTTGGGCAGTACGCGTTGTCAAAGCGGATACCGGCCGCCGCCAAGGCATCCAGGTTCGGCGTGTGAATCTCACTATTGCCGTAGCAGCCAACCGCATCGGCCGGTTGGTTGTCGGTCATGATCAGAACGATGTTTGGTGTTTCGGTCGTCATTCGTCCTACCCCATGAATACTTTTTCAGGGCCTGCGGCAGCGCCCGGCATCATTCCCCGCGTCAACTTCGGCTCGTCAATGACCCGGCAATCGCCTTGACCATCGCGCGCGCGGGATACTATTATTTTTATAAAAGAAAAACAGTTTCTAATAAAGAAACATTATTATTGGCAGGCATGGGGATTGATAAAGTGAGCAACCGAACACGCGCCGGCGATACTAACTTCATCATCGAAAACAATGCCCGCCATCTCTGGCATCCGATGATCGATCCAAAGGTGTCCGCCAAGAACCCGCCGGTCATCGTCAGCGGCAGCGACGGTGTTCACATAACCGATGTAAGCGGAAAGGCGTATCTGGATTGCACCGCCAGCCTCTGGAACGTCAATGTCGGACACAACCGTCCCGAGATTAAGAACGCAATCGTCGATCAATTGGACAAGCTGGCCTATTACAACACGTTCGGAAACGCATCGAATCCGCCGTCCATTGCCCTCTCGGCATTGCTGATGGAGATGCTGGAACCCGAAGATATGGCACGGGTCATGTTTTCGTCGGGCGGGTCCGATGCCGTCGAGGGTGCGCTGAAACTATCCCGGCAATACTGGAAACTGGTCGGCAAGCCGGAAAAGACCAAATTTTTTTCGCTGAAAAATGCCTACCACGGGGTTCATTTCGGCGGGCTGTCGGTCAGTGGCGGTATCCCGTGGCGTCGTGCTTTCGAACCGGTGATGCCGGGCTGTTTTCACATTGATAGCCCCAATCTCTATCGTAACGCCTGGACCGAGGATCATGAGGAGTTGGGCGAGATTTGCGCGGACATGCTGGCGCGCGAAATCGAGCTCCACGGCGCCGATACGGTAGCGGCCTTCATCGCCGAACCGGTGCAAGGCGCCGGCGGCATGATCGTTCCCCCCGCCAATTTCTGGCCCCGGGTCCGCGAGGTCTGCGACAAGTTCGACGTGTTGCTCATCGCCGATGAAGTCGTCACCGGCTTCGGACGGACGGGGACAATGTTCGGCAGCCGCCATTGGGGCGTCAAACCGGACATCATGTGTCTCGCCAAGGGAATCAATTCGGGCTACGTGCCATTGGGCGCGACGGTCGTGAATAAACGTATCGTCGAGGCCTGGGATAAGGATGATCCCATGGCGCCGATCATGCACGGCTATACCTATTCCGGTCATCCGCTCGCGTGTGCCGCGGCGCTCGCCAATTTGGACATAGTGATCGAGGAGAACCTGCCGGCGAATGCCGGTGCGGTCGGCAGCTATTTCCTCGAACGTCTTGGCGAACTTACTCGATATCCGACAGTTGGCGACGTCCGGGGTCTCGGTCTGATGCTGGCCGTTGAATTCGTCAAAGACCGCAAGACCAAGGAACCATTCCCGGCTTTTGACCCCTATTTGATGGCCATTCAGACAAGCTGTATGACCGCAAATGTCTGGGTTCGGATTCAGGCCAACAAAATGATCTTTTCGCCGCCGCTGATATTTGAGAATTCGCACGTGGATACGGCGGTGGATGCGGTCCATGCCGCCTTGAGCCAGGTGGACGTATAGGCTCGGCGAAAACCGGCAGGCCGTCATGTGGCGTCGTGGCGGCATCCGCGGGCCCGGATCGGCGCACACGTCAATATCGCCGACTATGCGGAGAGCGCCCAAACCGCCGAGCGGGCGAAGTTCGGCCTGCCGTTCCTTGCCGATGGCGACGGTGTACGGGATGCTGATGATCTCTTCCGGGGTGTAGCGTTTACGGCTCATTTTGTCCTCCTTTCGAGGCTTCAAAATGCGCCAAACTCTCTTAACAAACCGGACCACTTCCAGGGGGCCCTCCAGATACAATGAGCGATTTAATGGAACGCTGCGCCGCGAAGTTCTCAATGCCGAGTGGTTCTCAACCATCAGGCAGGCCCAGGCCGTCATCAATGCCTGGCGCAAGCAGTACAACCAAATCCGGCCGCATCAGGCACTGAACATGAGACCGCCGTTTGCCCAAAACCCTAAATCAAACCGGTTCATACTCGGGGGGCTGGACGTTCGCTCGAATTCTGGTAAACAGCCCGCCGTGAATCCGGTGTTTGCAAATGCGAGGAATCGGCAAATGAGATTCGGTAACACAAGGCTCACGGTGGCCGCTCTGATTGCGCCGCTCCTGCTCGGGCTCACGGTGATTGCGCCCACGGGTCTCGCAGCGGAACGCGGGGACGGGCTCCAGGCCACGCTCGTCGAATGGTCGTCCGGCGAGAGCTTGGGGCGTCTTTCCCGATCCGTGCACAAGGCGGACTTCTTCCCGCTCAGCAATCACTTCATCAGCCAGGACAACGCCATATTCTGCGGCCCGGTCTCGTCGGCCATCGTGCTGAATGCGCTGCGGCTGGGAAAACGGGAGGGACTGCCGCGGGACCGGAGCTCGATCGGCAAAGACGAGATGGCTTGGCTCTGGAAGGGGGCCGACCCGTTCTACGGCAAGTACACGCCCAACAACGTTCTCAGCGAGCGGACCAAATCCCGGCTCGAGGTCCTGGGCAAGCCCATCCTCATCAAGGGCGAGGCGAAGCGCGACTACGGCCTGCAGCTGCGCCAGCTCGCACAGGTCCTGAGAAGCCACGGCCTCAAGGTCGTGACCCGGGTGGTGGACCCGGGTGCGGACTCCTCGGTGATCCGGCGGGAAATCGCCGCGAACCTCGCCACCGGGGACGACTACGTGCTGGTCAACTACGCGCGCAAGGCGCTGGGCCAGAAGGGTGGCGGTCACATCTCCCCGCTCGGAGCGTATGACGAAGGCAGCGATTCCTTCCTGATCATGGACGTCAACCCCAACCGCGCGCCCTGGGTATGGGTCGCGGCAGAGGACTTGATCGCGGCGATGCGGACCTTCGATACCGTCGAGAACCGCGGCTATCTCCTGGTTTCGGACGCGGAGTAGGGAAGTCGGGAGGGTCCGGCAAGCAGGGGCCGGGGTTCTCGCCCGCCAGGATCGCCGCCGCCCGACGATCCTGGCGGTGTCGTCAAAACCGACGAGGTGAAAGATGTCCTTGCCGGTATCGATGCCAATCACGGTCAAGTCGTCAAAGTAATCGGGCTTGGTCTGCTAGGCTGCTCCTCCTCAATAAAGCTGGTCCAAGTCTTTACGGACCAACCGGCACGAAAAGCAGCCGGTCCACCAAATTGACGGCAATCACAGGGGCCGAAATTAGGCTGCCAGTAATTGCTGAATCGGCAATCTCCGCACTTCCGTCTCGGGGCGGGATAAATAAAATTCGGCCACAAAATGACCCTCTGACTCCAGGCCAGTCGGGTCAATATCCTGACCTCTAAGCTTGTCGACCACCTGTTTTTGTTCCTCGGCACTGGCGAACTTTCTCTGCCGAAAATATTTGCCGGTCAGTTTCTCGGTCACATACCCCCATCGACGAAGCTCGTTTTCAATCCGGTCATAGGGAAACATCCGCAGCACGAAGTTTGCGATCCATGCAGGTTGGTTTGCCATCGCGTGGGGGACCAACTGTTCGAAGCTCTTCTCCGTCACGTAGCCAACACACCCGGTTGAAATCATCAGATCGACGGGTTCCAGATTTTCCCCCACGTCCTGTGGCAGCTTTTGCTCTTCCAGGTTCAACGGCAGGCCCTCGTCGACCAAACCGACTTCCTCCGCGAAGGCGATGGCGTTTTCGGCCTGATCAATGCCGATCATCGTTATGTTCTCCGGATCGCCTAGATCCCCAAAGAACTGCTGATCGTTTTGAATGACCTCTTCCGGGCTAGCGGTGCCGAGTTCGTCCTGCGTCCAATGATCATAGAGCTCGTCCATGGAGAGGTCGTGCTTCAGGAGCGCGGCGTTGACGCCGTAGGAGCAGCCCAAATCCAATACGCAGACCTCTTCCTGTTCGCGCTGTTGGCGAAGTCGGGAAATCAGCCGTTGAAACAGTGGCTTGGCGTTGCTGGGGATGCTGTAGTCGAGTTTTTCGAGAGTACGGAAATAGGCTCGCGGGTCGGGCCGATCGTAGATAGTGCCCATGTCGGCTTTGGCTTCATTGATGCCCGAATACTCGTTGCCGCTTTTCAATTGTTCCTCCTCTGTTTACGACTGGGCGCGACGATGCAAGCGCCCGACGCCCCCGCCGCCAAAGCGAAGGCGCGCCAGATCGTTCAACTTTCTTGGCTTCAGTTTGAACGCCGGCAAGCTGGGCGGGGTGGGGCAAATGACAGCCGTGTTAAACTGCGGCGGCTATCTTCCGATGGAGTTAACGCAGATCTCTGACGTACCTATCCGGCGCGCACGATGCTTTTGATTTTACCGCGAGGGCGATTTGAAAGCCGGGCGATCTCATTGTCTTGCTCTTTGATCGCTGTATGCGCCAGATCGAGCAGATCATCTCCAAACGACTGATCGAGGTGCTCTCTTGGCACGCGTCGGTTCGAGGTTATCGCACCGTCCTCATAGGTCACATTGAACACAATATAGGCCGGGCCAGGGCCTTTGGGTTTCTTACGAGTCATCGGAGTTCATGGCCCCGTCGGGCGATGGCACATCGTCAGGCCCCGTGGATTTCTGGGATTTTTTCTCCCGGGCTTCCTGCTTCTCTTGCGTGCGTTTCGCCTTTTTTTCAGCCTTGCGGCGCTCGCGTTCCCGCTTTTCGAAGGAGTAGTTCGGTGTTCGGGCCATTGCCTTTCTTCCGGGTTGGCATACTTCGCCTGGATTGGCTTAGCCTAGATTGGACGCAATCGGCTTGGCGATGGACGGGTCCTATCCTGGTCCCTTCCATCGCTCAAGTAGCAGGCCTTAGTCGGCGGCGGTCAGATTCTCGGCCGACGATTTGCCGTTTTGCCCGGCGCGGACCTCAAACGAGATTTTCTGTCCTTCCCCCAGGCTGTGCATGCCGGCAGCCTCAACGGCCGAAATATGAACAAAAACGTCGTTGCCGCCGTCCTCGGGCTCGATGAAGCCATAGCCCTTCTGGGCGTTGAACCACTTAACTGTTCCAGTAGTCATTCGATTAGTACCTTTGTGTAGAATTTAACGAACCGCCACGACCATTCGCGGCGATAAATTTGCTCGGATATGCAGGGAAAATTTTGTTCGCGGCCCTCAGGCCGTGGCGAAAATCGCCAAAATATACGAGAAACCTGACCGCTATATAGGCGCGGGCATGCCGATTGGCAAGTTTATTTGGGTTGAACGTTGTGAAAGACACCAAAAGGTGTAGGGTTCTCCAACCGGTGCGCCACAGGGGCGCGTCTCGTTCCCAGCGGAAGGCTGGGACGACTTTCGGCGACATCTCGAACTCGGCCGGCGCTGGCGCGTCATTCCGGAATTCCATCCGGTGCCGGCTCCAATTTCGCGCGGACGGCACTTCGTCCGCTGGTCAGCGCCAACGACAGACGGCGAATTCCAGCCTGCCGATGACCCGCCCGGGAAGCCGAAGGCCCCGGCAATCCGATGTGATTTCAGTGTCGGCGGATCGTCGAACTCATGCGAGGAGGAAATATGCGAAGCAAGGCACACGTCAAAGCCGCGGCACTATTTGCCAAAAATAAGGAACAAAGCGACAAGATAAAGAAAGCGGACCGAAAGATGATCGACGAGAGGGATAAGGCCCGAAAGGAGCGGCTGGCGAAAATGGATCGTCTAAAGGCGCTGCGGCTGGCCAAGGAAGCCGCGGACAAGGAAGCGGACGAGAACCTCCAATAAGTCCGGTCCTGGCCGAGGCTGTTGATAAACCTGAATATTCGGGATTTTCCGATGTCCGCATTTGGTAACAGCGGACTGGCGATCCAGCACGGGGGCCAGCCCACTATTTGACGCAGAGCGGACATCGGGCAGCCGGCCCTGGTCTGCCCCCGTTAAGTGGTCCACTGCTTATGAGAGAGTTGGACGTATTCAGGCGCGAAGGACAACGTGAGTATTTGGAAAGGCGAGGCTTACGCCGCAGCCTTGTTTTTGCCCAATTCATCCCGTACCAGGGTGAAGATTGCGATATGAAGGCGCTCGCGCGTGGCGCAGGCGGGCTGCGGAAACCAACGAAACTGAAATCGGGCCAAGTGGCGGCACGTCTGAGGGAGTTGGCTATCGAGGTCATCGTTAAACCACACTCGGCCGACCGCGCCTTCACAGGCAACCGCAGGACAAGGAGGCGATGATGCGTTTGGGAAGAATGACGGCGTTTGCGCTCGGCTTCATTGCTACAGGACTCGCGTTCGGAACCCAGGCCAAGGCCGCCGAGGAGAGCGGCACCTTCAGCCTGCTCGTGAGCGCCACCACGGACTACGCCACGATCGACCATGCCGGCGTGAAAATCACCGGCGGGGGTCTTTACGGAACTATGTCCGTGGTACGAAGCAGCGGTGGGCTCTTTCCCGAGGGCATTGATTTTCTCGCGACGTGCGTGGTGTACGCGACGATCTCGAAGGACAAGTCTGACGTGATGAGCGCTTGCACGATGACCGACCCCTCCGGCGACAGTTTATTCTTGCGGGCGAGGCGGTTGGCCGGCGGCATCGAGGAGGGCGAGGGCGGCGGCGGCCGGAATGACCTGGTGGGCGGGACCGGTAAGTATGCCGGGATAAGCGGCAACTGCCCCTACGAGACGAAGTACCTGCCGGACGACCGCCTGATCTCCAGGACCGACTGCGCTTGGCAGCGGTAATCCCCC
>LXNI01001583.1_pt1 | contig 18837 bp, 14 predicted proteins | sample 809091 | NCBI WGS metagenome assembly LXNI01 (sample SAMN04870527, study PRJNA318959) | sponge metagenome | biome: 01000161; feature: marine sponge reef; material: water | host: Sarcotragus foetidus | place: Greece: Milos, Mediterranean Sea | collected 2013-05-29 | depth 5-7 m | reverse complement strand
ATCGCTTTGTAAATATCTCTTTGGTCAATGAACTGTTGCAAATGTGTGACAGATTGGGGCTGGACAGCAGAGAGGTGCTGGAGGCGGCGGCAACTAAACCCTTCGGTTTTACCAGGTTTACGCCGGGGCCGGGAGTGGGCGGGCCTTGCATTCCCGTAGATCCGCACTATCTTTCCTGGAAGATGAGGTCGGTCAACGCCAGCGCGCGCTTTATCGAACTGGCCAACCAGATCAACGCCGAAATGCCCGGTTTCTGGGTGCAAAAAGTGCAGGATGCCCTCAATGACGCCGGCAAAGCAGTCAAAGGTAGCCGCGTCCTCGTTCTCGGCGCGGCCTATAAGCCCGACATCGCCGACGCACGCGAGTCGCCGGCTATCGATATCCTGCAACTACTCCTGCAGAAAGGCGCGCAGGCCGCCTATCACGATCCATTCATTCCATCTTTGGCCGATAAAGGGGTGCCGCTCACCGCAGTCGCCGATCTCGAAGGAGAAATCCAGAAGGCCGACTGTGTTGTGATCGCCACCGCGCACAGCGCCTATGATTGGGCTTCCATCGAGCACGGCGCCGCTATACTGGTTGATACCCGCTTCATCGTCAATCGTCGCTCGTGAATCACCTCCATCCACAGGTACGCCGCGAGCCGCTGTTCATTGCTCCGAAGGATGCTGTTCAGAGCTTCCTGTAATGCGTCAGGTCCCCTTGCGCGCCCCTTCCCGCGCCTACTTATGTTGGCTGCCCATTGAACGGGGTTGCATGCCATGTGCCCGCAATATCTGACGAATCGTTTCGACCGAAATCTGGTCAACGATCTGATCATCGATCAGGTGCTTGCGCAGCCGCTGCAACGACCACTGTTTGAACGGCAGATTCAGAGAAGTGGGATCGGCAGAGGCAATATCAACAATCGCCTTCCGCTGCGCCTCCGTAAACACAGGAGGGCGCCCGGGCGATTTTCCGCTGCGCAGACCATCGAGTCCATCTGTATTGTAGCGATGGATCCACTTCCGCACGTTGATCGGATGCAGATCGACTTCGCGGCTGATTTCCTGGACCTTGTGCCCTTGAGCAGACAGGAGGATGATCATCAGGCGTTGAACTGAAACGTCATTCTCCATATTCTGGATTATGCGCTCCAACTCTTCCCACTCTTCCTCCTCCAATTTTCGAACATAGAGTGCCATGTATTCTCTCCATTAATGTCCGCCGGCAATTGCCCGCCCGAACGGGGACGGCGAACAAAACCTTTCTCTACAACTGAAATGTGCGGCTATTGTCGTCTACAACCCTCTGACTATAGTTTATTACGTGCCTCAGAAGCCTTCGGTGCATATTTTGCCAGGTTTCACTCTGCAGAATCGCCCGCAGCCGCTCCAGATCGGACACTTCTCCAATCGTTAGCATTTGCGGCCCATTTCCATAAATGGTATACCAGACTTCGGCAGGGTTAATTCCCAACCGCATGAGTCCTGGTGCATACTCTCGCATGACAAACTCAAAATAGGGTTGTTCGTGTCCCATTTTGATGTCCCACTGCATCAACAGTCGTACCATATGTACTCTGGCTGCACCTGGCAGGAGCGTCAAAACGCAACCTGCAACCACCCCTCTTTACACTGGGGTGAATCTATTTATGCGCATGACATCATATCAAGAGTCCTCTAAGATCGCAACTTTTCTATGTCGCTTTTTTCTCTGTATATTCTGTTGCCAGATTTTCCTGTTCGGCGGGCCCGATCTCCTGTTGGCCGCGCCCCCTTCCGAAAACCACATCCCCTATCGCCTGCTCCAGTCACAGTCAGCGGACGCTTCGCATCTGCTCCTGCAACCCGCGCTCGAAACATCGTTGGATCTTCTTACCCACACGCTCGATGTTCGCGTCGCCACCGTTGACGGCCGCTCGCTAACACTCCAAATCGAAGCCGCCTACCGCCTGCATAATGACGAAGACGAGGCGATCACCGCAACCTTGCTCGTCGCACAGCCCGCCGGCGCCGCCGCGGGCGAGCGCCCCCTGCCTCGGAACATCGCAGTGACGCTCGACGGACAGCCACTCGCTCTGCAACCCGCCGGCCAGAACGTGGGCCAGAGCGTTCAGGCAGAGTTCGAAGCAGACGCCCGGCGCCGCCTCATCCTCCGTTACGAACTGCCCCTCGCCGTAACTCAAACCTTTGACTTCCATTACCCAATTTCCGAGTTGCTCGCGTGGTCCAGCGATATCAGTGGCTGGCGCGTAACCATCGATTTCGCCAACATGGAGCAGTGGCTGGCCCCATCGGACAGCTGGCTGCAAATATCGCCCCGCGGCTGGAAAGTGCGCGCCAACCAACTGGAGTGGCTGCGTGAGGAGCGCCCACCGACCACAGATGTACACTTCCAGACGCTTCATCCCCAGTGGATCCAACAGATTCGCGCTGCCCAAAACGAAATTCTTGCAAACAACCAGGTCGAATCTCAACAGCATCTGGGCGATCTGTACGCGCAACTTCACCAGGCCCCCGCACTCGGCGCCTCCGCCCGCGAACGCTTCTATGAACAGGCCCTGGCCGCCTACACACAAGCGCTGCGACTGGCCGAAGAACACAACCGGTTAGACGCTGTCCACGCCTCCGTGCGTTACCGGCTGGCGGCCCTCTACCGCAGACGCGCCATCGCCGCAGATGGCTCCGTCGATAGCGTCTATGTCGCGCTCATGGTTGCGGAAGCGGAAAAAGCGCTTCCAGCCATGCCGCAAGGACCGACCCGCCTCGAACTGCAGAACTGGGTTGCCCAAGGTCTGCTGCAACAACTGCGGACAGCCCGTCTGCAGGAAAACTGGCCCAAGGCTCTACTGCTGACCGAACGGCTGGCTCGTCTGCCCGCCGATGTCGTCGATCCGGCCACCCTCGAAGCCGAACGGCGCGCGATCATCCTGCACGAAGTGCTGCAACAATTGAATGAAGGCAACGAAGAGGCCGCTGTTTCCCTGGTAGGAGAAGAGGTCCTTACCGGCGAGACCCTGCCCTCACCTGAGTATCGCGCGCTTTTTGCCAATTGGCAGATTACAGTTACATTGAACCAGAATGACGTATCCATCAATTCCATTGCGCACCCCATCTTTCAGAGGCGCGTTGATAGCGAGAGCGCCCTGAACACTCTGCTGAACAGTTGGTCTGCTTCCGGAGTGACAGATGTACTACTTACCGAGGAGGCCGGCGGGTTCCTTATCCAATTGGACCGACTCGACGCCCGTAAACGTCGGCTTCTGGCTCAGAACACACCCCAACAGCCCGATTGGGCACTGTTGCGCAGCGCCATTCTGGCGGCGGAACAGGAGACACGACAAGAGACCCGCCTCCTGTGGCAGCGTACCACCCAGTCGATCGAAGTGGATTTTCGATCTGTTGGGGACCAATGGTACAGTATGGCTGCGTCACTGGAACGAGAGGCAGCCGCAGCCGCGGAAGCACCCGCACCTGCAGCCAATCGCGCCGAAGCCGCCGCGCTGGAAATCCGTCAGTCTCTGCGGGCGGCGCAGCATCGGCTCGAAGCGTCCCGCTGGCGGCGCCTTGTCTCCGACAGCACCGTCCAGGTCGTAATAGGCGATTCGCCCGACGCGACTTCTCCGCAACGGGTCTGGCTTTTGGGCTTGACAGATGCGCCGCAGCGGTTGACCAACCAGTTTGAGAGCATTAACACAGTGCGGCTCTGGCTTGCCATCGCCTTGGGGATCTTCCTCAGTTCCCTGTTTGCCGGCCTGCTGTGGCGATTGCTCTGACGTCTGAACTGTGATTGATGCGCTTGCCGGATTGACAGGCTCCGATCCACTACCATTTCGTTAACTTGAAATCGACTGGTGGTCGTCTGCCTGGCAACCTGATAACATAACTATGCGTGATCAAAAGAGCACCTCACATCTCCCAAATGCACAGGAACCCTCGCGTCCTGCCTCCCATCTGTCCGAGCAATCACCCGCCGCCCCTGACGATGCTGCCGATACCCTGATAGACGAGCGCGACGAATCCGGCGAACTGGCCAACGCGCCCTTCGCCTATTTCCGTGAAGGGCGGGTGATCACACTCCTGCTGCTCGGCGGCATCTATCTCATCCTGGCGCTCTCACTAAGTGCTGCCGGTTGGACGGGCGCTATGAGCATGAGCATGTTGGTAGCTGTCGTCCTGGGCGCGCTGGCAATGGGCGCATTGATTTCTTTCAGCCGCTTTGACAGCTTCTTCATGCTTTCCCACAGCTTTGCGACCGGGTTGGCATGGGTCTTCTATCTGATGACCTTTCTCGTGGAAGACGAACAGCGGGTGCAGGCTTTCATCGATAAGGGAATCCCCGTCCTGCAGGCCAGGGCCTACTTCCTGCTGGAACGCTGGCTCGAATGGATCGAAGCCGCCATCAACCAGCAAGCCAGCAACGACAACGTTGTCTTCATCTTCGAAATCGGCTTTCTTGTCTGGTGGCTCACCTACCTGGGCGTCTGGTCGGTCTTCCGGCACGGCCATGTCTGGCGCGGCGTCCTGATGGCCGGCATCGCGCTCCTGGTCAACACGCACTACGCACCGGTATCGGTGATGGGATTCCTGGTTGCATACTGCATTGCCGCGCTGCTGCTCCTCGCCTGGACCACTCTCATCGACCATCGCCAGCGCTGGCGCGCCGATAGCATCTATTTCAGCGAGGACATCAACTTCGACTTTATGCGCTCCGGCTTCATGTATACAATGGCCGTGATCGCTCTCGCCTTCATCGCGCCCAACATGGGGCGCAGTCTCCCTTTCCATGACCTGCTGCAGCCCGTCAACATGCGCTGGGAGGCGGCCATGCAGGAGTGGAACCGCCTCTACCAGGGGCTGAATCGGCAGACCCGGGCGGTCCAGACAGGTTTTGGCCGCACCTTGACCCTGGGCGGCGAACGCGTCGTCGGCGACCGCCTCATCATGGAAGTGGACGCGGGGACAGGTCGCTACTGGCGGGCCGTTGCCTTCGACCGTTTCACCGGCCGGCAGTGGATCAACACCGCCGAGGGCGAGGTCAATTACCGCACCAATCAGTCCATCCCTACGACGCTGTGGTCCGCCCGCGCTCCGGTCACACAGACCATCACCATTCGTACGCCAACCGGGAATATCCTACTCGCCATGCCGGATGTCGTGCAGGCCAGCATCCCACTGGCCGCGCTTGAGCAGCCGCTTGCCTATGCCAACCCGGCCGATTCGGCTTCGACAAACCAGGATGATACCGAACTGACGTGGGCGCGCTCCAGAATCACGCTGGAGCAGGGCGACAGCTACCAGGTCGTCAGTAACTATACCACCGTCACCGTGCGGGAGTTACGCGAGGCGGGCATTGTCGAATATCCAGCGCAGGTTCTGACCCGCTACCTCCAGCTCCCCCTCAGCTTTTCGCCCCGCATCACCGAGTTGGCCGAACGGGAAATGGCCAACGCGTCCACGACCTACGACAAGGTTAAAGCGCTGGAGCGATTTCTGCGTGCTTTCGACTACGACGAAGGCATTCCCGCGCCGGCCGCGGATGAGGACCCGCTGGAGTATTTCCTGTTCGACATCCAGCGCGGCTATTGCGACTACTACGCCTCGGCCATGGCGGCCATGCTGCGCAGCCAGGGCATACCCGCCCGTACGGCCAGCGGCTACGCCGAAGGAACCCTCGATCCGGAGACCGGCACCTATCTGATAACAGAACGCGACGCGCATACCTGGGTGGAGGTCTACTTCCCCCAATATGGCTGGATCGAGTTCGAGCCGACCGCCGGCGAGAGCATTCTGGACCGCCCTTCGGGAGCAGAGCTCCAGGACAGCGGGATAATCCCCGGTATGGATGACTTCTCACTCGAAGACGAGGATTTTCTGTTTGATGACGCGCTGGACTTTGAAGAAGAGTTTCCCCAGGACATCGCCGGCCCGGTTACGGGTATCGGCGGCCTCCAAACTCGCTCCCCTCTCTTCACTACCAGTTTCGCCGTGGTAATTCTGACACTTATTGCGGGCGTCTGGCTACTGCGCCGCCGCATGTATCAGGGTCCCAAAGCCTTTTTGCAGGAACCGCAAATCTACTATGAACGGCTGCTGAACTGGACTGCACGGCTGAAGATGCCGCTGCGCCAACGGCAGCCGCAAGTTCTCTCACGCTCGCCGAGTGTTCCAAACCCGCAGCAGATGCCGAGCGAGATTCTGCGGCGGGCGCCCGCAGAGCAGGCGTTGACGCCCTACGAACGCGAGGCCCAAATTGCAGAGGGTCTTCCCCAGGGCAGCCCTTTTATCCGCCGTATCATCGAAATCTACGTTCAGTTCCGCTATGCACCCCGCCCGGAGCATCTTGGCGACGAAGTCCGGCACGAGCTGAACGACAACTGGCGCCAACTTCGCCCCGTGCTGTTGAAGGCATGGCTGCAGCGAAGATTCAGTTGGCGCGCCTCTGCCGGGCAGAATTAGAGGAAATAGGTGCTACGCAGCCATCCACAATGCGCGACCATGTAGAGCAGCCGCGCCTTGGTGCCCTGACAGTTTGCGGCCACTGTCCTCTGCAATTTTGGCGGTCGGGCCTTCGGCCCTCCCTTGTGCAGGGGCTGCGCCCCCGCAACGCCCCCCCACAAAACCATCGCTCACCGACCTTGTGTGCGCATTCCAGCAGTGCCGCTCCACCAACGTGGCTGCCGCCAACCGAACACGCCATCAGATAGCCCGAATGTCGGCAGGGATGGAGGACCGGTTAAGGCGGGCACTGCATATCGATTGGTAGTTACAGGAAATATTCGAAGCGTCTTACACGGTTGCCAGGGACCGGCAACCGCAACTATCCGGAGCGGGCCGCTCCAGTCGGGCGCAGAAGCACCACCTGCGTCTCCTCCGGCAGACTGCTCTTCGTGAGCTTGAGCGTATCCGTCACTTCAGGATCGCTGATACCCAACTCATTGAGAAAGCGGTCCACCGGCTCCAAAGATTCAGACAACTCTCCGCGCAGACCCTCGTGGCGGTATTGCATCGGTACGACGATGCGCGGGTCCAGCTGGCTGATCACCTCGGCAATACGCGAAACGTCCGGAATATGCGGTCCGCTCACAGGCGCCAGCAGCACGTCGATATCGCCCAGCTCCTCCCCGCCGACGCTGGCCGGGACCTGTCCCAGCTCTCCCAAATGGCCGACTGTCAGGCCGTCGAAGTCCAGAAAAAAGACGACGTTGCGTGTACCGTTCAGGGAGGTCGACAGGCCTGTCACCAGCACCTGTTTCACCTCGTAGTCACCAGGGCGGCGCAGGATCTTCGGCTCCCCGCCGCCAACACCTGTATCTTGGACCTGGGCAGACGAGTCACTACTGATGGTCACAATATCGGCCTGCATCTTGGGCAACTGGATGCCCGTGGCCTTCCTGCTTAAAGGGTCGCAGATCGCGGTGACGCGGCGCTCTCGCAGACGAAAGCAGGAGAAACCATACCAGGTGATGTCCACAGTCCTGTCCTTTCTTAAGTGCCAAAAGCTCTGATGATCTAGCGCAGAGCCGCTCTCCGAATAATGCAGCGTCGCCGCGCCCGCTGTTGTCTATCCGCAGTCCGGAACCAGACTCGTAACGCATAACGATCATACATCACCAGTACGCCTCCCCCCAAAGCGCGGGCGATCTCCACAGACGACCACCTCTTCGACGCAGCCCGTTCGGGCGTTTCCTACCTGCCCAGCCGTAGTCGACTCACAACCCTGAACGGGGCGGTCAAAGGCCCTCTCTATCCCCTCTCTTCTGTCCTTTTGGGCGGTCGGGCCTTCGGCCCTCCCTTGTGCAGGGGCTGCGCCCCCGCAACGCCCCCCTCTGTCTACCCACCGTACTGGTTCTTCCCCACCACTGTGGCATGCCGGCAGTGCGTCGCATCCAACCTGGCGGCTGCCAACCGCATACGCAATAAGCTAGCCTGAACCGCGGCGGAGACCACCGGCTGGCCGCGACAAACACTCTATGTGGCTTTGTAGTTACGGCGTATCTTTGCTCATTGTCTGCTCAAGCACTATCATAACCGCACTGTACCGTTTTCTGCTCTTGGTAGTCACTCATCTGGCAACTGAAAACAGGAAGCGCGAAAAAATGGTGATGCGCGATACGTCGGAGAAACCCTCTATGGACGAACAGTCTGTGCGTCAAGCAGTAACTGCCCGCTTTTATCAGTCGCTGGCCCAAAGTGATGTCGAAATCACCGCAATTCCTCAAGCCCAGCTGCAAGCCATCGTCAACGCGCTGGCCGACGGCGTCTTTGCCGTTCTCGATGAGGTGGAAACCGAAGCCGATCATCCCATCACCGCCACAGAATCGCCCGCGAGTGACCCTAAGGAGCGTGATTCGGAATCCCCTGCAGCGTATTCCTCCGATGCCGCCACCGACGACCTCGAATCCGAGGAACTGCTCTGGTCAGGCCGGCCCTACCTTTCGATCGGTACTCGCTACGAACTGACTACCCAACGAGTACGGCTAATTCGTGGTCTGCTTGGCCGCAATTACCACGAGATAGAGTTGGTGCGCGTACGCGATACTTCGGTGACCCAACATCTCGGCGAAAGGGCACTGAACGTGGGTGATGTCACGATCACCAGCGCCGATCCCAGCCATCCTGAATTCACGCTCCACAACGTCAAAGATCCGATGGAGGTGCGTGAACTGATCCGTAAGGCCACCATGCAGGAACAGAAGCGGCGCGGCCTCCACTATCGCGAGGAGATGTAGCGGTGACCTCCACGGCAGCTGCAGAACAGACCCAACGCCAGCACGAGGAGATGCCGGTCGCGAAAACGCCCCTCTTCGAATTAGCCCGCCAGGCCGGCGAACTGGCCCTGACGATGCAACAGGATGGCCTGCGTTCAATCCATTCCAAGTCAACGCCCAATGACCTGGTCACCGAAGCCGACCTCGCCTGCGAGACACTGATTCGCGACCGTCTGGCCTCCCTCACACCCAATTTCGGCTTCTGGGGCGAAGAAAGCGATGAACAGCCGGATGACGAGTATTTTTGGCTCGTGGATCCCATCGACGGCACGATCAACTTCGCCGCCGGCGTGCCCTGGTTCGGCATCAACATCGCCCTCATCCACCGTGAAAAGACCTTGTTCGGTCTCTCGCTGATCCTGCCTCAATTCGATCTCTTCTGGGCGCAGGCCGGCCGGGGCGCCTTTCTCCGCCGCCAAAACGGCCAGCAGCAGCGCCTGCAGGTCAGCCAGGCATCTTCGCTGGCGGACGCGCTGCTCACAACCGGCTTCCCTTACCACCGCGCGGTCAACGACGACAACAACGCCGCCGAATTCGCCCGCATCATGCCAATCTGCCGCGGCGTAAGGCGCATGGGCGCATCCTCGGCCGATCTGGCCTACGTGTCCGCCGGCGCCTTCTCAGCCTACTGGGAGGGATGGATCCAGCCGTGGGATGTCGCGGCCGGCGTCCTGCTTGTGCACGAGGCGGGCGGCCTCGTCACCAACTACGCCGGCGCGCCCTTCCGCCTGACCGACCATAGCATCATCGCCAGCAACGGCCAGCCGGGCGTCCACCAATCATTGCTGCAGGCAATACAAGAGGCTCGTTCAGGGAAGTTCGATCAGAACTGACAGAAAGGCCTAGGACAAATGGACAAGAAATCAGTGCAAGAGCAGTTCGGCGCCCATGCGCGGACCTATATCACCAGTCGGCCCCACGCCAAAGGCGCCAGTCTCCAACGGCTGGTCGATCTGGTCGAACCGCAGCCGCACTGGCAGGCGCTGGACATCGCCACCGCCGCCGGCCACACCGCCTTCGCCTTCGCCCCCCACGTCGCCCACGTGCGAGCGACCGACATCACGCCGGAGATGCTGACCGTCGCCCGCGAGCAGACCGCGACACGCGGCATCGACAACGTAACCGTCGAGCACGCCGATGCCGACAACCTGCCCTATGCAGACGGTCGGTTCGATCTCCTCACCTGCCGCATCGCGCCCCACCACTTCCCCGACGTCGGCGCTTTCCTGCGCGAGTCCGTGCGCGTGCTGCGCCCCGACGGCATTCTGGCGGTTGTGGATAACGTCGTACCAGCGGGCGTCGCCGGCGATTTTGTCAACGCCTTCGAGAAACTGCGCGATCCCAGCCACGGCCGCTGCCTCAGCACGGAAGAGTGGCTGGAAGGCTACTCGCAGGCCGGCCTGGAACTGTCCCAGCATGAAATCCTCGAAAAACAGATGGTCTTCGAAGATTGGGCCGCCCGCCACGATCCCGTAATGCAGTCCTACCTGCGGGCTCTCCTCTTTCACGGCCCCCCCGAAACGCAGGAGTTCCTCCATCCCCGCAGCGAGGACGGCCGCACGCTCTTTCACCTGCAAGAAGGGCTGTTCATCGGCCGCAAACAGGACTAGACGGCAGGGGCCGACCCGGGGGGAGAAGAGGCAAATCTTACTTTTCCCTCCTCTCTGTTTCACGCCAGACCCGCTACGGATCGGGGCTGAAAGGAAGGCGCCATGGCCGGTCGGTCAATACCCTCTGCCGCGATTCGGAGTTCACTGTACCGTATGATCCGAAAGGCGACACTCCGAAATTGAATTCAATCCTGCCCTCCTAATCTCCCCTGAGTCAACGGCTGACCCTCACTCGCGACTTTTTGTTCCCTTCGCCGCATATACCTTGAATGGGCCGAAACAAACTACACCAATCGTCCCACCTATCCACCAGGGAAGTAGAAACACCAGCATACCGCCAGCCCAATGCGGAATCAGATCGGGAAAATTAACACTGAGCACGTAGAGAATACCAACAGCAACTGACCCCCCCAATCCCATAGCCAGAATTGAAAGTACTTGGGGCCGGTATTTCTCAATAGCGCGCCGCCCTCCTCTTATGCAGGTCTTCACCGGTAGCCGAACCCTTTCCCAAAGCTGCAAATCGGTTGTGGGCACAGATGTCATATTAGCCGAACACGCGTATCCGCAGCAAGCAAAAAAGTCACACAAGGCCCTACCCGGCTCGGCTCCATTTAACGCCCATTCCTTGCCCATTCCCCTGTTATGCAGTAGGCTTACGTCTTGTAGTAGATAATCATGGCTGTCTGTGTTGCCGGGTCAGAATGTCCCCCGCTGAGCAGACAGTCACTTAGTTAAAAGAATCTCCGGAACCGAAGGAATCTACATGACAGAAATACGCTTTGGCACCGATGGCTGGCGCGGACGCATGGCCGATGACTACACCTTTGCCAATGTGCGCCGCTGTGCCCAAGGCTTTGCCAACTGGCTTTTGGACGGGGGCTATGCCTCCCAAACGGTCGTCGTCGGTCACGACAAACGCTTCCAGGGCGAGTCTTTCGCCGCCGCGGTGGCAGAGGTGCTGGCTGCCAACGGACTCCAGGTCCTGCTGATAGACGGGGCCGCGCCCACCCCGGTGATCAGCTTCGCCGCCGTCGACAACAACGCCGTCGGCGCCGTAAACATCACCGCCAGCCACAATCCGCCCGAGGACAACGGCTTCAAAGTGCGCGACGCCAGCGGCGGCGCGGTGCCGCCGGACGGACTGGCCGAAATCGAAGCCCGTATTCCCGATACGAGCGGAGTCCGCAGCACGCCTCTGGACGCGGTCCTGGCTGAAGGCACCGTAAGCTATCTCCAGCCCCAGGCCGCCTATCTCGCCCATCTGACCAGCCTGATCGACGTCACCCGCATCCGCGACGCCGGCCTCAAAATCGTCGTTGACAGCATGTGGGGCAACGGCGCCGGCTGGCTGACCGAGATCCTCGGCGGAGGCAAAACCGAAGTCATCGAAATCCACGCCCAGCGCAACCCGATCTTTCCCGAAATGGCCCGCCCCGAACCGATCCCCCCCAACGTCGACGCCGGCTTGGCTGTCGCCCGCTCCGTCGAGGCCGACTGCATCTGTATTCTCGACGGCGACGCAGACCGCTGCGGCTTCGGCGACGAGAACGGCCAGTTCGTCGACCAACTGCGCGTCTACGGGCTGCTCGCCTACTATCTGCTCGAGATTCGCGGCGAACGCGGCGCGATCGTCAAAACCCTCAGTACGACCTCGATGCTCGATAAGCTTTGCGCAGCCTACGATGTACCCTTGGTAGAGACCGGCGTCGGCTTCAAATACGTGGCGCCGGCCATGGTGGAGCACAACGCGCTCATCGGCGGCGAGGAAAGCGGCGGCTACGCCTTCCGCGACCACGTACCGGAACGCGATGGCATCCTGTCCAATCTCTGCCTGCTGGACCTGATGGTGCGTACCGGCAAGAGGCCGACCGAGCTGCTTCAGCTACTCTTCGAGAAAGTCGGCGAGCACTTTTACGACCGGATCGACATCCGTCTGACCGGCGCCGAAATGAAGGCCGCCGCCCAGCAAACACTCGACAGCGTCGATATCAACGGGCGTACCCTGGGCGGCATCGCCATCACCGAACGCATCACTGTCGATGGCTACAAATTTCTGATGGAGGATGGGGGCTGGCTGCTTGTGCGTTTCTCCGGCACCGAGCCGTTGATCCGGATCTACACGGAGACGACCCGTAAGGAAAAAGTTGCGGCGATCCTTGCCGATGGCCAAAAACTGGCGGGCCTGTAGCAGCGGGAATGCCCCCCAATTTCCCATTCATCCCGTTAGCCTTTCAGACACCCGACGAGCTTTCATACAGTGGTACTATGTGATAAAATTAACAAACAATGTATGCCGGAAAAAGGTCGAATGCAACTCCGCTCGAAAGTGACACAAGTTCCGATCCGATGCGCTGCCACTTCCCTATTTGAGCGCAAATGACTGTTCCGACGCTGGTCGACAGCCACTGCCATCTGGACCTGGAGCAGTTCGATGCCGACCGGGCCGCCGTACTTGAGAGGGCACAAGCGCAAGGGGTGCGCATGATCGTCAACCCCGGCATCGATCTGGTCCACAGCCAGCAGGCCATCGCGCTGGCCGACCTGCATCCGCAGGTATACGCTGCGGTGGGTATCCACCCCAACAGCAGCGCTGACTTCAGTGAACAGACGTTGACAAAGTTGTCCGCGCTGGCCGAGCATCCCAAAGTTGTCGCCATCGGAGAAATCGGGTTGGACTATCACTGGGAGACTGTCTCCCGCCCAACACAGGCGCAGGCATTTCGGGCGCAGCTCGACTTGGCCGCCGAACTGGGACTGCCCGTGATCATCCATAACCGGGAAGCGTCGACCGATCTGGCGCAGATCCTGGACGCTTGGGCGGCCAGCGCACGAACCCGCAACTCGCCACTGGCAAAGCACCCCTTCTGGGGCGTACTGCACGCATTCTCCGGCGACGCCGCGCTCGCGCAAGCGGCCTACAGTTGGAACTTCGCCATCGGACTGGGCGGTCCGGTCACATTCAAGAACGCCCACGACCTGCACAACCTGGCGCCGCAACTGTGCCTGGACCACCTGCTGCTCGAAACGGACGCCCCCTGGCTGACACCGCATCCATTTCGAGGCAAACGCAATGAACCCGCCTATGTTGCCCTGGTGGCCGCGCGGCTGGCCGAACTGCTGGCTGTGCCAGTAGAGGAAATAGCTGCCCGCACGACCGCTGTCGCCCGCTCACTCTTTGCACCGCTGGCCGGTGACCAGCAGCCGGAAACAGTCACGATGACTGCCGGCTGTCCATCGTAGTTCGCCGCACCGCTGGATTTACCTGCTTGCGGCTCGCCATATCAACATTTCGTGACAGTAATTCATGGTTGACCAGGTTCAAGTCGAACAGCTCACCAATACGGAAGCGAGACCCTTGGCGCAGGATATGCCGCCGATGATGCCGCGCCCGCGTACACTCAGCGCGCGCGAAACATTGGCGCAAGAGAAATTCCGTCGCGCGCTGCTGACGCCCCAGGACGCCTCCGCCCTGCTGGCCCCGGTGCGCGCGCCGCTCGAGCAGGTCGAAGAGAAAATGAAGAGCGTTGACGCCGACGTGTTTGCGCCCTTGGCCAACGCCTTTCTTGAACTGATCGGCCAGGGCGGCAAACGGCTGCGGCCGGCGCTGGCGCTCCTGGCCGCAGGGCTGCAAGAGGGACGCCCCGACCCTAACAGCCCCCGCTCCCATACAGACGGAGCAAATGGAATCCCGGCTGGCGAACGTGACCCGCATGCGCTCATCGCCCTCGCCGCTGCTGTGGAGATGCTGCATACCGCCACACTCGTCCACGATGATGTCATCGACGGCGCGCTGCTGCGCCGAGACGCACCCACGCTCAACGCCTCGTGGAGCGCTGGGGCTACGGTTCTCGCCGGCGACTATATGTTCGCCCGCTCCGCCCAGTTCGCCGCCGAAACCGGAAACGTGCGCGTTATTAACATCTTCAGCGATACCCTGCGCGTTATCGTCGATGGCGAAATGCGACAACTCTCCGATCGCAACGACTTTTACCAGGACCGCCAAGCCTACTACGATCGCATCTATGCCAAAACGGCCAGCCTCTACAGCGCCGCCACCGAAGCCGCAGCAGTTCTGGTCGGCCTGCCACCGGATCATGTCACCGCACTGAAATCCTTCGGCTATCAATTCGGGATGGCCTTCCAGATCGTGGATGACATCCTCGATTTCGTCGGCACCGACGCCACCCTCGGCAAGCCGGTGGGAAGCGACCTGCGCCAGGGCACCTTGACTTTGCCGTTCCTCTACTACCTGCGCCAACTGCCCCAGCCGCAGAAACTGGTGAGCCGGCTGCTTCACGCCAGGCAGCGCGCCGACGAGGGCGACCCCGGCATCCTGTCCGCAACCGTGCAGGAGATCGTTCAGGCCGTGCGCGCCAGTGGCGCCATCGAGGCTGCCCACCAGGAAGCGCTCGGCTTTCTCGATCACGCGGTTCACGACTTGGCTCCCTTCAATGAAAACCTCTGCCAGCGATCGCTTCTCGGCCTCTGCGTCTTTGTCGTGCAGCGCAGTAGCTGAACCGGGCCGGCCAGCGGCCAGAGATCAGCGAAAACGTCCGCACTACCTCCGGCAATCGGCCCTCTAGCCACCCATGAACGCGATGCTTCAACGACTTAGTGGTCGAGCGGACCCCGCCAGCAACAAGGCTCAACCTGGGGGCGAGGCCCACCCGCAAACGGACAGTAGACCGCCGCCGACCGACCTGGTGATCGTGATCATCTCCTGGAACGTCTGGGACCATCTGCGCGCCTGCCTTACTTCGATCGAACAGCAGAGTATACCGATAAACGAAGGACGCGCAGAACGAAAAAAGCGCTCAAACGACTCCCACTCCTCGACCCCTGTACGCCGCTTCGGACCGCGCAACGAGGCCACCCTCCAGGTCGTGGTGCTCGACAACGCCAGCGAAGACGCCACGACCTCTCTGTTGCCAAGCCGATTTCCCTGGGTGCAGACGATTTTTAGCGACGAAAACCTGGGCTTCACCGGCGGCAACAACCGCGCGCTGGAAGCGATGGGGTTCGACCCCCTGCCGTCACCGGTCACCACAGGAGAAGTCTCCAATCAGCCCGTCGGTGATCCAGCAAAGGACGCGTCTCCCCGCCCCGACGCCAAGGCCCGTTTCATCTACTTCCTCAACCCCGACACCGAACTGCTTCCCGGTAGCCTGTGGGCACTCTACAATGGCATAAACGAAGACGAGACGATCGGTGCAATCGGACCGCAACTGCGCTACACGGACGGCGTGCTGCAGAGCAACCGCCGGCGTTTCCCCGGCCCCCTCACCGGCTTCTTCGAGAGCACCTGGCTGGAGCAACTGTTGCCCCGCAACCCGTGGACCCGCAGCTATCACCTCGCCAATTGGCCGGCTGACTCCCGCCAGGATGTCGACTGGCTCGTCGGCGCCGCGCTGCTAGTGCGGGGCGATGTATTGGCCGCGCTCGGCGGATTCGATCCGCAGTTCTTCATGTACAGTGAAGAGACCGACCTCTGCCGCCGCATCAAGCATGCCGGCTGGCGCGTCGTCTACGACCCGGCCGCTATCGTCATCCACGCAGAGGGCCGCAGCAGCGGCCAGATCAGCGCCCAGCGCCACATCCTCTTCAACCGCAGCAAGGTGCGTTACGCCCGCAAATGGCATGGCCCCTTGTGGGCAGAGCTGTTGCGGCGCTATCTGCTCCTCGAATTCCGCCTGCAGTTAGCCAGCGAGTCGGCCAAAGCGTTCCTCGGCCATAAACGAGACCTGCGCCGCGACCGCATCGCCGCCTACCGCGACGTGCTGAAAAGCGGACTGGAGTGAATTGACCAGTGTCAATTTTTTCTAAGGTCGAACTCCTAAGAGTCATCGCCGAGGGCGAAACCGACCGCGTCGAGTTCAAGGAATCCTTATCAAGAAGCGCCGCTGAGAGAATCCGTGAGGCCATCTGCGCTTTTGCCAATGATCTGCCCGGCCACGGCGCGCCAGGTCTCGTTTTTGTCGGCGTGAAGGACGACAGGACCATCGTTGGCATATCGGCCACGGACCGCCTACTCCAGCAATTGGCCGACATGAAAACCGACGGCAATATAGTGCCGCCGCCTTCCTTGTCAGTAGAAAAAAGGACACTGCAGGGCAGAGAGGTTGCGTTGGTCATTGTGCAACCTTCCAATTCACCGCCGGTACGCTGCAAAGGCGCCATCTGGGTTCGCATCGGTCCCCGCCGCGGCATCGCCACAGCACAGGACGAGCGCATCCTTAACGAGAAGCGGCGTTACGGAGACCGTCCCTTTGACGTCACCCCGATTCCTACCGCCGGCCTGTCCGACCTCAACCTGACCCAATTTGAGAATGAGTATCTGCCTGCGGCGTTTTCCGATGAGATCCTGGCTGCAAACGACCGAACGCTGAATGAACAACTCGCCGCGACAAAAATGATAGAATCCGCCCAGCAGCCCAACGCAACTCTGCTGGGTCTGCTTGCAATCGGCAAGAATCCTCAGGACTTTCTACCCGGTGCATACGCACAATTTCTCAGAATTCGCGGCAAAGAGTTGGCCGATGATATTCTTGACAGTGAGGATATTGGTGGAGCCATTCCCGACCTTCTGCGACGTCTGGACGAAAAATTGCGCGCACATAACCGTACAGTGGTGGATATTACCTCCGGCGACACCGATCTGCGCACTGCACTGTATCCCATGGAAGCCCTGCAACAGATCACCCGAAACGCGATAATGCATCGGACGTACGAAGCAACGAACGCACCGGTTCGCGTCAGCTGGTTCAGCGATCGCATCGAGGTGATCAGCCCCGGCGGACCTTACGGAACGGTTTCTCCAGAGAATTTTGGCCAGCCGGGACTCACCGACTACCGCAATCCCAATCTGGCCGACGCGATGAAAACACTGGGCTATGTTCAGCGCTTCGGCGTTGGCATCGACATCGCCAGACGACACTTAGAACAGGCAGGGCATCCTCCTCCAGAATTTGATGTATCCAGCAACCATGTGCGGGTTGTATTCTTTACGGCGCGTCAAGATTTGGCTACAGCAAGATGAGCGTCCCCGTTCTAACCTTCTTCAATAACAAGGGAGGCGTCGGCAAAACCTCTCTCGTCTACCATCTCGCCTGGATGCTGTCCGATATAGGATACCGGGTGCTCGCTTGCGACCTGGATCCCCAAGCCAATCTTACCGCCGCCTTTCTCAACGAGGAGCGGCTAGAGGAACTGTGGCATGAAGACGCGGACGGGCAGACAATAATGCAATGTGTCCGACCCCTGACTCGTGCAGGCGATATCCAGTCCCCCGTTCTCGTACAGATTTCCCCTTCTCTTGACTTGATACCGGGAGATCTGGCTTTGGCCGGATTTGAAGACACCTTGTCTACTGAATGGCCCAACGCGTTGGGTCCCAGCGAATTGTATCGTCCCCTTCGCGTCTTGACCGCATTCTCAACCGTGATGCAGGATGGAGCGCAACAGATGAATGCCGACATTGTTCTGGCCGATGTCGGCCCCAACCTTGGCGCCATCAACCGTTCAGCATTGATTGCAACCGACTACATTATTGTTCCTCTCGGGGCAGATCTGTTCTCCCTCCAGGGTCTGCGTAATCTCGGCCCCTCGCTGCGCCAATGGCGCGAGGATTGGGTCAAGCGCAAGGACAACTGGGTTAGGCCGGAGTTTATACTGCCTGCAGGTGCGATGCAGCCGATCGGCTATGTCGTGCAACAGCACGGTGTGCGCCTCAGTCGTCCCGTAAAAGCGTATGACAAGTGGGTGAATCGCATGCCGGAAGAGTACGCCCGCAATCTACTGGGTGACACGAAAGGTCCCTATGCGGCGACGCCGTCGCTGGATGTGCAACACGCCCTCGCCACCGTTAAGCACTACCGCAGTCTCATGCCAATGGCTCATGAAGCGCGCAAGCCTATCTTCCATCTGACCACTGCCGATGGCGCGATTGGCAGCCATGCCGCAGCAGCCAACGATGCCCGACGGGACTTCAAAAGTTTGGCCAGCAAGATCGCGCAAATCGTCCTTCAGGAAACAATGGCTGCTGGCTAGTGAGAAATTGCTGACCGGCGCGGTCGTCCACTTTTCGCTATGTGCGCCGCGGAAGCAGTCGGGTCAACGTCTGGATGTGGTCACGAAAGCCTTCTCCTTCTCCCCATTCTTTCTATCCCCCCGTCTCTTCGTGTAAGATGCTGCTGAACGCGCTGACACTTCATTCTGTCAGCGCACCAAACTAGGAGAATCCTCAGTGGCCCGATTTCAAACCAAGCCGATCAGCGGCGCACGCGACTTCCTCCCCCTGGATGTGCTGCGCCGCAATTACGTCATCGATGTGATCGAACGCGTCTACCAAAGCTACGGCTTTGAACCGCTCGACACACCGGTCATGGAACGATTGGATACCCTGCTCGGCAAATACGGCGAAGAGGGCGATCAGCTGATCTTCCGCGTCGCCAAGCGCGGCGCCAAGCTGCAACG